>ENA-OPSF01002295-OPSF01002295.1-human-gut-metagenome-genome-assembly--contig:-NODE-2295-length-12197-cov-2.392687_pt1 | contig 12197 bp, 8 predicted proteins | sample MGYA00241452_ERZ501896 | MGnify/ENA primary metagenome ERZ501896 (study PRJEB25962, sample SAMEA2042111) | human gut metagenome | biome: human gut; feature: human-associated habitat; material: faeces... | reverse complement strand
TATTCTTTTTATAGTGTATGGGCGGATCTGTATCGGATTCCATATGAATGTCAGAAACTGGATGAGGATTTCAAACTTGTAAAAGAAGACTACTATAAGGAGAACGGGGGAGTGATTTTCCCAAACCCAAATGCACCGACAGGAATCTATGAGGATCTGTCAGTAGTAGAAGATATCATTGCACATAATCAGGATGTCATTGTAATTGTAGACGAAGCATATATTGATTTTGCCGGAAAGTCTGCATTGGAATTAATCTCAAAATACGATAATTTGATTGTTGTTCAGACATTTTCAAAATCTCGTTCTATGGCTGGTATGAGAATTGGGTATGCCATCAGTAACCCGACTTTGATTAAATATTTAAATGATGTGAAATATTCGTTTAACTCTTATACAATGAACCAGACTTCTCTTGTTTGCGGAGCAGAAGCAGTAAAAGATGAAACTTATTTCAAAGAAACTGTAAATAAAATTGTTGAAACAAGAGAATGGGCCAAAGAGCAGTTTAAAGAGTTAGGATTTGAATATCCAGAATCTCAAGCCAATTTTATTTTTGTAACTCATCCAAAGCTGGATGCAAAACAACTATTTACAGCTTTGAAAAAAGCCAATATTTACGTCAGATACTGGGGAAGTGAGAGAATTGAACAGTATTTGCGTGTGACAATTGGTACGAAAGAAGAGATGGAAACTTTCTTTTCTTTCTTAAGACAATATATTGCCGAACATGGAGGAAGATAGTAGATGAAAGAAGCATTAATAAATGGATTAATTGCAGGGCTTAGCGGAAAGGTCGGGAAAGAATTCATCATTTTTTTGATTTCTATGGTACCAATTCTTGAACTTAGAGGTGGACTCCTTGCAGCAGGACCGGCACTTTTAGATGTACCTATGTGGCAGGCTATTCCTATTTGCTTTATTGGGAATCTGGTTCCAATACCATTCATTTTGTTATTGATCACAAAGATTTTTGATTGGATGAAAGGAACAAAGAAACTAAAACCTTTAGTTGAAAAACTGGAACATAAAGCGATGAACCAGAGTGCCAATATTGAAAAATATGAATTTTGGGGACTAGTAGCATTTGTAGGCATTCCACTTCCGGGAACAGGAGCGTGGACAGGAGCTTTGATTGCTGCATTATTGGGAATTCGTTTTAGAAAGGCTTTTCCCGCCATCGTTCTTGGTCTTGTAGTGGCAACAGTTATTATGACTATATTATCCTATACCGTTCTCGGAACAATATTTGCTTAATGAAATTAGATTGACATAAAATACGAGAATCCGTATAATTAAAGAAGAACAAATTAGAGGAGAAGAAAACATGCTCGCAAAAAATGATGATCATACAAGAAGTATTATTTGGCGAAGCGTAATGTCTGTCACATCTGTTATAATTATTTTGATTGCAGTATTTTTCCTGGTTCGTATGTTCACAATGAATCCATTGGAAGGAACATGGGATTACGAGGACAGTGATTTAATTATGACAATCAAAGGGAATAACACAGCAATTATAAAATGGCCGGATGAATTTGATGGCAATCAAATTGCAGTTTCCATGGATTATGATATTGATTCTAAAACCAAAACTTTTAGTTTACGTCTCAATACAGATGCTGTAAAAAAGGCAGCTGATTCGGAAGGCATATCAGAAGATGTGATTACTCAGGCGTTAGATCGGTTAGATGGAACCTATGATTACAATATGGAACAGAATCAACTGACACTGACAGACCGGGAATATGGCAGCCAGTTAATATTTGAAAAAGAGTAAAGATAAACAGGGATGAATATGAAACGTCCCTGTTTTTTCTATCATGAAATAAAACGAGGGATATTTCAAAAAGGAGGAACTATGTTAAGAGAAAAGACAAAGGAAATTAAAATTGGAGATGTAATAATCGGTGGAAATCACCCAATCGCAATTCAGTCTATGACCAATACACCTACTGAAGATGTAGAAGCAACTGTAGCACAGATTTTACGTCTGGAAAAAGCAGGATGTGAGATTATTCGATGTACGGTTCCAACATTAGAAGCAGCAGCGGCTATCAAGGAAATAAAAAAACAAATCCATATTCCACTTGTAGCGGATATTCATTTTGATTATCGTATGGCAATTGCGGCCATTGAAAATGGTGCAGATAAAATACGAATCAATCCTGGAAATATTGGGTCAAGAGATCGTGTACAAGCTGTTGTCGCCAAGGCAAAAGAATATCATGTGCCCATTCGTGTAGGTGTAAACAGTGGCTCACTTGAAAAGCCATTAATAGAGAAATACGGCGGTGTTACAGCAGAAGGAATTGTTGAAAGTGCTTTAGATAAAGTAAAAATGATAGAAGATATGGGGTATGACAATCTCGTTGTCAGCATTAAATCCTCGGACGTGTTAATGTGCGTGAAAGCACACGAATTAATTGCCAGTCAGTGCCCATACCCTTTACATGTCGGAATTACTGAAGCGGGAACACTTTACTCAGGAAATATCAAATCTTCTGTAGGACTTGGTATTATATTACACGAAGGCATCGGAAATACAATTCGTGTTTCATTGACTGGAGATCCTGTAGAAGAAATTAAAACTGCAAAATTAGTTCTTCGTACCTTAGGACTTCGTAAAGGCGGAATTGAAGTTGTATCTTGTCCAACCTGCGGACGTACAAAAATCAACTTGATTGAATTGGCAAATCAAGTTGAAACCATGGTTTCAGAATATCCGCTTGATATTAAAGTTGCAGTTATGGGATGTGTTGTAAACGGACCAGGAGAAGCAAAAGAGGCTGATCTTGGCATTGCCGGTGGTATCGGAGAAGGCTTGTTGATCAAAAAAGGTGAAATTATAAAGAAAGTGCCGGAAACAGAACTTTTGAATACACTTCGATGGGAGTTAGACAATTGGAACAAGTAAGTAATGCCAAAAGATTTTTTGAGGTATTTCCAACGTTAAAAGTTGAAAAAGATATACAAGAATTATTTGCAGATGTGCAGATTAAAAAAATTACAACAAATTCTTCAAGAGAATTTTTAAATATTCATCTATTCAGTCTGCATCTAATTCAAAAACGTTATATCAAACGAATGGAAGAACACATTAAAAAGCAGCTGTTTGGGAAGACCTCTGTAGCGATAAAAATTGAAGAGGAGTATCAGCTTTCTGAACAATATACGCCAGAAGCACTAATGGTAGAATACCATGACAGTATTTTATTAGAATTAAAAGAAGTCAGTGTGCTTGCAGCAAGCATGTTTGAACAGGCAGAAATTCGCTTTGAAGCAAATTCAATCATGCGTCTTGAATTATTAAATACAATTGTTTCAGAAGGACGAAAAGAGGAAATTGTATCGTTACTGGATGAGATTTTTAATCAACGTTTTCATATTCCAACGGATATTCGTATAGAATATCGGGGAAAAGAAAAAGAAGACCAAAACCTGGAATATGATGAACAGCGTATTCAGAGGGAAATAGATGCTATCTTTGCAAGAAACCGCAAACTTCATGGAGAAGAGAGGGAAAAAGAGTCTGGTGAATCCAGTTCTGAAAAGAAAGCCACACCTGTTTCTCAAAAGGCTGTTGTTGATAAGAAACCAAAGGACAATGGGAATGATAGTGGTGAACGTAAAAGCTTTAAATCTGATTTTAAGAAAGGTTATATACGTCCGTTAAAACAAGGGAATGATCCAAATCTCATCTATGGTAAGGATTTTGAGGATGAACCAATCCGCTTGGATGTCGTCGAGACAGAAATGGGTGAAATTACATTTCATGGAAAGATTATTACTTTTGAAACTCGCGAAATCCGAAATGAAAAATCTATTTTAATGTTTGCTGTAACAGATTTTACCGATACTATTATGGTAAAAATGTTTATTCGTAACGATCAACTTCCGGATTTGCTTGGAGATTTAAAAAAAGGTTCGTATATAAAAATCAAAGGTGTAACAACAATTGATCGTTATGATGGCGAATTATCTATCGGTTCGGTTACCGGCATTAAAAAAATCGGTGATTTTACCACGAAAAGAGAAGATTTAAGTCCCGTGAAGCGTGTGGAATTGCATTGCCATACAAAAATGAGTGATATGGATGGGGTATCTGAAACACAGGATATTGTCCGTCGTGCCCACGATTGGGGACATGCTGCAATTGCCATTACAGATCATGGTATTGCACAAGCTTTCCCTGATGCAAATCACTTTATAGAACGATTGGACAAAGATGATCCATTTAAAATACTGTATGGTGTAGAAGGCTATGTTGTAGATGATCTAACAGAAATTGCTGTTGGAGCAGGAGATGAAACACTGGATGATGTTTATGTTGTGTTTGATATTGAAACCACAGGATTTAGTGCCATAAAAGATAAAATCATCGAGATTGGAGCTGTAAAGGTTGTCAACGGCAAAATTATTGATAAATTCAGTACTTTTGTAAACCCTGAAAGACCAATTCCTTTTGAAATCACTAAACTAACAAGTATTACAGATGATATGGTTATGGAGTATCCAAATATTGAAGTGATTCTCCCACAATTTCTGGAATTTGCAAAAGATGCAGTACTTGTTGCCCACAATGCAAGCTTTGATGTTGGATTCATTGAACAAAACTGCCGTTATCAGGATATTGAACCAAAGTTTATATCTGTAGATACAGTGGCTCTTGCCAGAGTGCTCCTTCCAACTTTATCAAAATATAAATTAAATATTGTGGCAAAAGCACTTGGAATTTCTTTAGAAAATCATCATCGAGCAGTAGATGATGCAGGAGCAACCGCAGAAATCTTTGTAAAGTTTGTTGAAATGTTGAAAGAGCGCAATATAACAACATTAAAAGGAATTAACCAATTCGGTGATATGAATCCAAATGCGATTCGAAAACTTCCAACACATCATATCATCATTCTGGCAAAAAATGATATTGGGCGTTACAATCTATATCAGTTGATATCAGAATCTCATTTATTATGCACGACGTCCACGCATTCCAAAAAGTTTGTTAAACCAATATCGTGAGGGACTTGTCATAGGAAGTGCCTGTGAGGCAGGTGAGTTATATCAGGCTATATTAAATGGAAAATCACCACAGGTAATTGCCAGACTGGCAGAATTTTATGACTATTACGAAATTCAGCCACTTGGAAATGATAAATTCATGCTTGCAAGTGATAAGTACTCAAATATCAATACCCTGGAAGATTTGATGGAAATAAACCGACAGATTGTACAGCTTGGGGAAAAATTCAAAAAGCCTGTTGTTGCGACTTGTGATGTGCATTTCCTTGACCCAGAAGATGAAGTGTACCGCCGTATCATCATGGCAGGAAAAGGCTTCAGTGATGCAGATGACCAACCACCTCTATTTCTTCGTACAACCGAAGAAATGCTGGCAGAATTTGAATATTTAGGTTCTGCAAAGGCTCATGAGGTTGAAAATCCTTGTAAAATTGCAAATATGATAGAAAAAATATCCCCGGTCAATCCTAACAAATGTCCACCGGTCATTGAAAATTCTGAACAGAATCTGCGTGATATTTGTTATAACCGTGCTCATGAAATCTATGGTGAAAATTTACCAGAACCAGTATCCAAGCGATTGGAGAAAGAATTAAATTCTATCATTTCTAATGGATATTCCGTTATGTACATCATTGCGCAAAAGTTAGTATGGAAATCAAATGCAGATGGATACCTTGTTGGATCACGAGGATCCGTAGGTTCTTCATTTGTAGCTACTATGGCCGGAATTACAGAAGTTAATCCATTATCTCCGCATTATTATTGTGCACATTGTCATTATAGTGATTTTGATTCTGAAGAAGTAAAATCATATGCTGGAGGATGTGGATTCGACATGCCGGATAAAAATTGTCCGGTATGCGGTGAAAAACTAATAAAACAAGGATTTGACATTCCTTTTGAAACCTTTCTTGGTTTCAAAGGTGACAAAGAACCAGATATTGACTTGAACTTTTCCGGTGATTATCAGGGAAAAGCGCACCGTTACGTTGAGGTTATTTTCGGTGCGGGGCAGACATTTAAGGCGGGAACAATCGGTACGCTGGCAGAGAAAACAGCTTTTGGTTATGTCAAGAACTATTATGAAGAACGTGGACAGAGAAAGCGTTATTGCGAAATCAACAGAATTGTGCAGGGCTGTACAGGGGTAAGACGTACCACAGGACAGCATCCGGGAGGAATTATTGTTCTTCCCATCGGATGGGATATTGAGGAATTTACACCGGTTCAGCACCCTGCAAATGATATGAACAGCGATATTATTACTACGCATTTTGATTATCATTCCATTGACTCCAACCTTTTAAAGCTGGATATTCTGGGGCACGATGATCCAACCATGATACGTATGCTGGAGGACCTTACCGGCATCAACGCCAGAGAAATTCCGTTGGACTCAAAAGAGGTTATGTCCTTATTTAAAAATACAGATGCGCTGGGTATTACACCGGATGATATCAGAGGCTGTCCTTTGGGCTGTCTTGGTATTCCGGAGTTTGGTACAGATTTTGCCATGCAGATGTTAATTGATGCCAATCCGACTTCTTTTTCTGATTTGGTTCGTATTTCCGGTCTGTCTCACGGAACAGACGTGTGGCTGGGAAACGCACAAGATTTGATTAAGTCCGGAACGGCAACCATTACCACCTGTATCTGTACACGAGACGATATTATGATTTATCTGATTAACAAGGGCTTGGAGCACGGACAGGCATTTACCATTATGGAGAGCGTGCGAAAGGGTAAGGGATTAAAGCCGGAATGGATTGAAGAAATGAAAAAACATGATGTTCCGGACTGGTATATTGAGTCCTGTAAAAAGATTAAATATATGTTCCCGAAGGCCCATGCAGCAGCGTATGTTATGATGGGATGGCGAATTGCCTATTGTAAAATCTTCCATCCGCTGGCGTATTATGCGGCATATTTCAGTATTCGTGCAACTGCTTTTTCTTATGAGCTGATGTGTCAGGGAAAAGAAAAGCTGGAATATTTTATGGACGATTATGAGAAGCGAAAGGATACGTTGAGCAAAAAAGAGCAGGATACTTACAAAGATATGCGAATTGTGCAGGAGATGTATGCCAGAGGCTTTGACTTTGTTCCCATTGATATTTATAAGGCAAATGCACATACATTCCAGATTATAGACGGAAAGCTGATGCCTGCGTTGGATACCATAGAAGGTCTGGGAGACAGGGCAGCGGATGCCGTGGTGGCAGCGGCAGAGGAAGGAAATTTTTTGTCATTGGACGATTTCAGAAATCGAACAAAGGTTACATCATCTACCATTGATTTGATGAATGATTTGGGATTATTTGGAAAATTGCCTAAGTCTAATCAGATGTCATTGTTTGATTATCAGTAATGCTATTTTATACAAACATGGTTTTACCAGATACAGCCACAGTTATTCTAAAGCAAACTCGGTCATTTTCTTGTTTTTCTGCGTCGCTTATAGATAGTTTGTCCGCCAAACTCGTGCTTACGCACTCAGACACGGCTTCCAAATTATCGCTATGCTCGAAAAACTGCGAAAATGTTCCGATTGTTTGCCAGCGGAATGCTGTTTTACATTTAATTAAAAGGTTGTTACATTAGACAATGTTAAGATTTTATTAGTATGTCTTTTATGTAACAACCTTATTTTTTTTCATAAAGACCAGAATAAACCTTCTTGTCCAGTCTTAAATAAATACTATATAAAATTATCAAAAATAAACCGATTACCGCTATAATTATCCATACGGTACTGAATGGATAGTAGTCGATAAGTGTTCCTATTACATAGTTACTTAAAACTCCGATTAATCCGGCGAAGCTGTTGGTAATGCTTAATACCCTTCCACGATGTGTTTCCGGTATTCTCTTTGTAAGGTAAGGTGTTTTTGATATAGAGCCGAATATTTCGCCTATGGTAAAGAGTATCATCCCCACAATCGCAATGATAAAATAATGATTTAAAAAGATAAAAAAGGCAAGTCCCAATGACTCTAATAGCTGTCCAAAATACATAATTCGGATATCGATTACTCCGGAAAGCTTTTGGGTGAATATCGGCGTGCCTATTACCACAACAACGGCATTGATGCTTGTTAAAATTCCAAATTTAAAAGCTCCTGAACCATGAAAGACTTCCTCTATATGTAAAGGCATCAAAAAGTTAAATTGATTATAAATCAGCGCAGCTATACCGGAAATAACAAATAGCAGAAAAAATAATTTTCGTTCAGAAAAAACCTTGAATATTGAGCCGGTTTCACCTTTCTCATATTCGTTCATTGTTTTAGTATCCTGATTATTAGCTTTTACATTCTTAATAAAAACCAATAGCAGCAACGTACTGCTTATATCTGCCAGACCGTTAATGAAAAAAGACAGGCTGAGATAATGATTAAATAAAATCCCGCCGATAGTCGGAGCTAAAACCAGTCCTAAATTCATCGAAAGGTAATTCAGGGAATAGGCTCTTTCTCTATCCTTGTAGGTTGTCAAGTCAGCAATCAGGGCATCATAAGCCGGCTGTTCCATTGCCTGAAATAAGGAGGCAATCGCTAATAAATACAGCGTTGTCATGGACATTGGCAATACAGCGCAAACGAAATAGAGGCTGTTTCCGATTAAGTCAAAGGTAACGATGATATGCTTTTTATTATATTTGTCAGCCATCTTACCTCCCAGCAAGTAAAACGGTCCCATAAACATAGAAAACATCATCATATACAGACCAATCGTCTGTCCGTTCAGTCCCAATTTTTCACTCATTATCAAGGTAAGCATGGGCCATATTAAAGCCCCCATACTTGTCATGACTTTACCAAAAGCCAATACATAGATTTCTCTTGGCAAATGGCTGTACATTGAAAAATGTTTTTTTAGAAATCCCATAGGCATTATTTCCTTTACGTTCTGACAATATTTGCAAGTACCCTATAAAAAAAGAGTTATCGCATTAAGTGCATCTCAAGAATATCTATACATTTTATGCTCGACAAATTTGCTAAAAGTGTATAAATATTTATGAAATACTTAATGTGACAACTCTGGTCATAAAAAATTAGAATTTCTCTCCTGAGAGTAATTCGTAAGCTTCTACATATTTTTCAACAGTTTTGTCAATGACTTCTTCCGGCAGAAGGAAATCGCTTTCCGGATTTGCTTTCAGCCAGTCACGAACGTACTGTTTGTCAAAGGAAGGCTGTCCCTGTCCCGGTTTGTAGCCTTCTAATGGCCAAAATCTGGAGCTGTCCGGTGTAAGCATTTCATCGCCCAGAACCACGTCTCCGTTTTCATCTAAACCAAATTCAAATTTTGTATCTGCAATGATAATATTTTTTGTCAGTGCATATTCAGCACATTTTTTATATAGTGCGATTGTGTAATCACGAATTTTTTCTGCGTATTCCTGTCCACGTCCCGGATATAATTTTTCTAAGGTTTCAACTGTATCTTCAAAGGAAACATGTTCATCGTGGTCACCGATTTCTGCTTTTGTAGTTGGTGTGTAAATCGGTTCAGGCAGCTTATCGGACTCCTGTAATCCTTCCGGAAGCTTAATACCGCATACAGTCCCGTTTTTCTGATAGCTTTCCCAGCCGCTTCCTGTAATATATCCACGCACGATGCACTCAACAGGGAGCATTTCCAGTTTTCGGCAAAGCATAGTATGTCCTTCGAACTCCGGCTGCTGGAAGAATTCCGGCATATCCTTTACATCTGTTGAAATCATGTGGTTTGGAACAATATCCTTTGTAAAATCAAACCAGAATTTTGACATTTTTGTAAGGACAACACCTTTATTTGTAACTGTGTTTTTAAGAATGTAGTCAAATGCGGAAATTCTGTCTGTTGCATAAATTACTAATTCTTCTCCAATGTCATAAACCTGACGTACTTTTCCTTCTTTAAATGGTTTGTACTCCTGCATGTGTTTTCACCTTTCTTCTTATATATATAATTATAATTTGAACCGCTTTTATTGTAACAAATTTTTGAAAAAAAGAAATAGTATTTCCAAAAAAAGTATAAAATCTTTTAAACTTCTCCCAGAACCTCAGAAAGAGCCTGTAAAAGCTCGTTGTTTTTTTCCGGACTCATCATGCAGAAACGGATGAAGGAGTTATCCAAAAACGGGAAGGTAGAACAGTCACGTATCATAAGGCCTCTGCGGATGCAATAGTCAAAGACCTGTTCGGAGGTAACGTCTTCCTTTAAAATTTTTATCAAAAGGAAGTTGGAACAGGAAGGGTAGACCTTTACGCTTTTCCATGAAGACAAGGTGTTGAAAAGCCGTTCTCTTTCTCCTGAAATTAAAGCTCTTGTTTTGTCAATGTACTCTTTATCGGAAAACATAATACAGCCTGCGATTTCTGCCAGACTGTTGATAGTCCAAGGATTTTTCTTTGTGTTAATGTATTTTAAAAGGTCAGGATTTCCTGTTACTGCATACCCCAGACGCAGACCGGGAGCTGCAAAAAATTTGGAAATTCCACGTAGAACAATGAGATTATTATAATTGTTGGTAAGAGGAATAGAAGAAATTTTGCTATCTAAAGGAGCAAATTCTTCATAAGTTTCATCTACCATAACACAGGTTCCATACTGGAGACAGGTATCTAAAATTTTTCGCATATCTTTTCTGGTAATGGCAGTGGATGTAGGATTATTAGGGTTACAAAGCACCAGTAAATCAATACTGTCATTTAAATGTGAACAAAAATCAGAGATATTGATTTGAAAATCATTTTCTTCCAGCAGAGGATAATAGAGAGTTTGTCCTCCTTTTAATGCAATTTCGCGCTCGTATTCTGAATAAGTAGGGCCTAAAATTAAGGCTTTTTTTGGATTTGTTGTCTGAATAAACAGAGAGATTAGCTCGGTAGAGCCATTTCCCACAATAATATTTTCAAACTGAGCACCGGTATAGTCACAGATGCTTTTACGGAGTTTTGTATAATCTCTGTCAGGATAGTTTGTGATAGCGTCAATATGAGTTGAGAGCGTATCTCTTAACAAAGGAGAGATGCCAAGGGGATTTACATTGGCAGAAAAGCTGGTGATATCTTCTTTTTTTATATGATAAATTTCTTCGATTTTCTCTAAATCGCTTCCGTGGAAGTGGTCTTTATGTTTCAGCATGAAATAGCCTCCCTTTTTGTATTAAAGTTGCACAGCAATCCATTGTAGTGTATAATCCATAGTAGCAGAATATTGTTAATTGTTCAATAAAAAGAAGACGGAGTAAAGGTGATATTTTGAAAACACGAATGGATCAACTGATAAACGGAAGATTTGAATACGATGTACCGGGGCTTATCTTATCAACAGAGAAAATTGTATTAAAAATAATGCCGGAAGAAAAGCTCAGGGGTGAATTAGAATTTGCAGCAGAAGACAGACGAAAAATAAAAGGAATGGCATATTCGACACATAGACGGTTTCTTTTGGGAAAAGAAAAATTTGCAGGAGAAAAAATTATTCTGCCTTACGGAATAGATGCCAAGGGGCTGAAAAGCGAAGACAAAATAGAAGGAGAGATTGTGTTAAGCACCAGTATAGGAGAATACAGGGTGCCTTTTTCTATTGAAGTAAGGAAAGCACAGGTGCGGACTTCTCAGGGAACAGTAGGAACACTGGAAGAGTTTGTTGCTCTTGCAAAGGAGGATTTCCGAGAGGCATATCAGCTCTTTGTGGAAAAATCATTTCCACAGCTTTTAAAGGGAAGAGAAGAGTTGCTGCCTTATTATGAAGCAATGGTAAAAATGCCTGCTCCTTATCAGAATTTAGAAGAATTTTTAATCAAAGCAGGCTTGAAAGAACCGGTTTCTCTAAGTCTGGAAAAGGAAAAGCTGGAGCTTTACGAGGTACAGAGCTCTTTAAAAGATACCCTGCGGATAAGACGTAGCGGATGGGGATTTTTAAGAGCGGAAATTACGGTATCGGGAGATTTTCTGGAGGTAGAAAAACAGGTTATTCATGACGGACACTTTATCGGCAGTGTATATGATTTGGAGTATATTATCCGCAAGGAATGTCTGGGAAAAGGGAAAAACTTTGGCAGAATTTCCATTAAAACCGTATACGAAACCATTACTTATGAAATTATGGTGTCAAAAAGCAATCGAATACAGGTGGACGTAACCGCTTATGAGAAAAGAAAAAAGCTGGAAGCG
>ENA-OPSF01002290-OPSF01002290.1-human-gut-metagenome-genome-assembly--contig:-NODE-2290-length-12212-cov-2.355269_pt1 | contig 12212 bp, 10 predicted proteins | sample MGYA00241452_ERZ501896 | MGnify/ENA primary metagenome ERZ501896 (study PRJEB25962, sample SAMEA2042111) | human gut metagenome | biome: human gut; feature: human-associated habitat; material: faeces... | reverse complement strand
CCTGCCGCATCCTCAGACTTTCCCAAAGAGAGGTCATCGGATCGGCGATGCGGGCCCGCGCCGCTTCTGGATCTAGAAAAGTTCGACTGGATACTTTTGAAAAAGGATTGCCAAAGTGACCTTCGCCAACAATCTTCGAGGTTGGATCTTTTACTTTTTCCTGGCGATTTCGATCATCGTCCTGACAGTGCTGCTTTTATGCTCCTGGCCGTTCATGAGCTATGAGCGTCGCTACGAGGCAGTTTGCCGGCCTTGGGCGAAATGCGTTCTGAAGTTGCTCGATGTTATTTGCGGAGTTCGATGGCGAGCTAAGGGGATGGAGAACATGCCTGACATTCCCTGTGTAGTGCTCGTAAAGCATCAGTCGGCATGGGATCCGTTTTGGCTGGGTGCTTTTCTAAAGCATCCGCCGTGCTTTATCTATAAGAAGTCGCTTCATTGGATTCCTTGTTTGGGTTGGGCGCTTGCAAGCATGAACATGATGGCTATTGACCGCAGCAAAGGACGACAGGCTTTTGAACAATTCATGCGTCGTGGTCCCGAATTCGAAAAGCGCGGTTGGTGGGTGACACTGTTTCCTGAAGGCACACGTGTGCCGATGGGGGAACATGTTCGCTGGAAAACGGGAGGCGCACGTTTTGCGTGTTCGGCCGGTCTGCCGATTTTGCCCATTGCGCATAATGCAGCGATTTGCTGGCCGAAAAACAGTGTTGGTAAATGTCCGGGCGTCATTGATGTTGAGATTGGACCACTGATTGAAACCAAAGGGCGCGATCCGCATACGGTCACTGCAGAAGTGGAAGCTTGGATTGAAGGGCGCGTGAACGCCATGCCGCAGCATGCGGGGCACTAGGAGATCCCTCAGGAAATGAGCGCTTCGCTGCAGCGTCAGCTGCCTCATGCATCATCGGTTAGCTTGAACGGGCGTCAGGTCCCCTATGTCACGGTGGCTAATCCCCGACGAAAGTCCATCAGTATTTATTGGACGGGACGCGTTGAAGTTCGTTGTCCGCCGGGTACAACGAAACGGCGAGTTGAGGCCGTGCTGAAGGAGCATGCAGATTGGGTGCTCGCACACTTGCCGGCTGAAGGCGTTCCGGCCAGTCGTTATTGCGATGGCGGTGTTATTCCTTACCGCGGCGGACAGGCCGTGCTTGTCCTTGGTCAGGAGCGCTCTGTCATCATGAAGGTGGGAGATCGTACGGAGGTTTGGCTCAAGGTGCCTAAAGGGGCTGATGAGGACGCCGTGAAGATGGCGCTGGCCTTGGCCCTGAAGAAATATGCCTGGCGGGTTATCAACGACTGCTGGATGCGCGTCATTGAAACTGCGCCAAAGCTGCCTGTCGTTTGGCGGTTGTCGAGCGCCAAAACAAGGTGGGGCAGCTGCACATCACGAGATACGATACGTTTGTCCTGGCGCCTTATCGCTCGGTCAGATACAGAGATCGAATATGTGATTGCCCATGAACTGGCGCACTTGAAGGAATTTAATCATTCTCCGCGCTTTTGGGCGGAGGTGGAGCGGATTTATCCTGGTGCCGTGCAGATCCATGAAAGCATGCGCACGCTGAAGGCTGCGAATAAGTTGGACGATCTCTAGCATCCATGCGAACGGTTTGCCCGATGTAGTCAGGCAAACCGTTTTTAAGAGTTCAGCGGCGGACAGCTGCTTCACGAGCCAGCCGAACGAAGTCATCCACTGATAGTGTTTCAGCACGGGCCGTGGGTTCTACTCCCGCAGAGATAATGCTCGACTCATCAAGGAAAGCCGAAAGCGATCCGCGCAGCATCTTGCGGCGCTGCTGGAATGCTGCGGCTACGATCTCGCTGAAGACCGACATGTCAACTGCAGGGAGATTTTCTACGGGTTTGGGCACCATGCGTACTATTGAGCTGGTGACTTTCGGAGCGGGTACGAAAGCGCCGGGCGGAACGTCAAAAAGCTTATGCATGACGTAGCGATACTGGAGCATGACAGAAAGACGACCGTAGGTCTTACTGCCAGGCACTGCAGTCATACGGTCGACGACTTCCTTTTGCAGCATAAAGTGCTGGTCTATGATGCGCCCCGCGGCGGGTAAAAGGGCAAAAAGAAGCGGAGACGATATGTTGTAAGGCAGGTTCCCCAGCACACGCAGACGCTTGCCGGGCAGAACCGTTTTCCAGTCGAGGGTAAGCGCATCGGCCTCAATGAGTGTGAGTTCTTCGGGTGTGAACTGTGTGCGCAGAAACGCCGCAAGATCGCGGTCGATCTCGACCGCTGTTTCATGACCGGCAAGACTTATCACTTCTCGAGTGAGTGCTGCCTGTCCAGGGCCGATTTCAATCAGCTCATCGCCGGGTTTGGGATCAATCGAGCGGGCGATCCGTTCGATCCAATGCCGGTCATGAAGAAAATTTTGTCCGAATCGTTTACGGGCATGGTGCCCTTCAAGCCATTGCTGCGTCACGATTGCCTGCAAGCGTTTGAGCGAGTTCAAGGGCCGCAGTCATACTGCGGGCGTCGGCGATGCCGCGGCCGGCGATATCGAGCGCCGTACCGTGGTCTACCGAGGTGCGCACGTAAGGCAGACCAAGCGTGACATTGACGCCTTCGGCAAAGCCCACATGCTTTAAAACGGGAAGTCCCTGATCATGGTACATGCAGAGAACTGCGTCCCAACGTTCCATTTTGCCGGGAACGAAGATGGTATCGGCAGGAAGCGGGCCAACAATGTCAAATCCCGGTGCCTTTGCTCGTTCGAGCGCGGGGGTGATCACTTCAATTTCTTCTCGCCCCATGTGGCCGGATTCACCTGCGTGCGGATTGAGCCCGGCGACTGCAATGACAGGGTGCGCAATACCGAAGTCTCGAATAAGCGCACGTTTGAGAATGGCGAGCACCTCATCGAGTACTTTCGGTGTAATTGCATCAGCCACGTCTCTGAGCGGCAGATGGGTGGTAGCAAGTGCCACCTTGAGCGCATTCTGACGAGGCGAAGAGGTGAGTATCATCACGACACGTTTGACGCCGGCAAGATGCTCAAAAAATTCAGTGTGGCCGGTAAATGCTTCACCGGCTTCCGAGAGGATGCTTTTTTGCACTGGGGCGGTAACAACGGCCGCATCAGTGCTTGAAACGCAGATCTGATGTGCACGACGCAGCGTTTCAAGTACATAGGGGCTGTTGCGCACGTCGAGAAACCCCGCATGCACCGAGGAACATGTTCAAACGAAATGTTCGCAGGCGGCTCGGCGGACAGTCCAAGCTGCACAGCTTGCCTGAGGAGCATTTCACGGTCACCCACAAGAATGATGGGAGCCGTCGATTTCCAAGCGGCCTTTACGGACACTTCTGGACCAATGCCGGCGGGTTCCCCAGTGGTGATGACGAGCTTCGTCATTGTAGATTCTCCCAAATTTGAAACGGCGCTCAGCAGTCGATGCAAAGCGCCGTTTTCAATGGTGTTTCGAGCAGACGGGCGGTCGATCAGCGGCGCAGCATGTCTTTGAGCTGTGGATCGCGGATTTCAACAAAGGCCTGATCGCGCAGTTCGCGTTCCCATTCATAGGAGGCTTCGGCAAGCTTTTTTTGACGAATAGCTTGGCGAGCCGCCACGCGCATGCGTTCGGGATTGCCGTCCTTTTCTGTGCGGCGCTCAACGACTTGAATCAGATGGTAGCCGTAAGGCGTGCGGATAGGATCGGAAATCTGACCGGGCTTGAGTTTATTCATTACGCCTTCAAACTCAGGCACCGTGTCACCGGGCTGTAGCCAGCCGAGATCGCCGCCGCGCGTAGCAGTGGAGTCTACGGAGTGCAGGCGAGCCATCGTAGCGAAGTCGGCTTCACCCGACTGCACGCGATTCTTAATGTCATTGAGACGACGGATCACATCCCCTTCAGGCGTGATATCGCTGACGAACATGAGAATGTGGCGGGCATGGGTCTGTTCGACAGGGCCGCCGCCTAACTTCGCTTGAACACCGTCGCGTTTGTCTTCGAGCTTGAAAACGTGCCAGGCACGCTGCGAAGAGACAACGTAGACGGAACCCGGGGTGGAATTTGCGCGCAGCGCCTCTGCAAAAGTAGCCGGCAGATCGTTCAAAGAACGCCAGCCGAGATCGCCGCCCTTCATCGCATCGTCGGCTCGCGAAAAGCTCGCTGCGAGCGATGAGAAGTTTTCTCCGTCGCGTGCACGTTTAGCGAGACTTTCCGCGGCGGTCTTCACGCTGTCATTTTCGGCAGGGGTTTCTACCGGCAGCAGAATATGCTCAACGTGATATTCCATCTTGTCGTCGCCCTTGATGCCGGCTTGCTCGGCAAGATAAGCGTCGATTTCGCTTTCCGAGATGTCAATTTTTTCGTTTACTTCACGTTCACGCAGGCGCTGTGTGGTGATTTCATCCCGAATTTCATTACGGAAGGAGGCAAAGTTGACACCGTCAGCAGCCAAACGTTGACGAAGTTCCTCGATGGATAGATTGTTCTGTCGAGCAATTTGTTCTACAGAGGCGTTTACCATCTGGTCGTCGACGCGGATGCCTGTTTGTCGGGCGCGCTGCAAAATGGCACGTTCAGAGATGAGACGTTCGAGTACCTGAGCGCGCAGAAGCTCCATTGCTGGAAGCTGAATGTTCTGGCGGCGCAGGTTAATCGCCACCGTGTGAACGCGCTGCTCAAGCTCATGCTCCGTGATGATGTCATTGTTGACGACGGCAACGATGCGGTCGAGTTCACCGGATGCCGCAGGGGCTTGTTCTCCGGCAGACGGCGTGGCAGGAACGCTGTCCATGATGCTTGCTGCCTGGACGGAAGCGCCCGACAACGCAAGCGCTGTGAGCGTGAAGGCGTAAAGGAATGCTTTATTCATAGTAGTCATACGGATCTGCCGTCGTAGGAAGCGGACCGGTTGTCTGGTAGCCGCGGATGTTGCGGCGCAGTTCAGAAATGGGATTGATGCCAATGCTACCGAGCCCATTGAGCTCGAGTTGTAAGAAGAAGTTGGACTCTTGTTCATTCGAGGCCGTGGTGTAACGCTGGGCGGCAAAGCGCAGTGTCCAGCAGTCGTGCAGGTATTCAAATCCGCCAATCAGTTCAATCGGCTTTTTCTGGTAAAGCGAGTAGTTGTAGCGCAAAAGACCATACAGACGCTCTGTGATCGGCCACTGTACAGAGAAGTCAACTTGCTTGATGTTATCGTCGTAGGTGCTGTCCGTTACGGAGCCGGCAGAGTAGTTGTAGCGATAAAAGACACCGATGGTCGAGCGGCGCTTGGGCTGCCAGACGAGACCGGTCTTCACGTTCATCATGCGGTTGAGTGAGGATGAATACTGCGCAGAGGCTGATGCCGTGAGGGACTGTGTAAGGCGAGCACCGACGCTCGCGAGCAAGTCGCTTCTCACGTTGCTTTGCGGAGTGTCCTTGTTGCCGAAGTAGTTTGCTTCTTCCGTCGTGTTGAGAAAGCGAACGTTTTGGTCAGAGAAGTATTGGCGCTGCCCCACACTGGCGCGAAAGAGCTCCAATCCTGAAGTTTTGTCGATCCAGCGCGAAGAAATGACGGTAGTGAGCTGATTGGCTTCCGATACGCGGTCATAGCCTGCGTAGAGATTCGGCGTGAAGAGCGAAGCAAAGGAAAGATCCGATACAGTCGTGTCAAAGATAGGAATATCGCTCTGATCGCGGTAGGGGGTGTAGGCGTAATAGATACGCGGTTCAAGTGTCTGATATGCCTCGCGGCCAAAGAAATGGGAGTCGCGCTCAAATACCAATCCGGAGTCGAGCGTGAAGGTCGGCACCACGAAGCTCGGCGACTTGTCGGTGTATTGGTGGTCGCGGCTGAGATTGTTGAGCTGATACCAGGCCCCTTGAATCTGGGCCTTCGGCACAATGAACCACCCCGCGCCTCGCAGCGGATAGCTTGCACTCTGCTCAAGCACTACACGTGTGCCGTCAAGACGTGTGGGATGCGTGAAACGAGTGGCGTCAACGGTCGTCGTGAACTCGAAGCCGTGGAAGTCGCTGTTATAGGCATTCAGAACCATTTGCGGCACACGTTCGTAAGGAACAACCGTTGTGCCGCCGTCAATCTTCAGCGTTTGATTCTTAGTAACGCGCAGCAGCGAATTCCAATAGGTATCGGTCCAGGTCAGACTGTAATCCTGCGGCAGCACTGATTCGGACGACTCGCGGATGTTGCCGGAGAAGTCCGTAATAAAGTCGTCATCGGATACACGGTTGTAGTCGATGTTGGCACCCAGCTTGTCACGTTGATAGTCGGCCTGAATGCGCGTACTCCAACGGTTTTCTTTGGTAGTGCGGTCGCTCGGCAAATAGTCAAGGTTGACTTGTGCGTTAAATGCGTCGTACTTAAATCGTGCTTCATTGCCCAGCATGACGCCGCGCTTGGTCATGACGCGAGGCGTAAGCGTGTAGTCGTAGTTGGGCGCGATATTGAAGTAATAAGGGATAGAGATATCGACGCCGCGAGTCGAGCTCATGCCGTAAGTAGGCGTGAGGAAGCCCGAACGACGCTGGTTGCTGATGGGAAATGCAAACCAGGGCGACGCGAAGATGGGAACGTTCTGGAAGTGCAGTACGGCTCCGGTGCCTGAAGCAGTGAGATCGTATTCGTCGATCTCAAGGTCGTTCATCGAAATGAACCACGAATCATCGTCGCGCTTACAGGTTGTAAAGGAAACATCTTCGAAGGTTGTACGGTTGCCGGACAAGAAGCGAATGTTTTTCGCGCATCCACGTACATTTCGCGGAGCGTACTCCCACTCCGCCTCATCCATGGAGCCTTCTCGTGAAGTGATGCGAAAACGCATGCTCGGTCCCGAAAAGCTTGCTCCAGCACGGCTGATGCGGGCATTTCCCTTGCCGGTTACTTCATCAGTGTCATGTCGATAGGTGATGCGGTCAGCCGTGAACACAGCGCCGCCTCGACGCACTTCGGCATTGCCTATGAGTTCGAGTTCGTCAGCGAGGGAGCCTTCCATACGTTCGGCAGAGGCAAAGCTTGCGGCGTCATCGGCCTGAGCTCGCTTTATGTCGAGCGAATCGACGGATTCAAGATTCACGCGTACGGCCGACGACGCGGCATCCGCACGAGCCTGAGCGGCAATAAACGCAAGGGCGGCAGCCACGCAGAGCGAGACTGCCCGGACGGGAGGCAGAGGCATGAGAAGCTTCGGGCCTATAAAATAATGAGTTCCATCGCGATGGCCCGTTATTAAGTTCCTAATTGGACTGCAAACCAAGAAGCACATGCAGTAAGGACATTCTCGTTTTCGAGGCGTCCGAAGTGTGAATCCGCGGTTGGCAGAAGGGCCACGCATAGATAAAAGATTCTAACAGTTCAATTCGGCGCGCTTGGGGACTCTGCAGGGTCGGCAGCTGAGGCATCCATTGGAAGACGAGATGAAAACTGAACGCGACATCACACTTGAGGCCTGGCTTTCTGCTCTGGCGCCTGCGCACGGGATCCTGCTTGACACGCTTGTTCCAGCGAGTTCTGATGCGGGGTTTCGCCGTTATTTCCGTGTCGGGACGAGTTCGGGCGGCACGCTGATCGTAATGGATGCACCGCCCGCGCATGAGAATCTCCCGGCATACGTACAGGTGAACAAGCTCATGGCTGCGGCGGGGCTAAATGTTCCTCGTGTTTATGCTGCCGATGAGATGCAGGGCTTTGCGCTTATTTCTGACTTAGGAAAGGAAACTTTCCTCGATGTTCTGAATGAGGAAAATGCAGCCAAGCTCTTTGACGCCGCTACGTCGGCTTTGGTGAAGTGGCAGAAGGCATCGCGTCCGGGACAGCTTCCTCTCTATGACCGCGAGGTGCTTTTGCGAGAGCTGAACCTCTTCCCTGAGTGGTATGTGAAGCGCCACTGCGGAGTCGAATGGGATGCCAAACACGAGAAGTGGTGGCAGATGTCGGTGGACGCAATTTTGAAAAGCAACCTCGCCGATGCCAAAGTGTTCGTGCACCGCGATTTTATGCCGCGGAATCTCATGGTGAGCGATCCGCTCCCAGGGGTCATTGATTTCCAGGATGCTCTGATGGGCCCCGTGACCTATGACATCGCTAGCTTGATGCGCGACGCTTTCATCAGTTGGGATGAAGCCTTCGTCCTTGATGTAACCATCCGCTATTGGGAAAAGGCCCGCAAGGCTGGAATCCCTGTGCCGGACGATTTCGGGGCTTTCTATCGAAGCGTGGAATTCATGGGTGTCCAGCGGCATCTTAAGGTGCTTGGCATCTTTGCGCGTATCAACTATCGAGACGGAAAGCCCAAGTACTTGGCAGATACCCCGCGTTTTATTAAGTATGTGCGTCAGACGGCAGGCCGGTATGTTGAGCTTTCGCCGCTGCGCCATCTCATTGACGAACTCGACGGTGTGCGCGAGCGCGCGGGCTATACCTTCTGATTGGGCGAAGAAATGCGCGCGATGCTTCTCTGCGCTGGTGAAGGTCGACGGCTGCGGCCGCTTACTCAGCTCTATCCCAAACCGCTCACAACCATTGGCGGCGTGCCGTTGGCTGTGCGGCAGATTCTGGCGCTCAAGCGTGCCGGGATTACCGAGATCGTGGTGAATGTTGCATACGGAGCACGAATTCTGCAGGCAGAGCTGGGCGACGGAAGCCGTTGGGGCGTCCATCTTGCCTGGTCTGTCGAAGGACATACGGCCGCTGAAGCTTTGGAGACAAGGGGCGGTATTGTCCGCGCATTGCCGCTGCTCATGGCGGGAAGTGAGGACGGTGCATTTATCGTGGCCGCGGGTGATATCGCTACAGATTACGACTATGCGGCCTTAGCTGAGCAGGCACAATCACTTTCCGCGTCAGGAGATTGGGCGCATCTCGTCATGGTGGCTAATCCAACTTTTCACCCCCAAGGCGACTTTCGGCTGGTCAACGGTCGTATTGCCCGTCGTGATGCCGTCGGCGGAGAGATTCTCACTTATGCCAGTCTTGCCGCTTTTCATCCGCAGCTTTTTGCCGGACTTCACGCAGACCGTGCTCCGTTATTCCCATGGATGTTTGAAGCACTGGATGCAGGACGAGTGTCGGGAGAAAAGCTGGTCGGGCGTTGGGCCAATGTCGGAACACTCGAAGAGCTTGCACGTGCCGAAGATTTGTTTGCAGCAGCGGGGGCGGCGTGAAAATAGGACCGCACGAATTTAAGTTTCCGCTGATGCTCGCCCCGATGGCTGGATATTCCGACAAGCCTTTTCGGGAAATTGTTCGCGAATGGGGAGCCGATTACGCCGTCGCCGAAATGACAGCGAGCCGCGAGGACCTTCGTTGCCGAGCCAAAAGCTTGACACGCTGGGTGGAGCGGGATGAGCCGGGGCTGCACGTCGTGCAGCTTCTTGGCGCAGATCCTGTTGTTATGGCTGAGGCGGCAAAGGCTGCGGAAGATGACGGCGCTGATGTAGTCGACATCAATATGGGGTGTCCGGCCAAAAAGGTTTTAAATACGGATTGCGGCAGCGCACTCATGAAAAATGAATGTTTGACTGCAGAGATTCTCGAGGCGGTTCGTGCTGCAGTTGAAATACCCGTTACGCTCAAAATCCGCACAGGATGGGATCGGGAACACAAAAATGCGCCGGAGATCGCTCGTATTGCAGAGGAATGCGGCATTGCCATGCTCGTTATCCACGGGCGTACCCGCGCCGACGGATTTCGAGGAGATGCAGAATACGACACGATTGCCCGCATAAAGGCTGAGCGCGGCATTCCGGTTGTCGCCAATGGCGACATCGTTTCGGGCGTCAAGGCGCAGGCCGTCTTGAGGGCCTGCGGAGCCGACGGGCTTATGATTGGCCGAGGGGCTGTTGGACGCCCCTGGCTTTTCGCAGAGGTTCGCGCTGCCCTTGAGGGACGTGCATGGAAGCCGTTAGAAAATGGAGCAGTTCTTCGGCATCTTCTTCATCACAGAGCCAAACATTTCGACTACTATGGTGCCCGTCACGGAATTGTCACATTCCGTAAGCATCTTTGTGCTTATCTGAAGCCTTTTTCGGATCCGCTTGAACTTCGTCCCAAGCTTCTTCGGGAAACGGATCCGCAGGTACAGAAAGCGCTCGTCGAGCAGTTCTTTTCAGAGACTGCGCCGGCTCATTGAGATGCATACTGTTTATTGTCTGCTCCTCCCTAAAAGAAAAAACATTCCCAACCATGTCATCCGACGATTTTGCGCTACTCGACGATTCGGACCTTAGGCTGCCCGAAGATGCGGTCGACGAGCGCTTCGCGGAACTGTTTGAAAAACAGAACGCCACGGTGCGGACTATCAATGAAGACCTCGAAGCAGTCGTCATCCGACAGCTTGACGAGTACTTTGCCCAGCTCGAGGGCAGAACCCCGCACCCACTTTACGATTTGGTCGTGCACGCTGTGGAACGTCCGCTCATCGAATACGCCATGTCGATGTGCCACCGCAACCAGTGCGCGGCCGCCCAGTTACTTGGCATTAACCGGAACACTCTGCGCAAAAAGCTTCTCGAACACGGAATGCTGCAGGCGCGAGGCCGTTCCAAACAGAAGGAAAAGTGAACTATGCGCAAGCAAGCACTTCTGAGCGTCTCCGACAAGGTCGGCATCGTTGACTTCGCCCGCGGCTTGGTTTCCAAGGGCTATCACATTCTTTCCACCGGCGGCACGGCTAAGCTCCTTGCCAAAGAAGGCGTGGAGGTTGAAGAAGTCGCTGACTACACGGGCTTCCCCGAAATGCTCGATGGCCGTGTAAAGACGCTTAATCCTAAGATCCACGCCGGCATTCTGGCCCGTCGTCCGATCCCCGAACATATGGCCGCGCTCAAGGAGCACGGCATTGATCCGATCGATATCGTCTGCGTGAATCTTTATCCGTTTGAACAAACCATTGCTCGTCCGGACTGCACGCTTGACCTTGCAATCGAAAATATCGATATTGGCGGCCCGACGATGATTCGCGCGGCGGCGAAGAATTACGAATCTGTCGCCGTAGTGGTTGATCCGGCTGACTACGAAACTGTTCTCGCTGAACTTGACGCTTACGGCGAAGTTCAGGCAGCCACACGCTTTGCGCTGGCAAAGAAAGTCTTCGCGCATACTGCCCGCTACGATGGCATGATCACGAATTATCTGACGAGCCTTGACGCAGAAGATAAGCCCCAACAGTTTCCGGCCGTCTTTAATCGCCAGTGGGAGAAAGTTCAGGATCTGCGCTACGGTGAGAATCCTCATCAGCAGGGGGCTTTCTATCGCGAAGTGTCGGTCGCTCCCGGCCTTCTCGCCTGCTACGAACAGCTTCAAGGCAAAGAACTCTCCTACAACAACATCGCCGACAGCGATGCTGCGTGGGAGTGTGTGCGTTCTTTTGATGTGCCCGCTTGCGTCATCATCAAGCATGCAAATCCTTGCGGCGTTGCCGTAGCGGCGACGCACGAAGAGGCCTACGCAAAGGCTTTTCTCACGGACAGCAAGTCGGCGTTCGGCGGCATCATTGCCTTCAACGGTCCGGTTACCCGCTCTTGTGCTGAACGTATTTCGCATCAGTTTGCCGAGGTGATTATTGCGCCTGAATTTGATGAAGGCGCTCTTGAGCTCTTCGGGCAGAAAAAGAACCTGCGCCTTCTCAAGATTGCGTTGGGTTCGGCTCACAATGATTTTGAATTCAAGCGCGTGGGCGGCGGTCTTTTGGTGCAAACGCCTGATATTCAGCTTGCTACTGAGGCTGACCTGCGTGTCGTGACGAAGAAGGTTCCGACGCCCAAGCAGATCAGCGACATGCTCTTTGCGTGGAATGTTGCTCGCTTTGTGAAGTCCAACACAATCGTTTATGCCAAGGACGGCATGACGCTTGGCGTGGGCGCAGGCCAGATGAGCCGAGTTGACAGTGCCCGCATTGCAGCGATCAAGGCTGAAGAAGGCGGTTTGTCGCTCGCCGAGAGCGTGGCAGCATCTGACGCATTCTTCCCTTTCCGCGACGGTCTTGACGTCGTCGCAGATCAGGGCGCAGTGGCAGTCATTCAGCCGGGCGGTTCGATCCGTGATCCGGAAGTCATCGCTGCTGCCGACGAGCGCGGCATCGCGATGGTCTTCACGGGCGAACGTCACTTCCGCCACTAACGTTTGTACGCAATCGAGTTGAGGCGGATTAGGTCCGCCCAACGAAGGCATCGCGTATAGTCTGCAGTTAAAGCCGGCGCCGGGGACGGATCCAATCCTGCCGCGGCGC
>ENA-OPSF01002275-OPSF01002275.1-human-gut-metagenome-genome-assembly--contig:-NODE-2275-length-12292-cov-9.837378_pt1 | contig 12292 bp, 4 predicted proteins | sample MGYA00241452_ERZ501896 | MGnify/ENA primary metagenome ERZ501896 (study PRJEB25962, sample SAMEA2042111) | human gut metagenome | biome: human gut; feature: human-associated habitat; material: faeces... | reverse complement strand
GGGCGCCACACAACGCTCTCCCCGCCATCTCAGGCCGAAACCGCAGAGACCGTAGAGCCGATAACGACAAGCAACGACACATCAGCCACATCAATCACATCAGCCACATCAGCCACACCTGTCACACCTGTCACACCTGTCACAACCGACACCGTCCGCGCCGACTACTACATAACCGACATGGCCCGCAAATACTACGGCAACAAAGACTTCTGGAGCTATATCTACGAAGAGAACGCCGACTCGCTCGGCCACCCCGAGCACATCCATCCGGGTCAGATTCTCGTTATCCCCGATGCCGCCAAATACGGCATCGACCCCGACAACAAAGAGTCATTGAAACGCGCCCGCGCGCTCGCCATAGAGATATACGGCCGCTACAACTGACAGCTCATCGCTGAAAAACCACACGAGGCGCGGGAACCGGTTCCCGCGCCTCGCTCATTTATTCTGTCGAGGAATTATTTCACAAGCACCTTAGCGGTAACACCGCCGACACTGACAAGGTAGACGCCGGGGGCAACTCCGTCGAAACGTGCCTCGCCGAGGTTGTCGCCATTGGCGCCTCCCATGAGGCGTCCGCTGAGATCGAAGAGGCGGCAGCGCATTCCTTCGGCTCCGCCGACAATAATGCTCGAACCGTCGACAACAACGGAGATGTTGCGGTCGGCTGTCTCAACTTCGCCAATACCGTCCTCGGTTATGTCGATAAATGACGAGCAGAGAGGCAGATCGGGGAAGAGGCTGTTGAGCATCACACATAGAGCGCCACTGACATTGACATTGAAGGTCGAAACGCCGTCGGCGACACTTACCTGACGCGGCTGCGAGAGCTCATCGCCGGCAAGATCACCGTTTTCGTCGTAGTAAGGCTCGCCGATAAACCAGCGGTAGTCGGTGGCCACGCCGTCGACAATAGCCTGTGAAGAAAGGTCGACAGTCACACCCTCAGGTTCGACTTCAACGACAGCCTGCGGCGAGTAGCAGTAGACATACTTGACTTCCGAGGTCTTTGGCAGCGACTGGAACGTGAAACAGTTCGAATCGATGAAGAGCACATTCAGCTTCGGAGTCTTGCTCATATCAATCGACGAAAGCAGGTTCGACGATAGGAAAGCCTGTTCGAGATTCTCGGCGCCCGTGAAGTCTATCTCAGTGAGATCGTTGTAGCTCAGGCTGAGATCCCAGAGCATAGGACTTCCGAATTTAACCGACTTAGCGCCGTTGTAGTCGCCCGTAAACGACTGGAGTTTGTCGAAACCGGTAAGATTGATGGCATTGAGCTGGTTATTGCTGACTTTGAGCAACCTGAGCTCGGGATAAGCCTTGGCGAAATCGAGATTCGTGAAATTATTGCCGGTAACGTTGAGTTCCGTCAGAGACGACTCGGGCCAGACGACCTTGTCGGGTGTCAGACCGGCATTGGCGACTGTCAGGGCAAAGAGGTCGGTGAGCTTCGAAACGTCGATTTTCGACAGCTTGACGCCATCTATCGAAAACACACCGAGATCGCCCGAAGGAGAGTAGCTGTAGAGACGGGCTTCGACGTCGGCTTTCGATGCACACTTGAAGATCGTGTATGTTTCGTTGGTCAGAACATACTGCTCGAGATAGCCGTTGCCTTCCCAGTCGATATAGACCGCGGTGTTAGGCTTGGTAGAGGTCATGATGAGTCCGCAGTCGACGCTCTCGGTCGGCGTCCAGGTTGCCACAGCGTTTGTCGGACGCTCGGCGGCCTTGATCACGCTCGTGCGCATCGGGTTGGCGGCGAAAGCGGGGAACAGCGGATGGCTTATCTCGCAATATACATTTCCTATCGAGGCATCTTCGAAAATCGACACACCGTCGCGCTGCGAAATCTTCGCCGCGGGAATGACACTGTTGTCGGCTGCGCTGCGCCATGTATAGACAGTCTTCTTGCCGTTTTCGTCGAGCCACTGCGACGTCAGATTGACGGTCGGGGCAAGTTCAGGCAGAAGAACCTCCGACTGGGGCGCGTAGATGTAGGATGCGACGCGCTTCGTAGAGGGCAGATTGGGCATGGCTATGTTGTTATAGCTCAGGTCGAGATAGACAAGCGGATTATAGGAGGCGATGGGGAGGGACGTCAGATTGTTGTGGCTGACGTCGAGAGTAGCGATAGCCTCCATGTCTTCGAGGTCGACAGCTTCGAGAAGATTGTTCGACAGGTTCATGACGCTGATGTTCGAAGCGGCGTCGAGGGAGATCTCAGTCAGCTTGTTGTTGCTGAGGTCGAGGGTATAGAGCGTAGCGAGAGCGGAGTCGTAGAACGACGTCAGCGAATTATAGCTGGCATCGAGATTCGAGAGCACGTTCTTGCCATAGCCGCTGGCTCCGGTGAGGTCGAGAGTCTTCAGCATATTGTGGCTCAGGTCGAGATCGCGCAGGCAGCGGTTCCAGGTCAGATCGATCGTCTGGAGTCCGGTAGAATTGAGCTTGAGAGCGCTGAGCGAACGCGCCTGATCGAGGTCGATCGACTTCATCGGGTAGCCGTCGATGGCCAGCGCTGTTATATCGCTGCCCTCAGGCATGAAGACGGTCACTTCAGCACCGCCGGTGACTGTGACATTGTCAGCCCCGGGAAGCTCTGAGCCGTTTGCCGTGAAGTTCTGCATTGTTCCGTCGCCGGCATCGACCATAAAGGTTACGGGAGCCGATTGTGTTGCGTTGCTGACACCGACTTTCATCTTAAGGGGATTGCCGCTGCCATTGCTCTTGATTCTGACAACAGGGCTCGGCTTTCCGAAATCGGCGGCCGTCTTGACCATGAACTTACCTGTTCTGAGATTATAGGCTGGGAGTGCCGAGTTGTGGAATTCCACATAGACACTGTCGGAGAGGGCTTTCTTGAGCGTGACCACGCCGTTGGAATAGCTGTAGTCCGAGGCTGCCACGGGAGTGGGATCGAGCGGAGCATCCTCATGGTAGTAATAGAGAGATGCCGTTGTCGTTGAGTTCGGGCGGTTGACTTTTGCCGAGAAATCGAGCGTCGCGCCTTCCTTATAGCTGCGTTCGACGGGGAACGGATTCTGCTGGTAGTAATATTCAAGGAATGTCTCGCGCTCGGCGGGCAGAGTTACGAAGTCGAGATTGTTATTCGCAATATAGAGGGCGTCAATATCCGGATTGCCGGAAATATCGATAGAGGTCAGCTGGTTCAGCGAGCAGTTGAGCGCCTGAAGAGCGATATTTTTCGAGATGTCGAGACTTGTCAGAGCGTTACCGTTGCAATAGAGGCGGATAAGCTTCGGATTATTGGTGACATCGAGAGAAGTCAGGTTGTGGCCCCAGCCCCACGAGCCGGCATGTCCGCAGTAGAGCTCCTGAAGGTAAGGATTGTTGGTGACATCAACGTTCTCGACGTAGGTGTCGCTGACATTCAGTATAAGCAGCTTTGGATTTTTCGACACATCGATCGACGATATCCGCGTCACATCGGCCGTCAGGCGCAGCAGATCGGGACACTTCGTCGGATCGAGTTTCGTCAGTGACCGGCAGGCGAAAGCGTCGAACGACTTCATTGCCGGATACTGGGTGAGATCGAAGCTCTGGTCGAGATGATCGATGGCTTCCATCTCGAGGATTGTCAGATTCGGCTTGGGTGTGCCGATTTTCAGCGGCGCCACGTCAAAGGGATTGTCGCTGACATAGAGCGCTGTAAGCTTTGTGAAGGGATCGAGGTTGACGCTTCCGAGCTGATTGTGGTTGAGATTCAGGACATCGAGATTCGTCAGTGTCGCAAAGTCGGCCGTAGTGGCATAGCAGCCTTCGAGATCGAGATAGTCGATAAGAGAGGCTTCGCCGTAGACTTTTACGGTTGCGTCGGAATTGACACTGCCCGACAATATTGTAGCGTTGATGGCGCCGTCGGAAACTGTGACAGGATTGACCGTCACTTTCTGTTTTCCATAGCCGAAATCAACCTCGACGGTGGTTTTCTCTGATGAGCCGATGCGGAAACTCAGTGCATTGGCATCGCCGTTAATCTCATAAATGCTTGTCGTGAAAGTGATTATCGGACTGTTGTCGGCGGCCGAAGAACCGAAAGCTCCGACTGCGAGAGCTATCCATACCGCGGCCGGGCGAAGATGTTTTGTCATAGAGTTAAACATTTTGTTTTACAATATCCTGTTAATATGAGTAGTAAGGGGGCGCCCCTGCGGGCCTGAGGCCTGAGTTGCGCCCCCTTTCGGGTTTCGTTCAATGGTTATGCCCCGAGGGCAAGCTATTATTTCACAATAACTTTCTTATCGCCTACGATATAGAGACCTTCGGGTAGATTCGAGATCTGCTCCTTCGAAGCATTGCGAATCATCAGAATGCCCTGTAGGTTGTAGACATTGGTGTTGGCGGCAGCATCGCCGTTGACGTTGGTGATGCCCTGTTCAGGCTCGGTGTAGATCGAGATGTCGAAAGCCTTGTCGGCGTCAACCTTGTAGCTGAACTTGCCGTCGGCGGGAACTTCAACGTCTTCGTCGTTGAGAGTCATTACGTAGGACTGACGCTCGTTCTCGAGAGCGGGCAGAGCGAAGCTCAGAGCGGTATTCTGGAAAAGAGTCAGAGGTTCGGCAACGCTCTCGACTGCGGTATAGCCGTCGGTGACGACATCCTTGACCTCGACACCATCGCCGAGCTTGAAGCTGACTTCATAGGTCGAAGGCTCGGCCTTGAACATCTTCATAACGTCGCCGTCTTTAAGGGCATCCAGTCCGGGATAAGCCATGAAGTCGTAGCTGTAGCCGCTTTCATCCATGGGACATTCAATGCGCTCGCCATTAAGATAGATGAACGGGAAGTCATAGACTTTCTTCCACTGATCGTAGTCGTAGTGAGAGTCATACACTTCGAGGCTGACGGGCTTGTCGAGTTCGGCGTTGAAGTTGAACACATTGGCCTCTTCGCCGGCAACGGGCTTATACTCGATCGTGTTATACTGCTTGATAGGATCGGAATTCTTCTGGAAGAAAATCGAGTTGCTGGCATATTCATCGTTATCGGTGAACACGATCAGTCTGTCGTCGCGGACGAGTTTCTCGGTAGTGAACTCGAGAGTGAGGGCCTCGCGCACCTGCTGGCTGAATTCACCGATGATGTCGAGGGGCTCGGTATCGGGATCGTCATAGACGATGCGGGCACTCTTGATCACGTAGTTAGGAGTGTTATGATAGTAGAAACGACCGCCGTCTTCCATCTCGAAGTTGGCCTCTCCTGTGGTAAGATCGATAAGGTTGAAATCCCATACGCTGTTGTCGTAGGTTGCGACGAGAGCCTCGGGAGTGTCAACTTTGATCTTAACAGGCCAGATTTTCTCTGCCTTGGTGGCGTTAACCTTGAACACAACGGGTTCATCTTTCTTGAATACATAGTTATATGAGTCGTAACCACGGAGAGTCTGGTCGTTGGCCAACATATTCTGAACATTATACATTCCGTAGCGGAAGTTGATGGTAAGACTGCTGCCGAATTTGATGGTAGCGTTTTCTTTAGTGACGACATCGCCCTTATAACGCACGCCGTTGATCATGACATACTTGACCATGCCGGGTTCGATCGGCTGGTCGTCATTATCGACAAACGAGATTTTGAGATCTTTGTCGGGGAAGTTATACTCTACCTTAAATTCGTCGCCATCGGCGGGACGGAACTGATAGGTATAGTTATAGCTGTAGGTGGGTTCTATGACATCCCATTCCTGAGTGTCTTTGTTGAACTTGGTGACCCGGTATATAATACCGCTGTAGTCTCTCGGACGCAGTTCGATGGGAAGCTCGTTGTCGGGGTCGAAAGCGAGTTCGGTGCGCACGTTGGCTTCCGGCGTAAGATAATCGAGCGAGTTGCTCGATCCGGCCTTATAGTCGTTGTAGCGCGAGAAATAAACTTTCTCGGGAGCATCAATGGTGAAGTAGCATTTCGCTGTGCGCGTTTCGGTCTTGTTGAAAGCGACTACCGTGTAGTTATTCTCGCCATAGAGAAGGCTCGAGCCGTAGAACTCGTAGACGACCGCGCGGTTGGGATATATCGAGAGAGACTCGGTTCCGTTGCGGAGCACGTCGTTGAGTGCGCAGTTTTCGAGAGCCTCGATTCTTACCTTCTGGTCTTTTTTAACATTGTCGACAGTCCATGTTGTGACTCCGCCGGCTGTCGAAGGCTCGATGATTTCCTCGCCCATCAAAACCTTGATATACTTGGAATCGCCCGTCAATGTGAGTTTCTTTGCGGGGCGCGCGACTGTGGTGATCTCATAGACGCCGTTATCCTCGAGATAGTCCCACGAAGAATTGAAGTTTTCCTTGTTCTCTCCGTTGAGATCATCTCCGTTATACTTCACCGAAGCAATCAGATACTCTTCGGTCGCATCAACATCAAGGTATTTATACTTTCCGGCAGGTTTTTCAATAACAGTCTCGTTCGAAGTGAGCTCAACGACCTCACGGTCATTCTTGACTGTAACATGGGTGTAATCGTCGATCTTGAGCGTAATTTTCTTGGGGACAAATTTTCGTACTTCAAACTCATAGACATCGCCGTCGCCGCATGCCGAATAATACTGCGTGATTGCTTCTCCTTCAAGAGGGACTCCGTAGTATTACCATGTTTCGCCGTTCTTTTTGTCAGAACCGGGCATGAATTCATAGCCTTTGACGGGGGTGATGATAAGCTGTTTGTCCCAGTCGGCAAGAGTAACCTGCAGATCGCCGGAAGTCCATGTCTGCACCTCCCCGTCAGAATAATAGTCTTTGACCATAACCGTCACCAAAGACGGGTCGGAGGTCTTTAACGTTACGGTCTTCTGAGCCACAGCCACCGACGGAGCGACAAGCAAAATGGCAAGCAGAGCAACCAGGGAATAGAATTTTCTCATAGAATTTGAGATTAATTAAACAAAATGATATAATGTTGGTTTATTTGCATAAGGATGCGACGTAAATATAGCAATTCTTCCTCAAATATAAATCAAAAGGCAAAAAAATAATTCCCATCTCATTGGCGACAAAAGAAAGAGGCGCCCCGACATCACGTCGGAACGCCCCCTGAACAAATATTTCTTTGCTCTTATTTAATAATAACTTTCTTGTCGCCTACGATATAGAGACCTTCGGGTAGATTCGAGATCTGCTCCTTCGAAGCATTGCGAATCATCAGAATGCCCTGTAGGTTGTAGACATTGGTGTTGGCGGCAGCATCGCCGTTGACGTTGGTGATGCCCTGTTCAGGCTCGGTGTAGATCGAGATGTCGAAAGCCTTGTTGCCGTCAACCGTGTAGCTGAACTTGCCGTCTTCGGGAACTTCGACCTCTTCGTCGTTGAGAGTCATCACGTAGGACTGGCGCTCGTTCTCGAGAGCGGGCAGAGCGAAGCTCAGGCTGGTGTTCTGAAGAAGGCTCAGAGGCTCGCTGAGATCTTCGACCTTGGTAATTTCGTCGGTGATGACATCATTGACCTCGACACCGTCGCCGAGCTTGAAGCTGACTTCGTAGAGAGCGGGCTCGTTGCGGAAGATCTTCAGCACCGAGTTGTTGGGGAACTCGTCGAGACCGGGATAACCGAGATAATTGTATGTGTATCCGTCGTCGTTGAGCGGACACTCCGTGCGGACGCCGTTGATGTAGACAAACGGGAAGGTCTTGGTATCGGTGTCGAGAATGTGGAGGTAAACGGGGAGATCTAGCTCGGCGTTGTAGTTCAGAACATTGCGGCCGACTTCGGGGACGTAGGTCAGTTTGTTGTACTGCCTGATGGGATCGTCGGTGTAGGAGAATGTGATCTCGTTTTCAGTCCATGAATCGTCGTCGGTATAGACAATGAGCTGCTCGTTGCGCTCGAAGACCTCGGTAGTAAACTCGATGACAAGATTCTCGTTGACTTTGACGAGGCGCTCGTTTGTCAGATCGTCGGCATCGGTCTCGGAACCGGCCTCACGCACAATGCGGGCCGACTTGATGGTGAAGTTCGGAGTATTGTGATAGTAGAGGACTTCGTCGTTGGCCATCTCGAGAGTGGCTTCGCCCGAGGTAAGGTCGATCAGCAGGTTGGGATCCCACACCGAGGTGTTGTAGGTAGCGAGAAGAGCCTCGGGATTGTCGACTTTCAGAGTGACATTATAGGTTGTCGAAGCTTTGGCTGCGGTAACGCAGAACTCGACATCTTCATTCTTGGTAAATTCATAGTTAAGAGACGACCATGCATAAACATAATTGCCGTTGGCTGTAGCTCTGCTGAGTGTGAAAAGTTTTGTGTGGGGATACAGATTCATACTGCTGCCGAATTTGACAGTCGAGCCTTCGTCGGTCACACGGCTGGCGCGGTAACGCTTTCCGTCAATGTCGACGTATGCGAATGTGGCGGGGTCGAATGTCTGGCCTGCGGGAGCCGTAAAGGTAACATTCAGATCGATGTCGGGATAAGCGACGTCAACCTTGATTTCGTCGCCGTCGGCTACGGTAACGCTGAAATTGTCGTAATAGCTCGGCTTGGTGACTTCGATCCATTCTTCGGAGCCCTGAGCGCGCTTCTGCACACGGTAGATTTTGGTACCGTTGACGCGCGGACGTATATCAACTGGATTCTCGGCTGCGAGATTGATGCCGTATTCAGTCTCGACACCGGCCTCTGGCATGAGGTAATCCACGTTGTTGGTGGTCATGGCCTTGAAATCGCCATTACGCTTGATGTCGAGTTTCTCGGGCTGATCAACAGTGATCTTGAACTTGGCAGTGCGGCGCGATTCCTTGTTGTAGGTGCCTACCGAATAGTTGTTATCGCCATATTTCATGCTGTATTCCCAAATATTCGTGAAGACGACACCGGTCTGCAGGTATTCATCGTCGGTGCGGTCCTCATTGCGGAGGCCTTCGAGAGCATATCCTTCTCTGGCAAAAATCTCAACATCTTTATTCTTTGCCACATTGGGGACAACAAAGGTCTTGACACCGCTGACATCGGTAGCCTCAACCTCAGTGTCGAGATACTTGACCACAACAAATTCGGGGTCAGCCTTGATATTGAGAGTCTTCGCCGGGCGTTCTGTCGTGGCTATTTCTATGACAGCACCATCGCTGAAATCGCTCCAGTAAGCCTTCCAGCTATCGACATTGGGAGTCGAGAGTTTCTCTTCGCCGGCGACTTTCACCGATGAGAGCAGATATTCATCGGAGGCATTGACTTCAAGTCTGGCATAAGTGCCGGCAGGTTTGTCGAGCGTCATCTCATTACTTGTCAGATCCACTGCCTCGCCTCCGTTATTCACTGAAATATGGGTATAATCATCGACTTTCAGTGTGGCCTGCTTGATCTTCATGGCCTGAGTCTCGAAATAATATACATCGCCCTCAGTCACATAATAACTGGCAAGAGCGAATTCGTCTCCCTCAGCCGGGAACGAAGGATAGCTCACATGAACTCCGTTCTTAGTGGCGGTAGTGGTGACAAACTCATATCCTGCGACAGGTTTTATGACAATAAAACCATCAGACAGGTCGTAGGTAAAGTCGCCGGAATTCCACTCGAGCGGGTCAGGCGTTCCACTATAATACTGTCTCCATCCAATAGTGACCTTCGATGGATCAGGCGTTTTAAATGTAACTTTGGCTGCCGAAGCTACTACCGACGAGGTCAGTAGAGCAACAAGCAGAACAACCAATGAGTAAATTTTCCTCATAAAGATTAAAGATTAAGAAATATGTAAAACAAAAATGTAAAAATAATTCTTTCGGATTTTTGGCAAACATACAAAAAATTTCTCAGAACAAGCCTAAAAGCAAAAAATTTAAGAATTCGCTATACAAAAAAAACTCCAAAAGGCAAATTTATCTGACATACGGCAGAAATCGGGCCCAGATTCCCGTTGTCCGCTGACATATCAGAATCTGACAATTTTTTTGCCATGTTGCTGACGCATTTGATTGCCTGAATTGTTGACACTCGCATTCAATATGCATCAAAAGTCCGAAGCGCGGGACGCGCGAAATCTCTACTCCGCCTGCGATAGCTGGCGGCAACCACCGCTCCCCCCACAAATTCGCGGCAAGCCACGGCAATGCGCGCTGCCGCGAAACGCGACAGCACAGGTCGCGGGCCTTGGCTATCGCCGGTTGCGTGACTGCGCAGCTCCTCAGCTTGTCACGCATATATTGTTGACTCTCAAGCCCACAGCTATCGCAGTGGGATATAGAAATATCGCACCTCACGGCGCTTGTCGCTAGCTTTCAGCCAAACCTCTTTGACTCAACGCACTAAGTTAATAGCATTAAGGCAGGTAGCATTGCAGCACCCTGATTGTCAGTTACATGCAAAACGTGCCGAAGGCACGTCCCTACGCCAGGGCGTTTCTGACGCCGGTTTCATCTAAGATTTCTGAGCATTGATGAGCTTAGCTAAACACCTCCGGCCAGATTCAGGCGGAAAACCGAATCGCCCCGGATCAGACGACCCGGGGCGATATTATGAGTTCGGGAAGGAATCTATCAATAGATGCCCTGCTCAACCATGGCGGTGGCAACTTTCATGAAGCCGGCGATGTTTGCGCCCTTCATGTAGTTGATATAACCACCTTCTTCGACACCGTATTTCACACACTGGGTGTGGATGTCTTTCATGATGGTGTGGAGTTTCTGGTCGACTTCGTCGGCGCTCCACTGGAGGTGCATGGCGTCCTGAGTCATTTCGAGACCGCTGGTGGCAACACCGCCGGCGTTGACAGCCTTACCGGGAGCGTAGGTCACGCGGGCCTTGAGGAAGGTGTCGATAGCCTCGGGTGTGCAACCCATGTTCGAAACCTCGGCAACCATGAGGACGCCGTTTTCGACGAGCTTCTTGGCGTCGGCCTCGGCGAGCTCGTTCTGAGTGGCGCAGGGAAGAGCAATGTCGACTTTCTGCTCCCAGGGTTTCTTGCCGGGGAAGAATGTTGCTTCGGGATATTTCTCGGCGTAAGGAGCCACGATGTCGTTGCCGCTGGCGCGGAGTTCGAGCATATAGTCGATCTTTTCGCCACTGATGCCGGTGGGATCATAAACATATCCGTCGGGGCCGGAGATGGTGACGACCTTGCCGCCGAGTTCGGTGGCTTTCTTGGCAGCACCCCATGCTACGTTACCGAAGCCTGAGATAGCGATGGTCTTGCCTGTGATAGTGGTTTTCTTCTCGGCGAGCATGCTCTGAACGAAGTAGAGAGCGCCGAAACCTGTAGCTTCGGGACGGATGCGCGAGCCGCCGAAATCGAGGCCCTTGCCGGTGAATGTGCCGGTGCACTGGTTGGTCAGGCGCTTATACATACCGTACATATAGCCGACTTCGCGACCGCCTACACCGATATCGCCGGCGGGAACGTCCTGGTCGGGACCGAGAATCTTCCACAAGCAGAGCACGAAGGCCTGGCAGAAACGCATGATCTCGGCGTCGCTCTTGCCGCGAGGATCGAAGTCAGAGCCGCCCTTGGCACCGCCGATGGGCAGACCAGTCATGGCGTCCTTAAAGACCTGCTCAAAGCCCAGGAACTTGACGATGGAGAGGTTCACGGAAGGATCAAAGCGGATGCCTCCCTTATAGGGGCCGAGGGCCGCGTTGTACTGAACGCGGTAGCCGCGGTTGACGTGCCAAACATGGTTGTCGTCCTCCCAAGTGACGCGGAACTCGATCACGCGCTCGGGCTCGACCATGCGCTCCAGCAGAGCGGCCTTCTCATACTCAGGATGGGCGGCGATCACGGGCTCCAGAGAGCTCAGGACCTCCTCAACAGTCTGCAGGAACTCAGGCTCGTTGGCATTCTTGGCCTTGGTCTCAGCCAGAACTCTCTCGATGTACTGATTCATGATGACATTCCTCCTACGTTATATTTTTGTGGCGATTTGTTGAAAAACTGACAGAACTCCTTCACTTTTCGCCTTTGGACAGGTGTTTCGGAGAAAAAAGGAACTCTATCGCTCGTCCCTATGTACAAGTATACCATAAAGGCTTCGGATGTAAAGCAAATTTTTTGTGGGTGTTACCACAACGAAATAGCTGTGGGTACTTTTCAATTTTGGTTTTTTTCATAGAAAATTCGCCGTTCTCCTGTATAAATGGCCAAAAAACAGCTGGATTCCAAAAGGGAAATCCAGCCATTCACAATCATTATGCAGGAATGATGTCGGGTTTCAGTCAAATGCGAGTCCCAAATAGGCAGTGGATGCCCAGTTCCAGGCCCGCTCCATTTCCGGGTCGAGCCACTTGAGCATCCCGAAGGGGTTTGCTCCCCCAGGGGTGCGCCAGGCAAAGGACCACCGGGGCCGCAGGCC
>ENA-OPSF01002263-OPSF01002263.1-human-gut-metagenome-genome-assembly--contig:-NODE-2263-length-12348-cov-5.440007_pt1 | contig 12348 bp, 13 predicted proteins | sample MGYA00241452_ERZ501896 | MGnify/ENA primary metagenome ERZ501896 (study PRJEB25962, sample SAMEA2042111) | human gut metagenome | biome: human gut; feature: human-associated habitat; material: faeces... | reverse complement strand
AATTCATCTCACCACCTAGAGAGGATGGGAGAATTCTTGCAAAGTGTTGTTAAAAACAGGGGAGACAGCCACACACACACCGCTGTCTCCCCTGTTTATTCCCCAAATGGTCCCTGTGCGCCTCGGCGCACGCCTCTTATTCATCTACCAATGTAATCTGTACCCGTTTCCCCATCGCCGCTGCGATCTTTACCATAAAATCCAGCGACGGATTGTAGCTGCCGCTCTCGAAGCGGGTGATATTCGGCTGGGAAATCCCCGCCTTTCTGCCAAGCTCCGTCTGTGTCATGCCGTTTAACTTACGATTCTGCTTAAATCCCTCGATCGTCGCCTCCCGCGCCTCCTGCTGCCAGCGCTCCATCCACTGTCTGTATTCCGCATCCGTCTGAAACGTTTCCGGAATCCTGTTTGCGTTTTTCATTGTGCTACCTTCTCCTTTTCGAATCTGCTCTGCCGCGGCGCCACCCTCCCAAAGCCCGCCGCTGCCGTCCTCTATAGAATACCATCTTTCCACCCTATAAATCAAGGTATTTCCCTGTAACGGTCCACCGGCAGTTACTTTAGATCGCCTTTTCCCCTAAAACATACGATTCGCGCGCTCTGCCACTTGAAAGCAATGCCTCTCTTCTGGTATAATAGATGGACTTATGCAAACATCTGCCTGACCGCTTCCAATCGGCGGACTCCTAGATATTTGCGGCAAATCTTATATAATGTTTGAGGAGTTACAATTTCATGGAAAAAAGAGAATCTTTCAACAGTAAGTGGGGCTTCATCCTCGCCTGTATCGGATCGGCGGTCGGCATGGGAAATCTCTGGATGTTTCCCACCCGCGTCTCCCTGTACGGCGGCGGCTCGTTCCTGATCCCGTACTTTATCTTCGTCGCCCTGATCGGCTCCACGGGTGTCATCGGGGAAATGTGCCTGGGACGCGGCACCCGCTCCGGTCCAATCGACGCGTTCGGCGCTGCCTGCGAGACACGCGGCAGGCGCAAACTGGGTGACGCGCTCGGTTTCATCCCGGCAGCCGGTTCCCTCGCGATGGCGATCGGCTATACCGTCGTCATGGGCTGGATCCTAAAATATGCCATCGGAGCCTTTACCGGTGCCACGCTTGCCCCGGCCGACACAGACGGTTTTGCCTCTGCTTTCGGCTCGATGGCGTCCGCATTTGGAAACAATGGCTGGCAGCTTGCCGCCCTCTTCTTCTGCATTCTGATTCTGATGTTCGGCGTCGGAAGCGGAATCGAGAACGCCAACAAGCTGATGATGCCGGTATTCTTCATCCTGTTTGTCTTTTTAGGCATCTACGTGGCATTCCAGCCGGGTGCGATGCAGGGCTACCGCTACATTTTCCGCATCGATCCTGAGATCCTCGCAGACCCAAAAACATGGATTTTCGCACTGGGGCAGGCATTTTTCTCCCTGTCCGTCGCCGGAAATGGAACCTTAATCTATGGTTCCTACCTCTCCGATGAGGAAAACATCCCGGCATCTGCCGCGCGGGTTGCCCTGTTTGATACGATCGCCGCGATTCTCGCCGCCCTCGTCATCATCCCGGCAATGGCAACCACCGGTGCAAAACTTGATCAGGGTGGTCCGGGACTTCTCTTCATCTACCTCCCGAACCTCATCCGCTCAATGCCGGGCGGTACGTTGATCGCGATCATTTTCTTCGTAGCCGTTCTCTTCGCCGGGATGACCTCCCTGCTCAACCTCTACGAAGCACCGATCGCCACCGTCCAGGAAAAACTCCACCTTGGCCGCGTCCCTGCCTGCGCGGTTATCGGTATCATCGGAGCTGCCGTCTCCCTGTTAATCCAGGGCATCGTCTCCGACTGGATGGACGTTCTCTCCATCTACATCTGCCCCCTCGGTGCCGGACTCGCCGGAATCATGTTCTTCTGGGTATTCGGAAAAGACTATGCAGAAACGCAGGTCAACAAAGGCCGCGAAAAGAAATTTTCAAAATGGTTTGTACCGGTGTGCCGCTATATTTATATTCCGGTATGTGTGCTGGTATTAATATTAGGCATCGCATTGGGCGGTATTGGATGATATGAAAAAGAATGTGCCTTGGCACATTCTCGCGGAGCGTTTTTTATTTCATAGGACGCAATTTCCTATGAAATAAAAAAATGATTGACAAATCTCATTTCCGCGCTATAATAAGAACTATCATTTAAAACCCACAAAACAAGTAGGAAATATATTTTATAATCGTTTATGAATTTTAAGGAAAGGAGGAAACCATCATGAGAACATCTTATTCCGTTATGTCTGCTATGTGTTGTTGTATGGAGTGTATGTGCTGCTGTTGCTGTGACACTCTTACTTTTGTTGTGCAGACAGATAACTGGATGATATCTTCATGAGGTTTTTCTCATCTTGCTTTCACTGGAAAGTGGTAGATACGATCCAATTTAGGAGGTCTGGACAACCAGACCTCCTTTTTTGTACCCATTTATATTTCAGTATGCAAAATTAAATATTTATATTGCATCCAGATATATCATTCGTATAAAAAACACGACACATACAGAAGTCATTTTTCAGGAATTATCCCTTAAAAATGTGCTTCCCCCAGATAAACAAAGTTAAAGGAGACCAGAAATGATTCGATTTGAACATTTAAGTAAAACATTCCAGACGAAAGACGGTGCATTTGAAGCACTGAAGGATGTGTCCTTCGAAATAGAAAAGGGCGATATCTACGGCGTCATCGGTTACAGCGGTGCCGGAAAATCCACCCTGTTCCGAATGGTAAACGCCCTGGAAAGACCGACTTCCGGAAAGATTTTCGTTGAAGATAAGGACATTGGAAGCCTGAGTGCAAAAGAGCTTCGCAGCCTCCGAAAGGGAATCGGAATGATTTTCCAGCAGTTCAACCTCCTGGAATCCAAGACAATTTACGACAACGTCGCGATTGCCCTGAAACTAAACGGCACCCCCAAAAAAGACATCGAAACGCGTGTGAATGAGCTGCTGGAGTTCGTCGAACTTTCCGATAAGAAGTCCTACTATCCGGGACAGCTCTCCGGCGGACAGAAACAGCGCGTCGGTATCGCAAGGGCACTTGCAAATAATCCGTCGATTCTTCTTTGCGATGAGGCGACCAGCGCCCTCGACCCGAAAACGACCGATTCCATTCTCAATTTGCTAAAGAAGATTAATGAAACCCTTCATATTACAATTGTGATTATCACACATGAGATGAATGTCATCCAGAAAATCTGTAATAAAGTCGCCGTTATGGATTTCGGTAAAGTCGTAGAAACGGGCTCTGTCATCCAGGTTTTCTCAGACCCGCAGTCTGATATCGCCAAACGGTTTGTCGGCAATCTCATCCACGACGTTATTCCGGAACCGCTCGTCGAGAGCATCCGCCGGGAAACGCGGAACAGCCGCCTGCTCCGCATCAAGCTGGAAAATACAGACAGCACCGAGCCGCTTCTCTGGGATATCAACCGGCGGTTTGAGGTGGAAACCAACATTCTCTACTCCACCATCAACGTTATTCAGGGCATCGTCGTCGGCATCATGCTCGTTCTCTTCATCGGAAGCGACGAGGAAATCAAAAAAGCCGAGCGCTACATTCTCGAATCAAACGAAGAATATAAGGAGGTTGTATTACCATGATTCAGCAGTATTTAGGCATTTCGCCAGACAAACTCATCAAGGCCGGTTGGGAAACCCTGTATATGGTCGGTTTTTCCCTGATTATCGGTTCCATCGTCGGATTTCTCATCGCCATTGTCTTATGGCTGACCCGCAAAGGCGGGCTCAAGGAAAATTCATTGCTTTACACGATTTTAAACGGTTTCATCAACATCATCCGAAGCACACCGTTTATCATCCTTCTGGTATGTGTAATGCCCTTTACGAAAATCATCGTCGGCACCCGGATCGGTACCAGGGCTGCTATCGTGCCATTAGTTATCTATACCGCCCCATTTTTAGCAAGACTTCTTGAGACATCGCTTCTGGAAGTCGGCGGCGGCATCATCGAGGCAGCCCAGTCGATGGGAGCAACCACGTTCCAGATTATCGTTCATTTTGTGCTTCCGGAGGCATTTGCTTCCGTTATCCTGGCTCTGACAACCGGCACCATCGCCCTCATCGGAGCAACTGCGATGGCTGGCTACATCGGAGGCGGCGGCATCGGAAATATTGCCCTGACCTACGGCTATCAGACCTTTAACTTCCCGCTGATGTTTGCGACCGTTTTCATCCTGATTGCATTTGTCTGGATCATCCAGAGCGTGGGAAACCGTCTGTCACAGAAGCGACGGACCCATCAGTAACTTATAACTTATTTCTATTGAAGAAACTGCTAATTTAAATACACTTAAAAAAAAAGGAGAACTCAATTATGAAAAATGTAAAAGCTTATGTAAGAACCACCCTGACCGCCGGTCTGATCCTCGCAGCTGCTGTTCTGGGAGGCTGCTCAAAGAGTGATGCTGGAAGCTCCGCTGCTGATACTGCCGCTGCTTCTTCCGGCACCGAATCTGCTGCTTCCGCCGATGCTTCCAATTCTAATAAGAAGGAGCTCAAATACGGAAAAGCTGCCGGTCCGTACACTGTCTTATTTGAGGATGCCATCAAACCAATTCTGGAAAAAGAGGGCTATACACTCACCGAGGTTGATTTCTCTGACCTTCTCCAGAATGACCTTGCTTTAAATGACGGCGAGATCGATTTCAATGTAGAGCAGCATACCGCTTATGCCGAAAATTTCAACGAAGCCCAGAAGGGTAACCTGGTCCCGATTTCCCCGATTCCTACCGTTCCGGCTGCCATCTTTTCTGCCACCGAAACCTCTCTGGACGCCATTCAAGACGGTGCCAAAGTAGCCGTTCCGGACGATGCCGCCAACACAGCCCGCGCTTATGTTCTCTTACAGAAAGCCGGATGGATCACCTTAAACCCGGATGTGGATCTCTCCACTGTCACCCAGGCGGATATCACGGAAAACCCTTACAACATCGAATTTACCGAAATGAACTCCACTAATATTCCAGCTGTTTTAGATGACTTTGATTATGCGGTTATCACCGGAAGTATTGTATACAATGCAGGAATCGATCCATCCACTGCCCTTCTTCAGGAAGACATTCTGCCGCATCTGATTCTGCAGGTCGTTGTAAAAGAGGAAAATAAAGATGCTCAGTGGGCAAAAGATATCGTTGCTGCTTACCACTCCGATGAATTCAAAGAATATTTAGACAAGAATAACAATGGTTTATGGTTTGTTCCGGAGGAACTGTTTAACTAATAGGAAACAGCATCGGAATACACCGGCAGGAAACAGGAGGATTTCATATGGCTCTCATTTTAGATAAAACCGAACAGAAAATTGTCGATATCATCGACGCACACCGCAACGAGATCATCGCATTCGCCAAAGATATCTACACCCATGCAGAGCTGGGTTATAAAGAATACAGAACTGCAGAAAAATTTGCTTCTTTCATGAAAAATCTGGGTCTTGAGACAAAGGAAGGACTGGCTGTCACCGGTGTCAAAGCCTACTTAAATGAAGAAGAGAAAACGAATGTAAGTCTGGCTCTCATCGGGGAACTGGATGCGCTCCGCATCCCGGAACATAAATATGCCAATCCGGAGACTCAGGGAGCTCACTGCTGCGGACATCATGCCCAGCTGGCCGGTGTCATCGGTGCAGCCCTGGCTCTGACCAATGAAGATGTAAAAAAAGAGCTGGACGGACAGGTTGTATTCTTCGCCGTACCGGCAGAGGAATATGGTGAGATTGAATTTAAAAACTCCCTGACCGCCCAGGGAAAAATCAAATACGGCGGTGGAAAATGTGAACTCATCCGCATCGGTGCTTTTGATGACATCGACCTGGATATCGTCCACCACACCGGAGACAAGGATATCAGTGTGGGTTCTCATTCCAACAACGGTTTCGTCTCCAAGGTCATTCGTTATAAAGGACTGGCTGCCCACGCAGCCGGTGCCCCGCATCTGGGAGTCAATGCATTAAATGCAGCCTCCCTCGGACTTTCCGCCCTGGCTTACCAGCGTGAAACCTTCCGGGATGATGACCATGTCCGGATTCATCCCATTATCACAAAAGGCGGTAATCTCGTCAATGTAGTACCAGATGAGGTGGTAATCGAAACTCTGGTACGTGCCGCCAACAAGGATGCCATCGCAGATGCTGCTGCCAAAACAGACCGCGCCTTCAAAGCCGGTGCCATCGCCGTCGGTGCTTCCTGCGAAATCACCACTATGCCCGGATATCTTCCGGCTCTGAGTGAAAAGGCCGATGAATCAGTCCTGGCAGCCGCTGAGATTGCCGCACAAACCAGTGAAAAAGATTACCAGATCGTCCAGGAAGATACCCACGCCTACAGCGGCGGTTCCACCGATGTGGGGGATGTACAGCATCTGCAGCCGGTCCTTACCTTCAACACCGGCGGTAAAGTAAGCGGCCTCCACTCCGTTGATTTCGATATCGTGGATGAGGAACTTGCCTATGTGGTCACTGCAAAAATCTTCGCCCTCTCCGCTTACCGCCTGCTTCGGGACGGGGCTGTGAAAGCAAAAGAGATTGTAGCGAATTATCAGCCCATCTTTACCAAAGAGGAGTATATCAAATATATGGATTCCTTTATTAGGACGGAGACGTATCAGTAAGATAACAGAAAAGAAGGACGGGAGGTACTTTTTACAGCACCTTCCGTCCATTTACAGTCAACTTAAAGGTTGTTCCCAGTATCTCCGCCGACTTCCGGCAAAGCATCATTCTTCCCAGGAAAATCTCAAAATAATCATACATGGAACATATCTTTTCATCTACCTGAAGATTCAGGGCAATAACTGAACGATCCTTTTCAATCTTAAGTTTGGACTCTGTTACCGCATAATTCACACGGTCGTGTATATCAAAAGCGGCTCTCTCTTTTTCACGGACACGGCTTCTTCGCACATCCATCTTATCAGCGATAATCAGAGCTGCGGATATTACATCCTCCGGACTTCCGGTGGACTCATCATGGTTGCCGATGGCCGATATAATCGTAATCCGGTCATCCAGCGGCGTCCATTGGAAGAGCCAAGACAGCTTTCCAGGTGCATATAATCCTTTACTTCGTCCCAATTTACCACAAATCCGGCTCCGTGGGAACAGAAAACCGAGCCGCTTGGGTTTGCCAAATCCGCATCCGGATCATAACCGGCTGCTTCGATGACCTCTTCCTCATTATGGCAGGGTCCATATCCATCCAGGGTACAGACAAGCTGTCCTAAGCCGCTGGTATAAGCCGTTACTTCTGTCTGATATCCATCCAGGGATGAAACCGGTGCACGGCCGGTAAGTATCGCCTGTCCATCCTCCAGAACCGGTCCTTCAAAAACCGCAAACCGGCGTTCCAGATCCGTCATTGCACGTCCTACCATCTTGTCCGGTATCGTCAGATGAAATGCATAAAATGGCTCCAAAAGCATCGAATGTGCCTGCATCAGGCCATGACGGATAGCCCAGTAAACCGACTGACGGAAATTCCCGCCATTCAAGGTATTCACAGGCAATTTTACTACCTGTTATGATACCATGAATGGCGGGGATTGTAAAATTTTATCATCGGTTGATGAAATTCAGTACCACCACAAGCAGCAGCATATGAACTGGATAAAATGCATAACAGAGATACTGGAATGGTTTACTGTGGTAGCCCTGTCTGCCGCGGTACAGCCAGATGGGGATCAATGCCAGAAGCGCAAGCCCCTGCTGGCACAGTTCAAATTCCATGCCAAAGAGCTGGACCGGATACATCAGACCGCCCAGCAGTTCCACATTCAGCCAGTATAGGGCAGCCAGCTGTCCCAAGAAGCACCACCATTTCCGCCCATGGAGGAAATAGAACACAAATACCGTCAGAACACCGACCCCGTAGTAATCCACCATGCAAAGAGTTCCCAGTACCAGACCTGCCGGCACAACCAAAACGCACACCAGCAGATACATCCAGGTTTTTCCTTTTTTCCGTACCTGTTCCATAAGCCAGACACCTAAAAGGCTCAACAGGAATGTCCAGAGGACATTCTGGTGAACCGGATAAAACCAGGTACCGCCGTACATCAAATCAAAGGGAATTTCTGAAAGCACTGCAAACAGCAGCATCCGAAGGATGTACTTTTTAAAGCTTCTGGTGTGGAAGTACCCCTCCACCGCCATAAAAGCGAAGATAGGAAATGCCACTCTTCCGGCACAGGTAAGCCACTCCCTAGCAGGAAGAAGCGTCGCCCAAAGGTGATCCATCAGCATAAGCGTCATGGCGATGATATGCAGGACAGCTGCAGTAAGTTCAAAGTTTTTTGAAGCAGATGAATCCATTCAGTTCTTGTTCCTTTCCTATTGCATTTCTATCGTATAATTATAGCTGTATGTGTGAACATAAAGCATATTGTCCTGAGGCACCAGAAGATCCGGCTGTTTTTTCAGCTCCAGGCTTGCAATAACCTCGCCGGTGTGAAGGTTGAGCTGATAAAGATAATCCTTTTCCGAGGTAAAACCATACCCGCAGATAATAACATCCTTTTTTACAATAAAATTCATGGTGTTGCAGGTCTGATCCCCACTTCGCCAAAGAAGCTTGTTATTTTCCAGATCATAGGCAAACATAAAGCAGCTATCCGGCTGTGCGTAACCATTTGTCACACTGATGCCATAAAAGATATCATCCAGGAGGCAGGCATTATTGCCGTTGATATACCATTTATCCGTTGGATACTCCAGCACATACAGACAATTTCCGGAAATATTTTCATAAATATACAGCGCATCCCCGGACCAGATATACTGATATTCGTCATCATAGAAATTATTCCATTCCTTTCCGACCATAGGAAGGGATAACTGTTTGCTTTCATACCATTCGTTCGCAAAATCGATTCCATTTTCCTCTTCCGACACAATTTTTAACGTTAACGGTGAAACTGCATCTCCCTTCGGATGAATCTCCCCAACTCCGGATAAGTCAATGGTGATATACTTAGTTTCAGGAGCCGCATTTTCCCCTTCCCCTGCATCCTCATTTTGAATCAATACGGACTCCTCACCGGTCTCCCGGACACTTTCTGCAACACTTGACTCATTTTGCATCGTATAATCCATGTCCTTCTTGCCACAGCCAGCCAGGGTAAGCAAACAAGTCCACACAATCATAAAAGTTAGAAGTTTTTTCATATATATCCATTCCTCTATGCTCAAAAAGATGTTATCACTTTGGATGAACTTTCTTCTGAGCCATTTCTATTTCACCACGTTGAGAAGTTACCTTAACTTATCTCTATATCAAAACATGCCCGGCAGTTTCACCGCCAGGAATAATCCAGCACCAAATGAGATCAGATTGGCCACAAAGGAATACAGGGTATAATATGCATCCTCCTTTTTCTTTTCTGATATCCTCTTAAGAATTGTGCAATACAACACTGCCTCCAGAGCAAATACAATCAGCTCAAAAAGTACATAGAAAAATGTAAATGCAAGAGGGCCGGAATTATAATTAATCACATTGAGCAGCACATTTAAGATAATCTGCGTAATAATGTTGACAACAGCCAGAATCAACAGCTGCTTTTTCTGTCTGAAACCAAACAGCAGCGCCACCAGCATTTCGATTAAAATAGTAAGGACGATCCTTGCCCCAAGAGCCAGCATCTCCTGCCGGTAATTATACGAACGGTAGGCCTCAATCCGCTCATTGGTACTCAAATCATCATTGTATTCCACCGAACCGATATCCACACCATCCATATCCACTGTATAATACGTATCAAATGCATAACGAGCATAAATTCCACTGGATACAAAGGTTTCCGTTTCCGGATAATACAGAAGAATTTTAAAATCATCCGGCGGATAATAGGTCCATGCAAGCTCTTTGCTTTCACTTACCTTCCAGCTCCGCTGCAGAAAATAGTATCCATCCGGATCCTTGTAATTCACAAAGATCTCCCAGATATCAGGATCCATGTACTCTTTCTGGGCACTCTCCGTTCTTCCATCCCAGGCACTTGCCGGACCAGTAGATTTCTCCTTCGACAGCAAAGTTCCATAACAGAGCTCATCCCCCATATGCTCAAACTGAATCCGAACAGAGGCCTTTGGTCCCATATCGGCATTGGCTGTCATCGGAAATGCTGAAATTGCCATTATCATACACAAAAGCATTATAAAAACAAGACTGTATTTTCTATTTTTCATACCAAAAGCCTCCCTTCAGATATTTTTATTCTGGTGAAGAATCTCATCGGCATTCTTGCTGCAAAATACTACATCCGATGGGAATCATCTTCCATCTTGTAAACAAACAGGCGGTTCATCCCCTCCTGCCATGGGGATTCAAATTCCAGACGATTCCCAATTCATCACATATTCTTTTTCTCCTGTGAATTCGTCCATCTCTTCACTCTGAATAGTAAATCCTTCTCGTTGATAAAAAGACATTGCCCTGACATTCTTCTGGTATACCTTTAACTGTAATCTGTCTTTTTTATCCTTGATGTAATCCAACAATATTTTACCTATGCCACGTGACTGCATTTCATCAGAAACAAAAATACCTTCTATATATTCATCATTTATTCCTATAAAGCCTTGAATCATTTTATCATCTTCATACACATAAACCTCCGCCTGTGGCAGCAATTCCTTCACAAATTCATAATTACTTATCCAGTATTGTTCGGAAATAAAAAAATGTGCCTTCAGATTGGTCTTCAACCATATATCAGCGACTCTGTTTATATCTGCCTTCTGTAACTTTCTAATCATAACGATTATTCTCCATCCAACCTGATTATAACACGATTAACTCATTACGATTTACCTATCTGTACTCAATAATTTCTTCGAAAGCTTTCCTTGGTCTTTTAGCCGGAGCTTCATTGGCAAAGCCAACCGCAACAATTCCTGTCAACTGGCTGTCTGTTCCGATAAAATCTATCAGCTCATTATAGGCAAAACAAGTATTGGCAATCCATAAGGTGCCCAATCCATATCCCGTTGCTGTCAGAATCATATTTTCAATCGCCGCACCTATGGACAGTGAATCACATATTTCAACAATTCGCTTTTCATTTTCAATGCTTGCAAATGGAGTATGCTGGTTGGTATTAAGTACTGCTATAAGGCATGGGGCCTCCTGCATGATTCTAACGGTATTCTCAGCATCCGGTATGGCAAATGCCCATTCCGGCATAAGTTCATGGGTCATTTTTTCTGAATTTATACCATGACGCATGACATCAACCAGTTTATCTTTTTCTTTCCCCTGATATACAATAAATTTCCAAGGCTGCCTGTTTTTAGCAGATGGTGCAAGGGAAGCACTGTATATGATCTCGTCAATTAACTTCCTTTCGATCTCATCTGGCTTATATTTTCTTATACTTCTTCTATTCTCAATTTCACGTATCATAGATTTCTCTCTCCTTTAGAACCTTGCCCTCAAGACTCATCTTCTCCTATGATTTCCAACCTATCCATCCCAACATGACATTTCAGGAAAAGCACCTCAACACCTGCTGCCTTTGCCTCGTGAAGTGCAGCGCCAAATTCGGGATGCGTTTCCGTATTCGGCCTGACTTCACTGATGCCTTCCATTTGAATCACAAATGCTATCAAACATTTATATCCTTGTCCGCACGCAGCTGCAAGTTCCCTTAAATGCTTAACTCCTCTTTCCGTCGGGGCATCTGGAAAATATCCAACTCCGTCTATCTCAAGGGTGCAGCCTTTGACTTCCATTAGATATTTTTGCTTTCCTTTTTCCATATAGAAATCCATCCGGCTATTTCCAAAGGTATACTCTGGTTTAATACAATCATACCCCTGTGTCATCAGCCATTCTTTTACCACTTTATTCGGTGCCTGAGAATCAATGTTAACCCATTTTTTATTCTTCTTAACTGCAATCAAATCATAGCGAGTCTTTCGATTTGGATTCTTTTCTATGCAATCTTCCAAAATCACTTCCGCCCCCCGCAGCAGTAATTCACGACAACGTCCCGTATTCTTTACATGAACCGATTCTACCTCTTCCGAGCCATCAATCTTTACCCGCGCAATAAAACGATTGGGACGTTCTATGAAAATTGCTTTCACTATCTTATCATATTTCATGTGACGTTTCCTATTATATGTACTGAAACATTCATTTTACACGATTGGATTCACTGGCAGCGTCCTGTGCTTTGCAGTATAATAATCACAATCAATTCGAATAACAGTGAACTACTCGGTAACTAAGTTACCAGAGCATCTGAAATCTGGCGGGATACCGCCTTTTTTCAGGGTGCGTCCATGACACC
>ENA-OPSF01002246-OPSF01002246.1-human-gut-metagenome-genome-assembly--contig:-NODE-2246-length-12442-cov-2.839832_pt1 | contig 12442 bp, 10 predicted proteins | sample MGYA00241452_ERZ501896 | MGnify/ENA primary metagenome ERZ501896 (study PRJEB25962, sample SAMEA2042111) | human gut metagenome | biome: human gut; feature: human-associated habitat; material: faeces... | reverse complement strand
ATTTACACTCGGATATTTCTGATTAGTTTTGGTTGTTCTATGGTTATAAATACAATGCGCAAAAGCGTAGTCCTTGATGTGTTTCACTCCTTCGGGCAGAAGAACGGAGGACAGACTTTTACAATAGGCAAAGGCGTGCTGTCCTATGCCTGTCAGTGTGTCCGGAAGTTGGACGCTCGACAGCGACTTGCAGTAACTGAAGGCCTGGAAGCCGATGTAAGTGATACCATGGGCGACGACCACTTTCCGGATATGGTTCAGATGACTTTCCCACGGAACTTCTTTTTCGCCGAAGAAATCGTAAAGGGGGCCTGTGCCGGTGATGCGTAGTTCTCCGTTTTCCGGATTCAGGCTCCATTGAGCATGATCTCCGCATGAACCGGAATACGATTCGTGGGAGGATGATTCTAGCCTTTTGGGAAAGAATATTTGTGAAAGGATGTTTTTGACTTTAGCCATTTGTCTATGCTGATTTGATTTATATTCCATCATTTATTGCCCGTTATATATTTGTGGAGAAAAAGGGATTAAGAGTAGAAGGCAATACTTGATATGAATATTGCGCAGCCTCCATCCCGTTTTTCTAATGTTGAGGTCCTGAGAAAACCCTAAGTCTGGAAAAACGGGAATGGAAGCCTGCGCATAACACAGGCATCCACCCACACTTTCTCATCAGACTTGTTTTTGAAATTTCTCAGGTTTCAACATTGATAAGAATATGCAGTAAATGCAATTTTGTATCCACAAAGAGGATGCGTCCCGACGCTCCGGTCTACATCACATCGGCAAAATTAAACATTTTTTCTCTAATAAGATGAAAAAGATAAGGAAATTTTTTATGCGGATAAAAATAGTGAAAAATCCAAAGGCCGTTACAGAGAACTTTGGATTTTCCACAGGAGGGGGGATGCCCTGCGGCAATGGACTGAAATGATTGAGGTTTAATATTCAGTCTTGTCTGTCGTGTTGCGCCACAGGTCGAAGGCTGCGATGGCTTCTTCGGGCAGCAGTTCTTCCATGGCTTTCTTGCGGTTTTGACGGGGGAGAGCCAGTTCTTCGTAGATAAAGGAATCGTCGAATCCGATGTCGGCTGCGTCGTCCTTATTGTTACCGTAGTATATTTTGTCGAGGTGCGCCCAGTATATGGCACCGAGACACATCGGGCAAGGCTCGCAGGATGTGTATATTTCGCAACCGCTAAGGTCGAAGGTGCCCAGTCGGCGGCAGGCTTCGCGAATGGCGCTGACTTCCGCATGAGCCGTCGGGTCGTTGTGGGCAGTCACCCGGTTTACTCCGGTTGCGACGATTTCATCTCCTTTTACGATGACGGCGCCGAACGGGCCGCCGCCGTTTTTTACGTTTTCTACTGAAAGCTCAATGGCTTTGCGCATAAATTCTTTGTTTCCCATACGCTTTGTTTTTAGTATGTTGTGAGTGAAAAGAGAGGAACGGTATTTACGGGTTCTTCCTCCGCTTTTTGGGAATGAATACCCGAAATACGTCCCGCCACGTGTTGAAATCCCGTTTCAGTCCGATTCCGACACCTTGAGTGGTCAGCGACGATTTGGTGAAGTAGCGGTCGTTGGTTTTGCTGTATGCTTTCAGGCTTACGTTTCCGCTTGGGGTCAACAGCCACTGCAGGTCGAAGTCGCCGATGAAGTTACCGTTCGGATTGGTGCTGTTGTCCCGATAACCGAAATTTCCGTTGATGAGCAGGCGGTTGTTGAGCAGCCGTCCGGAGAGCAGTCCTTCTACGTCCATGTCGCTCCATCCCGTTTCGCCGGTGCTGAGGTTCGTCCCGATGTTCCAGTTACTGTTGTTGCCGAGCAGCGTGGAAAGCATCTGGTTGAGTTGCCCGCTCAGAGTAGAGGACAACAATGACTTCATGGCCACGGAGGATTGGCTTTGTTCCGTGTTGCTGTAATCGTAAGTGTAGAAACGCCCGATACCGAGGAGGTAAATCACCTGCATGTTTTTTTCTTCTTCCGTGCTGATGAGGCTGCGCACCATCTGTTTCTCGTCTTCATTGACGTTGGGCAGGTCGAAGTCGAAACTGATTTGAGGAGACTGTGCCTTTCCGCCGAGGTTCATCAGGCAGTTCACGCGTACGTTGTTTTGGCTGAAGGTGGAGCGTGCGCTCAGGTCGTTCAGCGATACGGAGGGTACGGTGTAGACGGCTTGCAGGTTGAGGTCGGCTTGGACGGGCGGACCGCCGAATACGATGGTACCGCCGGGATTGAAAATAAAGTCCTTGCGAATGACGTCCTGCAACGAGAGCTTATAGATGCCATGGTCTATGATGTACGTGCCATACATGGTGAAGTCTCCTTTATTATAATAGTTGGCGCGGATATTTCCGTGTCCGTTCAAGGCGATGTAGTCACCGGCTTTCGGGTCCATAAGAATCTTCATGGTAGCTTCCGGTGTCAGGTTGAGGCGGAAATTGATACGCATGTCCGATTCCGGCTCCGGCAGGGGCGTGCCGCCTGGGGTATGGGAATGTCCGTCAATACTGTCCTGATGGGTCTTGTAGGTGATAAACTGGTTGTCTGTCAAAGTCGTTGGAGAGGACAGGTTGTAGACGAACATGGTGTTTTCTTCGGGGCGGGCGTCGATGTTGATGTTCAGGTTACCCGGCTGTCCGTTGAACCCGATTTTTCCGGTGGCGTATGCCGTTCCGCAGAACACTTCGTCTCCGAAATCCTTGACGTCATACCCCAGAATGTTGTAAGCGTCGATGTCGAAATCGAAACGCATGTGGGAGAGGTTGGAATGTTGGAGCACACCGTTGACTACGGCATAGTGCTCGTCTTTGCCGGGAGTGCCTTGCCGGTCGTAAACCATGGCATTACGGAAATAAATGTTGTCCGGGCGCAGAATGACGGAGTCGTTGACGAGGCGGTAGTCCACTTCGGTTGCGTTGACTTTCATTCCTCCCTCGCTGACCAGCATGTCGCCTTCCAGATTGATACCTTTGAACGGGCCGAATACGCGGGTCCACCCCGACGCTCGTCCGTGCAAACCGGTGAATATGCCGTCTGTATAGTGGTTCAGAAAAGCCAGGTCTATGTTTTCGGTACGAATCATCAGGTCGAGGCCTCCCTTGGGGGCGGCGCCGATTCGGATGTCTCCGTCCACACTGGTCATGCTGCTGTGGGCCGGGTCTGCCATGCGTGCGTGCAGGAAAATTGCATTTTTCTCCTTCTCCCAACCGCCGTGCAAGTTCATTTCGCCCAAATAAGCTTGGTTGAAAGTGAAGTTCCGCACATGGAGATGGGCATCCACTTCGGGGCTTTTCATCAGGTTGGCTGCGTAGGCCCGTCCGGTGGCTTGTCCGGCAAAATCCACGGTGTGGAAATTAATGATGTTGAAGATGTATTCCAGATTGATGTCTTTCAGATCGACCGTCAAGGAATCGCCCGGGTTGCCCGATACGTTACCGTTGAGAATCAGGTGGCGGTCACCTTGTTCGATGGCGAATCCGTTGATGTTGACCAAGCCCGGCGCGGCATGTACGCTGGAGGCATGTACGTTCCAGACCGAGTCGTTGACGATGATTTGCGAGGGATGAAATTCGATGTCGGTGAGCATCTTCTTTTCTTCGTTTCGGGTAAACCGGGTATCAGCCGAGATGGAGCCTTGATAGATTTTTTCGGCGTGGTTGGTCCAATTCAGTCCTGTGTAGACATTGTCATGGGCGGCGCGGGCCAACAGTCTGAAGTCCACGGGGGCTTTGCCGATTTGCTTTTTGAAATCGACGGTACAGGTGAGGGAATCGTTGACACGGCCGGCCAGAATCCGTATGTCGTCCAATTGCTGCCCGTTGTAGTTGAACGACGGGATGGACGCATTGAAGTCCAGTTCCTCGGTACGGCTGTTGAAATAACCGTTGATGTGTCCGGCTTTCGGGATTTGCAAAGGGATGCCGAAAATCTTTTCAATAGGCTCCGTATGGTCGATGTGCATGTACAAGGCTACTTCGTCCGGCGTGTCTTTTTTAAGTCGAGGTGCTTTGACGAAAGACGGGATATAGGCATGGAGCAGTTTCCGGCTGTGGGCGATTAACGTGCCGAGCCTGAAATCTCCCTCCATTTCTGCACGCAGGAAATCGCTGTGGAGCGAGAGATTGCGCTTACCTTGTCCGTAGGTTGCCTTAAAACATATCGGCCCCGTGGTATAGTCTTCCTCCGATGTAGACATGCGGAAACCGTTCAGGCAGACGAGCCCTTCCATATTTTCAATGTTGTTGCCCCTGAAGTCGGCCTGTATGTCGCCTTGGAACACCGTCCCGGCATATCGGGGCGTGAGGGCGAGAGCGTGCGGGGCGAAATGGCGGACGGAAGCTTCCGCTTTAATATAAGGTGTGGATGAATGTAAGTTGACTTCTCCTTTCGTCGTAAGCGCAAGGTGAGGGTCGTTGATGTTTACGTTACCGGCGAATCCTCCTTTTCGGTAATCCACGTCGACTGTGATGTCGTGGTAGTCGTAATGGTTATAAGACAGGCGGCCGATGATCCCTTGAAGCGAAAGGACGGGATAGGCACCGGAGCGCAGGAGTCCTTTGCCCGATAAGTCGAAGGCCGTTTCGCCGAATTGCTCTTCCCGTCCCGTCAGTTTGCCGAGTTGGAATCCGGGAGTATGCACTTCCGCTTCGATTTCGTTTCCTTTGGCGAAAGATCCGAACAAAGCCAGAGAACCTAAATCGGTATGTAAATTAAGATGGCTTTTGAGATACTGGGAACGATAGGACAGGGCACCTGTGACTTCTAATGTACCGATAGCCTGTAAATAAGGTGAAATGGAAATCTTGTCGTTTGAAGTCCATTCAGACAGTTGCTTGAGGCCGGCCGGGGTGATTCGCAGGTTCCGGATGTCGGCTTTTATCGTTCGTTGGGCCGGATTTTCGAGGTGACGGATAGTCAATGGGGCTTCGAGCACCATGCTCCGGTCGGGTGTGTAAAGTGCGAACTGGTCTATCAGGATTTGTTTGAGGTTTCCGCTGAACTGCGCTTCGGCAGCTAACGTCGGTAGCTCTTCAAGTACATGGTTTTGAACTGATTTGGGGTAAAAGGGGATGAAGTCGGCGAAAGAGAATGTTCCCTGCTCGATGCTGCCTTGAAACGTGAAATCCTGATACCGCCCTTTTCCGTTCCCTTCTTTTATATGGCGGTAGCTCATAGTGACCGGATGGAGGGCTAACCGGGAATGGGGCAGCTCGATGGTAAAATGGTCGAGCTGTGCTTTTTCCCGGTTGGCCGTAATCTTGAAAGACAGTTGTTTAAGCTGTAGGCCGGAGTGTTCTTCAAAGGAGAACTTCTTGACGTTCAGGTTCAAGGAGTCCACCGTATAGCTTTTCAGTGAAAGCGTGGCACTGATTTTGTCCAACACGATGTGGTCCGGATTAAAACGGCCGGGAGTAGGAGACTTGTCATAACGGTGCCACGACAGTTTACCCCGCCGGACAAGTACGGAATTGATGCGAAGGTTCGGGTTGGAAGGCAGACTGTCTTTTTTCGCGAAAGCGTCTATGAGAAACTGGAAGTTCGGCTTTTCTCTCTCTCTGCCTTGGTAGAGATGGATGTCGAATCCGTAGAGTTGGACATTTGAAATGGATATTTTGCCGTGTAACAATGAGGTCAATTCTATTTTGGCCGACAGGCGGGCTGCTTTCAGCAAATCCTTTTTCTTCTGGTCTTTAATGCGTACGTCGTCGAGAATGATACGGTTGAAATATCCCAAGTCCACCCGGCCGATAGAAAGCTCTGTATGTAAAATATCTTTCAATGCTTCCGAGATGAGGAACGTGACACCTCTTTGCACTGCCGGAACGTGGAGTAGCGCAACCGACAACAGGTAGAAGCCCACGACTATACCTGCGAGTACTCTGAATATTTTCCTTAATCTTTTAATATGACCCTTATTTATGCGACAAAATTACTATTTTCTTTTTAGAATTCTTCACTTTGTCATATTTTTAATGTAATTTTGCGACGTTTTAATTAAAACCAGTTTATTTAATCCTATAATAATGGCAAATGTAATTAAATTACGTAAGGGCCTTGACGTGAATCTCAAGGGTAAAGCTGCCAAGGAGGAGTTTCAGGTGAAGAAACCGGCTGTCTATGCATTGGTGCCGGACGACTTTACGGGAATGAAGCCCAAGGTAGTAGTCAAAGAGAACGACGTGGTGAAGGTCGGGGATAGCTTGTTTGTGGACAAGAACCATCCTGAAATCAAGTTTGTCTCTCCCGTGAGCGGACGGGTAACCATGGTGGAGCGTGGCGACCGTCGCAAAGTGTTGAGCGTGCGTGTAGAAGCCGATGCGGAGCAGCAGTATGTGGATTTTGGCAAGAAGAATGTGGGTCAGATGACAGCTCAGGAGGTGAAAAACCTTCTTTTGGAATCGGGCTTGTTCGGTTTCTTCAGGCAACGTCCCTACGACGTGACGGCAAATCCCTCCGACACTCCGAAAGCTATCTTCGTTTCCGCTTTCAATTCCATGCCGCTTGCAGCCGATTTCGAATATGTGTTGCGGGGACGTGAGGCTGATTTCCAGGCCGGACTCGATGCCTTGGCCAAAATGGCGAAAACTTACTTGGGCGTAAGCTCGAAGCAGACGGCTACGGCGTTGACTGCAGCCAAGAACGTGGAAATAAACTTTTTCGACGGACCGGCGCCGGCCGGAAACGTAGGCGTGCAAATCAACCACATTTCTCCTATAAACAAGGGTGAAGTCGTTTGGACACTCGGTGCGGAAGAGGTGATTTTCATCGGTCACTTGCTGAATACAGGACGTTTGGACTTTACCCGCGTAATTGCATTTGCCGGTTCGGAAGTGAAGAAGCCGGCCTATTGCAAAATGACGATAGGACAGCAACTGAGCACCTTAATCGAAGGTAGCGTGACGACGGGCAAGAGCCTGCGTGTGATAAACGGCAATGTGATGACCGGCGTGAAGACCTCGGCCGAAGGCTTCTTGGGTGCCCATGTGACGGAAGTGAACGTGATTCCCGAAGGAGACGATGTGCACGAGATTTTCGGTTGGATCATGCCGCGTTTCAATGATTACTCTTCCAGCCGTGCTTACATGAGTTGGTTGATGGGCAAGAAGGAGTATGCGCTCGACGCTCGTGTGAAAGGCGGCGAACGCCACATGATCATGTCGGGCGAATACGACCGTGTATTCCCGATGGACATCTTCCCCGAACAGTTGGTAAAAGCCATTATCACCGGCGACATAGACCGCATGGAAGCTTTGGGCATCTATGAGGTGGCTCCGGAGGACTTTGCCTTGTGTGAGTTTGTAGACTCTTCCAAACTGGAGGTGCAGCGCATCGTCCGTGAAGGCTTGGATATGCTTCGCAAGGAGATGGCTTAATTAATTTCATCACAGGTTTAAATGATTTAAATAATGAACGCGTTAAGAAAATATCTTGATAAGATAAAGCCGAACTTTGAAGAGGGCGGCAAGCTTCACGCATTTCGTTCTGTGTTTGACGGTTTCGAGACTTTCCTGTTCGTGCCGAATACCACGTCGAAGTCGGGAGTGAACGTACATGATGCGATAGACAGCAAGCGTATCATGATTTTTGTGGTTATAGCGTTGTTACCGGCTTTGTTGTTCGGTATGTACAACATCGGGTATCAGAATTATGCGGCCGCCGGAGTGGACGGGACATTCTGGGAAATGTTCGGTTTCGGTTTGTTGGCCGTGTTGCCTAAGATTATCGTGTCCTACGTGGTGGGTTTGGGCATCGAGTTCATCGTAGCCCAATGGAAGCACGAGGAGATTCAGGAAGGTTATCTGGTAACGGGTATCCTGGTTCCGATGATCGTGCCGGTTGATTGTCCGTTGTGGATTATCGCGATAGCTTGTGCTTTTGCCGTAATTTTCGCCAAGGAAATTTTCGGAGGTACGGGTATGAACATTTTCAATGTCGCTTTGATTACCCGTGCGTTCCTGTTCTTTGCCTATCCTACGGCAATGAGCGGCGATGCTTGCTGGGTGGCTAAGGAAAGCATTTGCGGTTTGGGAAATGATTTGCCTGATACGTTTACGATGGCCACTCCTTTAGGAGAAGCGGCTACCGGTACGGTACCGGCTTTCTCTTGCGACCAGGTTATCGGTTTGATTCCCGGTTCTATCGGTGAGACCAGCGTGATAGCCATAGCTATCGGTGCAGTGATTCTTTTGTGGACGGGTATTGCCAGTTGGAAGACGATGTTCAGCGTGTTTGTCGGAGGTGCACTCATGGCTTGGATTTTCAATGCCAGCGGGATGGAAGGTAACGCCGGTGCTGCCATGCCTTGGTATCAGCATCTGGTATTGGGCGGCTTCTGTTTCGGCGCCGTGTTCATGGCTACCGACCCTGTGACTTCGGCACGCACTGAGACCGGTAAATACATTTACGGTTTCCTCATCGGTGCCATGGCTATTATTATTCGTGTGTTGAATCCGGGTTATCCCGAAGGTATGATGCTCGCCATCTTGTTGATGAACTTGTTTGCTCCGCTGATCGACTATTATGTCATCCAGAGTAATATCGACAAGCGGGCTAAACGTGCAATTAAAAAATAATAAAGGAACTATGGCTACAAAGAAATTCAAATGTAAAGTGTGCGGTTACATCCATGAGGGTGACGCTGCGCCTGAAAAGTGCCCCGTGTGTCAGGCTCCAGCTTCTGAGTTTGAAGAAATCGTGGAGGCCGGAGGAACGGAGAAACCGGCGAAGAAAGGGCTGAACACCGACGGTAATACTTATACCATTATATATTCATGTATTGTGGTCGTTATCGTAGCTTTCTTGTTGGCTTTCGTTTCCAAGGTTTTGGAACCGCAGTCGATGGCTAACGTACGTATCGACAAGAAAAGTCAGATTTTGGCTGCTTTGAATCTTCGTGATGTGGAGAAAACCGAAGTGGAAAAAACATACGACGAGGTCGTAGTGGCCGATGAAATCATCGACAAGGACGGCAACGTGGTGAAAGACGGTGCTTCCAAGGATGCGGACGGTTTTGCCGTAGAAGACAAAAACATCTCGGACAGCAACCTCCCGCTGTACGTATGTAAGGTGAACGGAGAAACCAAATATGTCATTCCCGTGACAGGTAAAGGTCTGTGGGATGCGATTTGGGGATATGTGGCTTTAAATGCCGATAAGAACACCATTTATGGAGTATATTTTACCCATAAGGGCGAGACGGCCGGTCTGGGTTCTATCATTACGGAATACGATAAATTCCAGAAGCAGTTCGAGGGTAAGAAGCTGATGAATGACGACAAGTCTGCCGTAGCCATCAGCGTGGTGAAGAAAGGCAAAGTCGTGAACGGACTTTCTGATGACAGCCGTTGCGATGCCATCACCGGTGCCACCTTGACTTCGGACGGTGTGAACAACATGCTTCATGACTGTATTTCACGTTATATGACTTTTTTAAATACTAATGAATAAAGGAGGTAAGATATGAGTAAGTTATTTTCTAAAGAGAATGGAGAAGTATTCTCGTCTCCCCTTAACCTCAACAACCCGATTGCGGTTCAGGTGCTCGGTATCTGTTCCGCCTTGGCTGTCACTTCACAAATGGAGCCGGCCATTGTCATGGGGCTTTCGGTAACAGTGATTACGGCTTTTTCCAATCTGATTATATCTTTGATACGTAAGACGATTCCCAACCGTATCCGTATCATCGTCCAGTTGGTCGTCGTGGCTGCTTTGGTAACCATTGTAAGTATGGTGCTGAAGGCTTTTGCTTACGATGTGAGCGTACAGTTGTCCGTGTATGTCGGTCTGATTATCACCAACTGTATTCTGATGGGCCGTCTGGAGGCTTTTGCCATGATGAACGGCCCGTGGGAAAGTTTCCTCGACGGTATCGGTAACGGTTTGGGCTATGCTTATGTGTTGGTGCTGGTGGGCACGGTACGCGAATTCTTCGGAAACGGTTCCCTGATGGGCTTCCAGATTATCCCGCAGAGCTTCTACGACATGGGCTATATGAACAATGGTATGATGACCATGCCGGCCATGGCGTTGATTCTTTTGGGATGTTTCATTTGGGCTCACCGGGCTTACAATGAAAGGAAAGAGAAAAAGTAATAGAATCATAACCATAAATAGAAAGAAAAAAGAATATGGAACATATGTTAAGTTTGTTTGTCCGTTCTATTTTTGTGGACAACATGATTTTCGCTTTCTTCTTGGGTATGTGTTCTTACTTGGCCGTATCTAAGAATGTAAAGACAGCATTGGGGTTGGGCGTTGCCGTAACCTTCGTGCTTTGCGTGACGGTGCCGGTGGACTATCTGTTGCAGACCAAAGTATTGGCTGAAGACGGTATCCTCGGTATGGATTTGACTTATTTGGCGTTTATCCTTTTCATAGCCGTGATTGCCGGTATCGTGCAGTTGGTAGAGATGGTGGTGGAGCGTTTTTCTCCTTCGCTTTATGCCGCATTGGGTATCTTCCTCCCTTTGATTGCCGTGAACTGTGCCATCATGGGTGCCTCACTGTTCATGCAGCAGAGAATTTCCATGGATCCGGCCACCAGCACGCAGGCTATCTCCAGCGTATGGGATTCCTTGGCATACGCTTTGGGTTCCGGTATCGGTTGGCTGTTGGCCATTGTGTCTTTGGCTGCCATCCGTGAGAAGATGGCTTATACCGACGTGCCCAAACCCTTGCAGGGATTGGGTATCACCTTTATCACGGTGGGTCTGATGGCCATGGCCTTTATGTGTTTCTCAGGTTTAAGTATTTAAAAGGAAAGGAATAGAACAATGGATATGAATTTTATTTTAGCGAGCATTGGCGTATTCCTCGTCACAATTCTCCTCTTGGTGGTTATTTTGTTGGTAGCCAAGAAGTATTTGTCTCCGAGCGGAAACGTGAATATTACCATCAACGGGGATAAGACGATTTCCGTGGCGCAAGGCGGAAGTGTGCTTTCCACTTTGGCTTCCGAAGGGATTTACCTGTCTTCGGCCTGCGGTGGTAAAGGTTCTTGCGGACAGTGCAAATGTCAGGTGGTAGAAGGAGGCGGTGAGATTCTGGACTCTGAAAAGGGACAGTTTACCCGCAAGCAAATCAAAGACCATTGGCGTTTGGGTTGCCAGTGCAAGGTGAAAGGCGATTTGAAGATTAAGGTGCCCGAGTCTGTCATGGGTGTGAAGGAGTACGAATGTACGGTGATCAGCAACAAGAATGTGGCTACGTTCATCAAGGAGTTCAAGGTGCAGCTTCCGGCTGGGGCACACATGGACTTTATCCCCGGTTCATACGCCCAGATCAAGATACCTGCATTTACGATGGATTACGACAAGGATATCGACAAGAGCCTTATCGGCGACGAATACTTGCCGGCATGGCAGAAGTTCGGTCTCTTCCCGTTGAAGTGTGTCAATCCGGAACCGACTGTGCGTGCCTACTCTATGGCCAACTACCCGGCTGAGGGCGACGTGTTCATGTTGACCGTACGTATTGCCACGCCTCCTTTCAAGGCCGACCGTCTGGAACGGCTTGCCGCCCACGCCTAAATCAGTTTCAGTTCTTACCGCACCGGACGGGTGGACGCCCGGCGCTTCAGGACCCGGATTCTCCGGGTCCTTTTTCGTTTTTGAACAAGGGATACCTTCTGTGCTGTATGTCCTCAAAACCGGAAATCAGCCCGATCAACTTTCTGTTTCCACTCTCCCGGATTTGTGGTAGAATGAAACATCACAAGTCTTGGATGATGGCGGTAAGGTATATGACCGAATATGAATTTCTTCAATTAGAAATTGATACAGTCGTATCTAAAAGATGGCAGAAAGACGCATATTTTATCATTTATGATACAGACCAAATGAGCACGGCTTACAGAGGGAAAAAATATCTTGTATATGGCGCCAGACAGCTGGACTGCGGCAAAAATTTCGCACGAATAGACATTGGGAATTGTCAATTTTGGAGCATAGAGGGAAAGCTGAAACATGGAAAATAAAATAACCATGATGAGAGAACTATTTACCAATGATAAAACAGGAGAAAATGTAGAAGGGATCACCATTATGATCGATGGTGTTTTAAAGCAAGTGTTCGACAAAATAATGCAGGAAAACAGAGAGATATATACAGATTACGCTACTCTTCTGCAAGATGCGCTCATGAATGGCATCCGTGATATAATTAAGAGGTAGCTTTCCGTGTTGCGGAGAGAAAAAATGAACTTTTTCATTGAGAAAGAAGGCTCCATTTCCTTCCCACCCAGCGTCCTGTATCATAGTGGTCCACAGCGGCGGCTTCTGTGCCGCCCATTTCTGAGATCGGAGGTCTGTCTACTATGAAGCTGCACCTTGTCACCGGAGACATCACCGCGCTGGAGGTGGACGCCATCGTCAACGCCGCCAATACATCCCTGCTGGGGGGCGGCGGAGTAGACGGGGCCATCCACCGTGCGGCCGGCC
>ENA-OPSF01002237-OPSF01002237.1-human-gut-metagenome-genome-assembly--contig:-NODE-2237-length-12515-cov-2.761958_pt1 | contig 12515 bp, 10 predicted proteins | sample MGYA00241452_ERZ501896 | MGnify/ENA primary metagenome ERZ501896 (study PRJEB25962, sample SAMEA2042111) | human gut metagenome | biome: human gut; feature: human-associated habitat; material: faeces... | reverse complement strand
TGTTTGCAAGGCAGATTGCGGATTATTTTGGGTTTTCCAAATATTTTGACTTTATCGGCGGAGCCTGTATGAATGAAAGCAGGACAGATAAATATGAAGTGATAGAATATGTGATTGAGAGCTGTAACATTACAGACAGAAATGAAGTAGTCATGGTAGGGGATCGCTCTCATGATATGATCGGAGCAAAGAAAGCGGGACTGCACAGTATAGGCGTGTTGTATGGATATGGATCGAAAGAAGAATTGGAACAGTCGGGAGCGGAAATGTTAGTGGAAGTGCCGGAACAGATTGTCTCCTTGATGGAAGTTTGATTAAAACACTACATGTTGTATATAAGAGGAACAGATGATTTTTTAATAAAACGGCAGAGATGCGGGAGGTAAAACGATTTCCTACATCTCTGCCGTTTTTCGAGCTCTGTAATATTGTTTACATTGACTGATTTTCTTTTTCCATATTTTTAAAGGCAGTGGAAAGCATCAACTTAATACGATTTAACTGATTTACTTCACTGGCACCTGGATCATAATCTACCGCCACAATATTTGCCTGAGGATAATCCTTTCGGATTGCCTTAATCACACCTTTTCCTACAATATGATTAGGAAGGCAGCCAAATGGCTGGATGCATACGATATTTGGGGTGTCTGCATGAATAAGCTCCAGCATTTCTCCTGTAAGGAACCAACCTTCTCCTGTCTGATTTCCAATGGAAACAATAGGTTCTGCCATTTTTGCCAGACTTTCAATTTGAGCGGAAGGTGTGAAATGCCGGCTCTTTTTAAATTCATCATTAGCAGCTTTTCGGATAAAGTCAATGGCTTTAATTGCCAGTTTACCCTTCTGAGCAAAAGACTTTTGGAAACCAAGGTATTGAGATTTAAAACTCATATTGTAGAAGCAGTAGCACATGAAATCAATTAAATCAGGGCATACAGCTTCTGCACCTTCTTTTTCTAAAAGTTCAACCAGATGATTATTGGCACCGGGATGGAATTTTACCAGAATTTCGCCTACAATTCCCACACGGGGCTTTTTCTCATTTGTAATAGGAAGAGTATCAAATTCTCGTATTATCTGACGGCAGAGCTGGTTAAAGCGGGCAAAGGTTACATGCTTTCCTGACAGGAATGCAATACACCGTTTTTCCCATTTTCTGTGCAAGTCGTTGGCAGAACCTTTTACCGCTTCGTAAGGACGCATGCGATACAGACATTTCATTAAAATGTCTCCAAAGACTGCACCGTAAGCTAATCGGGTTGCCAGCTTCACTGTTATTTTAAAGCCGGGGTTTTCTTCCAGTCCGCTTAAATTAAGGGAAATAACAGGAATGTGAGCCATACCTGCTTTTTCTAAAGCACGGCGGATAAAACCGATGTAGTTGGAAGCACGGCAGCCGCCTCCTGTCTGTGACATGATAATTGCCACCTTGTTCAAATCATATTTGCCTGATTGCAATGCCTGCATAATCTGTCCTACCACCATTAAGGATGGGTAACAGGCATCGTTGTTTACATATTTTAATCCCACGTCAACGGCTTCTTTGTTTCCGTTTCCTAAAACCTCCAAATGATATCCGCTGGCATTAAAAGCAGCCTCTAAAAGGTTAAAATGGATAGGAGACATCTGAGGACATAAAATCGTATATTTCTTTCTCATTTCCTCTGTAAAAGCAACACGCTCAATAGAAGAAGGACGAATTTCTCTCTTTTGTTTTTGCTGTTCCTTTACTTTCAGCGCTGCAATCAAGGAGCGCACACGAATTCTGGCAGCCCCCAGATTGTTTACCTCATCAATTTTCAGACAGGTATAAATCTTTCCGCTGTTCGTTAAGATTTCGTTGACTTCATCTGTGGTTACGGCGTCCAGACCGCAGCCAAAGGAATTTAACTGGATTAAATCCAGATTGTCTTTTTCTTTTACAAAATTTGCCGCTGCATATAAGCGGGTGTGATAAGTCCACTGGTCATTGACACGCAAAGGACGTTCAATAGGAGCAAGGTGAGAGACAGAGTCCTCTGTAAGTACGGCAATTCCGTAGGAGGTAATCAGTTCCGGAATACCGTGGTTGATTTCCGGATCAATGTGATAAGGGCGTCCTGCCAGCACAATGCCGTGTCTTCCTGTCTTTTCCAGATAAGCAAGGACTTCTTCTCCTTTTCGCATGATGTCATTTCTGCATTTTCGCATTTCCTTCCACGCATCATGAGCAGCTTTTTCTACTTCTTTAGAAGGAATATCAGGAAACTCTTCTACTAAACGCCTGGTAATAATTTCCTCACTGGTCAGAGCCACAAAGGGATTGTGGAAACGAATATCCGGATTTTTCAGTTCATCTACGTTATTTTTAATATTTTCTGCATAAGACGTTACAATCGGGCAGTTAAAATGATTTACAGAGTCCTTAAATTCCTGACGCTCATAAGGAATACAGGGATAGAAAATATAGTTTACTCCCTGCTTAATCAGCCAGGATACATGCCCATGCGCCATTTTGGCAGGGTAACATTCTGACTCACTTGGAATGGACTCAATGCCTAATTCGTAAATCTTTCTCGTAGAAGTAGGAGAGAGAACCACCTGATATCCCAGTTCTGTAAAGAAGGTATACCAGAAAGGATAATTCTCGAACATATTTAAAACTCTTGGAAGTCCTACTTTTCCCCGTGTCGCCTTATCTGGAGTTAAAGGCTCGTAGGAAAACAGCCGTTTGTATTTATATTCATATAAATTCGGAATTTGCTCTTTGTTTTTTTCTTTTCCAATTCCACGCTCACAGCGGTTTCCTGAAATATATTGGCGTCCGCCGGAAAATTTGTTGATGGTAAGGCGGCAGTTATTGGTACAGCCTTTACAGTTTGCCATCATGGTTTTATATTCCAGAGAATTGATTTTTTCAATGGGAAGCATGGTAGTTGTCTTATTTTTGTCATAACGCTCTCTGGCAATTAAAGCAGCGCCGAAAGCGCCCATGATTCCTGCGATATCTGGTCGAATACATTCGCAGTCTGCAATTTTTTCAAAACTTCTGAGCACGGCATCATTGTAGAAAGTACCTCCCTGTACGACAATATTTTTCCCAAGCATACTGGCATCTGATACTTTGATAACTTTATACAGTGCATTTTTGATGACAGAATAGGCGAGTCCGGCAGAAATGTCCGAGACAGATGCCCCTTCCTTTTGTGCTTGTTTGACTTTTGAGTTCATAAAAACAGTACAGCGTGTTCCGAGATCAATCGGATGCTTGGCAAAAAGTGCTTCATGTGCAAAGTCTTCCACGCTATAATTTAAAGATTTCGCAAACGTCTCAATGAAGGATCCGCAACCAGAAGAACAAGCTTCATTTAACTGTACACTGTCCACAGTGTGATTTTTGATTTTAATGCATTTCATATCCTGTCCGCCGATGTCTAAAATACAATCGACATCTGGATTGAAAAAAGCGGCAGCATAATAGTGGGAAATAGTCTCCACTTCACCCTCATCAAGTAAAAGGGCGGCTTTTATAAGGGCTTCTCCGTATCCTGTGGAGCAGGAGTGGGCAATTTTAACCCCATTTGGAAGTTTTGTATAAATATCTTTAATTGCCTTGACCGTTGTTCCTAACGGATCACCATCATTGCTGTGATAAAAAGAGTAAAGAAGATTTCCGTCTTCGCCGACAAGTGCCGCTTTTGTTGTGGTAGATCCTGCATCAATCCCGAGAAAACAGTTTCCCTTGTAGGAGGAGAGATCAAGTACAGGAACCTGATGTCGTTCGTGCCTGGTCTTGAAGTTCTGATACTCTGCTTCACTTGCAAACAGTGGTTCCATACGTTCTACTTCAAAATCCATATGGATATGTTCAGCCAGTCTTGTCTGAAGGGTTGTCAGAGAGGTTTCGTGATCTCCCTTACAGTTAAGTGCAGACCCAATCGCAGCAAACAAGTGGGAATGCTTCGGTGCGATAATATGTTCATCGTCGAGATTTAGAGTGCGGATAAAGCTATTTCGCAGCTCTGACAAAAAGTGGAGAGGACCGCCAAGGAAGGCGACATGTCCGCGGATCGGTTTTCCGCAGGCAAGTCCACTGATCGTCTGATTTACCACTGCCTGAAAAATAGAAGCGGCGAGATCTTCTTTTGTAGCGCCCTCATTGATCAGAGGCTGGATATCTGATTTCGCAAAGACACCACAGCGTGCAGCAATGGAGTAGAGCGCCTGATAATTTTTTGCGTAGGAATTTAATCCGGTAGCGTCTGTCTGCAGAAGAGAAGCCATCTGATCAATGAAAGAACCAGTACCACCGGCGCAGATTCCGTTCATGCGCTGTTCGACATTTCCGCCTTCAAAGTAGATGATTTTTGCATCTTCTCCACCGAGCTCGATCGCAACATCGGTCTGAGGTGCGTAGTCCTGGAGAGCGGTAGAGACTGCGATGACTTCCTGTACAAAAGGAACTTCCAGGTGATTGGCAAGTGTCAGCCCGCCAGAACCAGTCATGACAGGAGATACTAAGATTGGACCGAGTTTATAAAGCGCTCGCCCGAGAAGATCGGAAAGGGTCTCCTGAATATTAGCAAAATGACGCTCGTAGTCAGAAAAGAGTACATTATTTTCTGTATCAAGAATTGCAATCTTTACAGTAGTAGAACCGATGTCGATTCCCAGTTTATATAGTTGTTTGTAATTCATAAATATTGCTCCTTTTAGAAGAAATAAGGTCTGTTCTAACCTATTAAAATATAGTCTGCTTAAAAAAACAATTTTCATTATATGACAACAAGTTACAAAATACAACGAAAAAATAATAAACTGTTAGAATTGACAAAAGGGGAGCTTGCAGGTACAATTAGTATGAGTAAATTTTAAGAAAGGTCAAGAGGAGTAGTTATTCATATGAATTGGATCAACAAACTAGAACGTAAATTTGGAAGATATGCAATACACAATCTGATGCATTACATTATCATCCTTTATGCTGTCGGCTTTGCTCTGAATCTGATCGCACCCGGTTTTTATATGGAGTATCTCAGCCTGGATGCCAGCGCGATTCTGCATGGACATGTCTGGAGAATTGTGACGTTTCTGATTCAACCGCCGGACGGAAGCCCGATTTTTATTATTTTTGCATTGTATTTGTATTACATGATCGGACAGAATCTGGAGGCGGCATGGGGTGCATTCCGATTTAATCTGTATTTCTTTACCGGAGTACTGTTTCATCTGATTGCGGCGCTGATTGTATACTTCCTGACAGGAATTTCATTCCCAATCGGGACTTCGTACTTGAATCTGTCACTGTTTTTTGCCTTTGCGGCACTGTATCCGAATGTGGAATTTTTGCTGTTCTTTGTCATTCCGATTAAGGTAAAATATCTGGCACTGCTTGACGGGGCGTTTTTCGCTTTCACGATCTTGCAGGGGATTCTGCCGTCTTATGCGGGAGGCCTGTATGGAATTATATATAAGGCAAATGCGATCGCGGCATTCGTCTCTCTTTTGAACTTCCTGATTTTCTATGTATCATCAAGGAATATGAAGGCTTACTCGCCAAAAGAAATCAGAAGAAAGAAAGAATATAAGAAACAGGTGCACCGGGCAGAACATACTTATGCCAACGGAGCAAGACACAGATGTGCTGTGTGCGGCAGAACAGAACTGGACGACCCAAATCTGGAATTCCGCTATTGTACGAAATGCAATGGCGATTATGAATATTGCCAGGACCATTTATTTACGCATGAGCATGTCAAATGATTTTGAAACTGAAGTGAGATAAGAAAGGAAAAGTAAAAGATGAGAAAGACAAAAATTATATGTACGATGGGACCAAATACGAACGACAGAGCTATGATGAAGCGTCTCGCGGAAGAAGGCATGAATATAGCACGCTTTAACTTTTCACATGGCTCTCACGAGGAGCAGAAAGGAAGAATGGATCTTCTGAAATCTGTACGTGAAGAGATTGGAAAGCCGATTGCGATTCTGCTCGATACAAAAGGACCGGAAATCCGCACAGGTTTGCTGAAAGACGGAAAGAAAGTAAAGTTGGAGGCAGGAGAACTGTTTACACTGACAACAGAAGAGATTGAAGGGGATGCAAGAAAGGTATCCATCACATACGACGGACTTGCAGAGGATGTAGAGCCGGGCAAGAGAATCCTGATCGATGATGGTCTGATCGAGCTGGAAGTAAAGACGATCAGTGGCAGTGAAATCACTTGTAAAGTATTAAATGGAGGAGAACTCGGAGAGAGAAAGGGTGTCAATGTCCCGAATGTTCCGGTACGCCTCCCGGCACTTACAAAGAAAGACCGCGAAGATATCATTTTTGGTGTAGAGCAGGGAATTGACTTTATCGCAGCATCATTTGTTCGTTCAGCAGAAGGAATTCTTGAGATCCGGGCACTGTTAAAGGAGTGCGGAGCACCGTATATACCGATCATCGCGAAGATTGAGAATGCGGAAGGAATCAAAAATATCGATGAGATCATCCACTGTGCAGACGGAATCATGGTTGCGAGAGGAGATCTTGGTGTGGAGATTCCGGCAGAGAAAGTACCGTACTTACAGAAGATGCTCATCAAGAAATGTAATGACAACTATAAGCCGGTAATTACTGCGACACAGATGTTAGACTCCATGATCCGCAATCCTCGTCCGACAAGAGCGGAAGTGACAGACGTTGCAAATGCTGTTTATGACGGAACAGATGCGGTGATGCTTTCAGGTGAGACTGCACAGGGAAAATATCCGGCGGAGGCTCTGCAGATGATGGTACACATTATTGAAAATACGGAGAAACATCTGGATTATGATGTACTTCTTGAAAAAGCACAGGAACATAGAAAGAAAGGAATTTCCAGTGCAATCGGATATTCTTCTGTGGCAACTGCGATGAATCTTTCTGCAAAATGCATCATCACACCATCTGTGACCGGGGCGACAGCAAGAGTGGTATCCAAATTCAAACCGAAGGCAGACATCATTGGCGTGACACCATGCGAAGAGACATTGAGAAGAATGCAGATCTACTGGGGAGTGACTCCGGTAAAATCGATTGAATACAATACGACAGAGGACATCTGCAACGATGCGATCGATCTTGTGACAGCAAAGAGACTTGTGGAGCCGGGTGATATTGTCGTAATGACAGCGGGAATTCCGTCCCCAACGATCAAAAAATCACGCGACGGCGTAACCAACATGATGAGAATCGCTGTGGTAGAATAAAACAGTCCGAGAGGGCATGACAAGACGGCAGTCAGGTCATGCCTTCTCTGCAATAGAAAAGGAGAAGAAACAATGACGAAGAAACCATTTGTGACAAAAGAGCAACTGGAAGAGATTGCAAAAGTCTATCCGACTCCGTTTCACATTTATGACGAGAGAGGAATCCGTGAAAATGTGAGAGCACTAAAGGAAGCTTTTTCTTGGAATAAGGGATATAAAGAATATTTTGCGGTCAAGGCAACACCTAATCCATTTTTAATTCAGATTTTAAGAGAATACGGATGTGGGTGCGACTGTTCTTCTTATACAGAATTGATGATGTCGGAAGCAATCGGAGCTGTGGGAGAAGATATTATGTTTTCTTCCAATGCAACTCCGGCAGAAGAATTTGTCTATGCGGATAAGTTGGGAGGAATTATCAATCTGGATGATTTTACCCATATTGATTTTCTGGAGAAGGCAATCGGACATATCCCGGAGACCATCAGCTGCCGGTACAATCCGGGTGGGCTGTTTCAAATCAGCAATGATATTATGGACAATCCTGGAGATGCGAAATATGGAATGACGACAGAGCAGCTGTTTGATGCATTCCGGATTTTAAAAGAAAAAGGGGCAAAACACTTCGGAATTCATGCCTTTCTTGCAAGCAACACAGTGACAAATGAATATTATCCGATGCTTGCAAAAGTTTTGTTTGAAGTGGCAGTGAAGTTGCAGAAAGAAACAGGAGTCCATATTAAATTTATCAACCTGTCTGGTGGAATTGGAATTCCGTATCGCCCGGATCAAGAACCGAACGATATCCATGCGATCGGGGAAGGGGTCAGAAAAGTATATGAGGAAGTACTTGTGCCAGCAGGTATGGGAGATGTTGCAATCTATACAGAACTTGGCAGATTTATGATGGGGCCGTACGGTGCACTTGTGACAAGGGCAATCCATGAAAAACATACGCATAAGGACTACATTGGCTGCGATGCATGTGCGGTAAATCTGATGCGCCCGGCAATGTATGGCGCTTATCATCATATTACAGTTATGGGAAAAGAGGATGCGCCATGTGACCATAAGTATGATGTGACGGGATCGCTCTGTGAAAATAATGATAAATTTGCGATTGATCGCATGCTTCCAAAGATCGATACTGGAGATCTGCTTTATATCCATGATACTGGTGCACACGGATTTGCAATGGGATATAACTATAATGGCAAATTGAAATCGGCAGAACTTTTGTTGAAAGAAGACGGAAGTGTACAGATGATCCGGAGAGCAGAGACGCCGGCGGATTACTATGCGACGTTTGATTGCTTTGAAATTGGAAAAAAATTGATAAAATAAGTAAAAAATAGAAAAAAGGACTTGCAATTCAAAAAAAAGTGTGTTATGATAAATCTCGGTTCTGAGAGATGAACCGAGGTAAAAGAGCCGCTGTGGCGGAATTGGCAGACGCACTTGACTCAAAATCAAGCGGAGCGATCCGTGCCGGTTCGAGTCCGGCCATCGGCAGTAAAATCCAGATTACTTTAAGTAGTCTGGATTTTTTGCATAGAAAAACACTTGCAATCGGGGGACGCAAGCGGTCATATGTAATTTGTAAGTTAGAGAAAACAGTGTATTTTAGAAAGATAATTAAAAATAATAGAAAACTATAAATAAATAATAAAAATAATTGACTATTTTGGTAAATAGAATTAAAATAAAGAAAACGAAAAGAAAAGGGGTTGAAGGCAATGTTGAATCATATTCAGAGTATCATTGTAATGACTACTGTTGTATTGACTGGAATTGTGGCTGCGCTTTTTATGAAAGGGCATGTAGATTACAAAATTGAACCGTTCCATAAGTTCTTTAACCTTTTGGAACTCGGATTTTTTAAGATCTGTGATAAGATCGGTGCCAGCAAAAAGTACTTTGATTTAAAGAAGAGTGAAGAAGTACAGAATTATCAGCCAGAGCTTGGCTGGACAGATGTGGTAGAGAACGGACATAAGAAAGCTGCAAGATAGTTGGTACAGACAAGGTTACAGTAGTAAGAAATCTGTCGGACGATGGTCAAAGACAGATTGTACGGAATATCAATAGCAGAAATAGGAATGTGTCAGACACATTCCTATTTCTTTGAGAAGAAAGGAAGAACAGATGCAGATTAGAAGAGGAAAAGCAGAAGAAATCGATAAAATTATGAGGATATATGAGCAGGCACGTGCATTTATGAGAAAAAACGGAAATGCGACACAATGGGACAAGGGTTACCCTTCCAGAGAATTGATTCTAAAAGAAATTGAACAAGGGTGTCAGTACGTTTGCGAGGAGGAAGAAGCTATTGTGGCAGTCTTTAGCCTGTGTGGCGGACCAGATCCAACTTATGAGAAAATATGGGATGGACAGTGGTTGAACCAGTCTCCCTATCATGTCTTGCACCGACTGGCATCCAGCGGAGAAAGAAAGGGAGCGGGCATGTTTTGCCTGCAATGGAGCATTGAGCAAAGCGAGGAAATTCGAGTGGATACACATGAGGCGAATCTGCCTATGCAGCGCCTGCTGGAAAAGAATGGATTTGTCGAATGTGGAAAGATCCAAGTGGCAGACGGCACAGAAAGAATCGCCTTTCAGTTAAAGAAGTAATTTGTTTCAGAGAAAAACAGTAGGCAGGTTGAGATGTGGGGATCTGAGTGTGAATGAAACTATGTTGTCTGGATTAGGTCGTTTAGAGAGCCGAAAGTATATCCCATCTCTTCCCATTTTGTGAGCAGTTCGTCTAAGATAGAGGCATTTGTGCTGGAAGTACTGTGGAGGAGGACGATCGCACCAGGGTGGATGCGGCCGAGTAGTTTTTCAAATGCTTCTTCCCTGGTCGGTTGCTGATCCTGATACCAGTCTACATAGGCGAGGCTCCAGAAAAAGGTGTGATACCCCATCTCTTTTGCCATCTGTAGATTGGCTTCGCTATATTTTCCTTGTGGCGGGCGGTAAAATTTTGTCATTTCTTCTCCGGTTGTCTTCTGGTAAAGTGTCGACAGTTCTCCAAGCTCTTTGTCGAATGCTTCTTTTGTAGAGATTTTAGACATGTCAGGATGGGTATATGTATGATTCCCAACGATGTGTCCTTCTTGTTGCATGCGTTTCACTAAATCCGGATTTTCTTTTAGAAAATTTCCGACGACAAAAAAAGTTGCAGGGACATGATGTTTTTTTAGCGCATCGAGGATTGGAACAGTATTTCCGTTTTCATATCCTGCATCAAAAGTAAGATAGATTATTTTCTTATCGGGATTTCCAGCATAAAATGCATTGTATTTTGAAAGTTCTCCGGAGGTGGCATTCCCAGTTGGTGTTTTTCCTTCTTCGGGAAAACTTAGTCCCCAGTTGCCGTCGGCAGCTGTGGGGATTGCCTTCAAAGACTGTTGTTTCTGTAAATGGGCAGTCATGGTGCCGATACAAAATGCGGCGCTGAATAAGAAACATAGTTTGAAAGCAGAAATCAGATGCTGTTTTTTGAACATAGAAAACTCCTGAAAGATATTGTTATTCTAATATATGGAAAATCAGAAGTCGTATGCATTGAGAAACAAAGCGAAATTTTTAAAAAAGATTGTAGTATCCCCCAAAGTGCAGTATAATAAGACACAAAGTGCGGCATATGACAGGAAAGCTGCCATTGCCCGGAATACCAGAGTTTATCTCTGCGATTTCATTATAAGTCAGAAGAAGGGAAGGAAGAGATTTATGCAATACAGAGAACAGATTGAAGCTTATTTAGACGCACACAAAGAGGAAATGCTCGCAGATATCTGCCGTCTGATCAGAATCAATAGTACAAAAGGGGAAGCAGTCATCGATTGTCCGTTTGGGGAAGGACCGGCGAAAGCACTTGCAGAAGCACTTGAGATGGCAGAAGGATACGGATTTACAGTGAAAAATTATGAAAACTATGTCGGAACAGCAGATTTAAACGACATGGAAAAGCAGTTGGACATTTTGGCACATCTTGACGTAGTTCCGGCAGGTGACGGATGGAGCGTGACAGAACCGTACATGCCAGTTATCAAAGATGGAAGAGTGTATGGCCGGGGAAGTGCTGATGACAAAGGACCTGCAATTGCGGCAATGTATGCAATGCGTGCAGTGAAAGAACTTGGCATTCCATTAAACAAAAATGTACGTCTGATTCTTGGAACTGACGAGGAGTGTGGAAGCAGTGATATCGCACATTACTACGCGGTAGAGAAAGAAGCACCGATGACATTTTCGCCGGATGCAGATTTCCCGGTGATCAATATTGAGAAGGGAAGTCTGAATGGACATTTTGTTGCAAGATGGGACACAGAAGAGGTATCTCCACGTATTTTAAGTGTTTCTGGCGGCAAGATCGTCAACATTGTTCCGGGAAAAGCTACTGCAAGTGTAGTTGGAATTGGTAGCGCAGAGATTCTGGAGAAGGCAGAGCAGGTACAAAAGAAAACTGGCGTTGTCTTTACTTGTGAGGAATCAGAAGGAACTGTGATCATCCATGCAGAGGGAGAAGGCGCACATGCTTCTAAGCCGGAAGAAGGAAAGAATGCATTGACAGCACTTCTGGAATTATTATGTATGCTTCCATTTGCAGCATGCAGTACAACAGATGCAGTAGAAAAATTACATCGGATGTTCCCGTCCGGAGATCATCAGGCGGAGGCGCTTGGTATCAATCTGGAAGATGAACTTTCTGGGAAACTCACAATGAATTTTAGTGTTCTAGAGTTAAATGAAGATGGACTGGATGGAATCTTTGACAGCCGGATTCCGATTTGCGGTACAACAGAGAACGTATTAAATGTCGTAAAAGAAAGAATGGAAGAAGATGGGATCACATTATTAAATGAGACACAGAATCCGCCGCATCATGTTCCGGCAGATTCTCCTCTTGTTCAGACATTGCTTGCGTGCTATGAAGAATATACCGGACAGAAAGGAGAATGCCTGGCAATCGGAGGAGGTACTTATGTACATCACTTGGAAAGAGGTGTCGCTTTCGGATGCTCGATGCCGGGAACGGATAATAGAATGCATGGTGCGGATGAATTTGCAGTTGTCGATGAGTTGGTGCTCAGCGCTAAAATTTTCGCACAGATAATCTGCGAACTCTGCTGTTAGGAATAAGTTGATGAGAACAAAAAAGATGATATACGGCGGTCTTTTGACTGCCGTTGGACTTGTACTGCCGCAGGCATTCCATGTATTTGGGCAAGGAGTGGGCATGGCATTTTTGCCGATGCATCTTCCTGTGATGATTGTCGGAATCTTGCTTG
>ENA-OPSF01002225-OPSF01002225.1-human-gut-metagenome-genome-assembly--contig:-NODE-2225-length-12593-cov-5.896076_pt1 | contig 12593 bp, 13 predicted proteins | sample MGYA00241452_ERZ501896 | MGnify/ENA primary metagenome ERZ501896 (study PRJEB25962, sample SAMEA2042111) | human gut metagenome | biome: human gut; feature: human-associated habitat; material: faeces... | reverse complement strand
CTCCTTCTGTTACTACATTTCCTGCATCATCTGTCAGATACTGGAAACTTCCGTCCTTGATTACTGTACGGGTTTTTTCAACACCATTGATCATATATGAAATATCCTGTGTTTCGTAAAATCCCTTTGGTACAAGAAATGTCAGAAGTGCTGCGATAACGACTACTAAAAAGATGATAATGTAGGTATCTGGCACTTGGAATCCCTTGTTAAAGGACTTTAGCCCTTTTTCTTCTTTTTGGCTCATTTTTGAGTCTCCTTCCCATTTTTTTGATATACCATATTAGTCTACCATAGAATGCTAAAAAGCCAACTAAAAATTTACATGTTTTTTGTCATTTTCCTGTATTTTTATACACCCAAAAATGGAATTGGCTCTGGTAATGCAAATCATGACCACTGGCTTAGCCAGTGATTAGACTGCGCCTTCCGGAACCTGCGGAAAGGCCAGATCCTCAATCGTGCCATACTGAAGAGCCGCATTTCTCTCATCCTCTGCCCAAAGTTTGCTTGGATGATTGGAAAAAATGATAAACATAGTAACATCCCCCTCATTTTTATCTCTATCTTATCTTAAATCCTCTTTCTTCTTCACAGGGAATCTCTGTGATCTCCATATTCGTCACGTTGATCCATCTCTGCTGCTGAATCCGAGCTAACATTTCCCGAATGGAAGCTTCGCTTCCCTGCACCTCCATCTCCACTCTTCCGTCCCACAGATTCTCCACCCAGCCGGTCAGGCCAAGGGACTGGGCGATATAAAAAGAGCGGTAACGGAAACCGACGCCCTGGACATCGCCGGAAAAAAAGATATGTTTTCGTACCATAATTTACATCTCCTCCGGATACTGAAATCCCCATTCTTTTCTGAATTCCGTCATCATATCCATCACATCTTTTGTATAATCCAAATGCATGCATTCTGCATCCCCACGGATGGCTTTCTCCATATCCGTCAGCTCATAGGCCAGCGCATCTGCATGCTCACCGGTCTGAATCACTTCCGTTTCTCCGGAATCTGTATAGGTGATTCTCGCTTCCCAGGCTCTCGGATATTCCATGATTTCTATATATCCCTTTTCACAGGATGCCATACCTCTTTTCGGCTGCTTGGAATGCAGCGACAACATGACAGATGCCATCTGGCCTTCCTGATTCATCAGCAGCAATCCTGCCTGTTCATCCACCCCTGTAGGTGCCGGTTTTACCTGGGATAGAAGCTGATCCGGCTTGGAATCCATAAACCAACGGATAAAGGAAAGCGCGTACACCCCGATATCCAGCATGGCACCTCCGGCCAGATTTTTATTAAAGAAGCGGTTGTTCATATCATATTCTTTGAAGCTTCCAAAATTCATAGTGATCAGATTCACCTTTCCAAGTTTCCCTGACTCAAGAATCTCTTTAAGCTTTTTATAAATCGGCATATGATAAATCGTCATGGCCTCACCTATGACAACACCCTTTTTATCCGCCAGAGCAATTGCCTCATCCAGTTCCCGGCTGTTTAAGGTGATAGATTTTTCGACCAGAATGTGCTTTCCATTCTCAATTGCCCTGCGCATAAAATTAATATGGGTATTATGGGGAGTTGTGATATAGATTACATCAATATCCGGGTCTGTAAACATGTCATTATAATTATCATATACCTTTTTTATCCCATATTTTTCTGCAAATGCAACCGCTTTCTCATGGGTTCTGTTACCCACCGCATCGATGTTTCGCCCGTTTTTCTTTAAGACCACGGCCATTTCATTTGCAATCACTCCGGTTCCAAGAACTGCCCATCTGATGTTCTGCATGTATCTCTTACCTTTCTTTATCCAACTAGCACTCCACCGCTACCTTAATCACTCCATCTTTCTTGTTCTCAAAAAGCTCGTATGCATCTTCGATCCGGCTAAGCGGATAGGTATGGGTAATAAGCGGTTCCGTATCGATCTTGCCCTCTGCAATGAGGCGAAGCGTCTCCTCACAGTCGCATCCATCTACACCGCCGGTTTTAAAGGTAAGATTCTTGCCATACATATCCGGAAGCGGCAGCGTCTGGGCTTCGTCATAGAGCGCTACCACTGTGACGATTGCATTAGGCCTTGCACATTCCCAGGCTAACCGGAAAGTAGAGGGGGCTCCTGCCACCTCAAGGACTACATCGGCTCCGCCATGATCACTGTTTTTCTGAACATATTCCAGACATTCCTCCGGTAAAACGGTGTATACATCCGGATAGTGCTCCTTTATAAAGCGGACGCGGTTTTCATCTTTCTCGCAGACAATAATTCGTTTCGGTTTCTTTAACATTACGCAGAGAAGGGTACAGATACCCGTCGGACCGGCACCGATGATCAGAACTGTATCTTTCTCCGTGATCTCAGAGATTCTCGACGCCCAATAACCGGTCGCCAGCACATCTCCCACAAACAGTGCCTGCCGGTCTGTCACTCCATCCGGAATCTTATTTAATCCCTGATCTGCAAATGGAACCCGCACATATTCGGCCTGCCCGCCGTCGATACGGCATCCCAGGGCCCAGCCGCCATTCTCGTCCGTACAGTTATTTACATATCCATTTTTACAGAAAAAGCATTCACCACAGAAGGTCTCTACGTTTACAGTGACTCTGTCCCTCGGCTTCACATGGGTCACCGCTGACCCAACTTCTTCCACAATTCCTACCATCTCATGACCGACTGTAATTCCAGGGACCGCCCGCGGCACACTTCCGTGTTTGATATGCAGATCACTGGAACAGATGCTGGCCAGTGTTAGCTTTACAATCGCATCCCGTTCGTGCATAAGCACCGGTTTTGGTTTTTCCACTAATTCAAACTTTCCCTTAGAAATATATGTATATGCCTGCATTGCTTAACCCCCTTCTTTCTATTATTCATACTGAATCCTATTATAGGCGAAACTTGGGGTTATTAGCAAGATTTGCCGTAAAAAACATGCTTCTGCTTCATTGAAACATTCCGCGTACATGATGGCTAGTTCCAACTGCTGGCAGGCTCCGGTATCATATGTCATTTTTTCAGAAAAACGTCCAAAGCGAGTTGCCTGCGCAAGGTTCCATTTTTCAAGGATCACCTGCATCTGCTGGTTTGTCCGTTTCAACTCATCCGTAAGAACAGCCAGCTGGCTACGTAATTCTTTTTCCTGCTCCATGCTTTCAAGCAAGAGCTGCAGGATATCTTTTTTATTCAGTTTTGCCAGCTGTTCTTTTGATAACGCAAGTGCCATACGGACGATCAGTCTCCTTCGCTTTTATGGATCCAGTATAACAGAAGAAGCGAAAAAACACAAAAATCAGACCGATATCTTTTCGGTATTTTGACGGTGGAAAACTCCTGCTCCAAAAGCAGTTCTTTTTGTAGAGAATACCTTCCAGGCTGCCTGAAAACAGGTGGATCCGGCTTACTTTTCATGTAGCAGAGAAGACTGTCCACAATTCATGTTAAGCGGATAAAAAACAGAACTTTTTATCCCCATACAGGCTTTCGAATCAAACAGAAAACTTCTCTGCTTTGTACAAAAGTCACACTGGATATTTTGGATCGATCTTATGGACAGATGGATCTATGGAGTATCCGCTCATGAGCAGATGATACTGCTCCGAAGTGATGTTCCGGGCTTCCGCTTCCGATCGGGGCCATTGAAAAGTTCCCGCCTCCAGCCGCTTATAAATAAGCAGGAAGCCGTCTTCCTCCCAGACCAGCCCTTTGATCTTCCGGTTACTGGAACCACAGAAGAATTTGAGCGTTAACATTTCATTTGGATCAGCTGTTACAGACCTCTGCACAGGGAACTGCTTTGGCTGCGTTACTTCAACAAAGCCGCTTTCTACAAGCAGGGCCTCTTTCACTTTGCGGAGCCAGTAATAATAAGAGTCTCATGAAAGCTGATGCTGTGCACAATAATCTTTGACAGACAGACCAGATTCGTTGCGCTCCTGAATAATAGCAGCCCAGTTTTTTACACGGATCTGTGCTGTGGCAAGTTTGGTGTTCATAATTGACCTCCTAGTGTGAAAAATGGGAAAAGTGTATTGTACAACTTTTCCAACATTATCTCAAACTTGGAGGTGTAGTTCTAGAGATGTGTGGTTTACCATTTACGGTCGAAATGTTCCAAGACAAACTCAAACCAGATAAATAAGCACGACAAAAGCCCTTAGCTATGAGTTTTATACCCACAGCTAAGGGCTTTTTAGATAAATATGGATTTATTTGTTGCACAACCACCTGTCAATCATTCTCTAACCCTAAAACCACTGGATTACAAGAATAATGGCTCTCATGCAACCGTTATCAAATTGTTATCAAAAGACTTTTAAAAGTGCTGCAAACCCGCATAAACGCTGGATTTACTAAACATTTTTGTTTATTCAAACTCGCAAATAAAATTTTGTTACTATACTTTTTAGTATTGGCATTATAGTTCCATTTGGTTTTATATGTGTTCAACTGTCCTAAGTCCATAGGCTGTACTGAATGATGTTATCAATTTGTTATCACATCTCTGTTATCAATCAAAGATTCTCGTAATATCCTGATATCGGTTAACTACACGATAAATCTCTACATATTCTTTACCGACCTTATAGATAATTACATAATCTTCCCATATCGCATATTTATAATCTGTCCGAAAGCTGACCCGTTTGGAGAGATCCGATCCCATTCCAGGAAACATCTGAAGGTTTTCAAATTTACCGTAAATTTCCTTTATGGTCTTTGCTGCATATTCTTCGTTATCTTCAGCAATATAATCTCGGATGTTTTTCAAATCCTTTGCAACAATCGGATTGATCCGCAATTTTAACATCTTATTCCCCCACAAGTGCTTTCAGTTCGTCCAGATTCATCCAACCTTCGCCATCTTTCACTGCTTCTTCAGCTTCCTGAAGCTTCAGGAGAAGCTTTTTCTCTGCACGATCACGCTCGTAATCTTCAATATCCATAACTACAAAACGTCCTCTGCCATTCTTGGTCAGGTATACCGGTTCTCCTTTATGACAGTTCTTCAGAACTTCATTATAATTTCTCAAATCAGATACTGGTAAAATATTTGCCATATTCTTTCAGCTCCTTCCTTTGATTTCATATTGTTTCTGTTACTTTTATTATACACAAGACGCTGTAAAATTCAACGTAGATTTTTACAGCTCGCCATCAAAAAATGCTCGAGTAGGAGGGAGTGATTAGCTCCCCTCCTCTCACACCACCGTGCGTACCGTTCGGTACACGGAGGTTTCAATAGTTGACGTGCACAGACTGATATGCTGTGGTTAAATCGTAGAAGCCACTGTTTATCAGTCTTTCTTTATTTAACGCCCAGGTCACAGCTTTATTGTTACTGATATACCAATACTTCCTGCGACTGTTCACTATCGTTTCATTCATCTTCTTATCCTTTATTGTATTTTCATATCTCAATTTTTAAAAGGGACACAGGAACGGTTCTTTTTTCCAGAAATAGACACAATTCTGTTTTTTTATCTTTCTGATACTTCCCGCATTTATAAAGTCTACAGTAAACCATAAATTTACGGAAGTGACACCATTGGTGTTTCTTCATTATTTTCCACCAATTTCTGGTGTATTTCTTACATATGATATTTTAAATGCAGTCCTCTGATTGCGGAATATTTTCTCTTGGGCGAAATCTGCAAAAATATATTCTATGGTGGTCTTTTTTAGTGTGTTGTTATTATAATCTGAAATTTAGAAATCACCAATACGCAAAACTGGTTTAATTTCATATATATTTGTCATTTTTTAACTATGTGATTATTGGGATGATTTTTGAAAATAAAAAGAAATGTGATAATAGAAAATAATAACACCAAATTAAACTATCCAGCCTCATATTTTCCAATATTATTGTCATTTGATTGTCACTCAACCAAAAATGAGCCAAGAAATGCCGTAAATTCGGCATTTCTTGGCTCATGTACATTACTCGAATTCAATGATTGCATTTCGGTTTCTACAATATCTTGTGGTTTTGATTCTATAAAAAGTACCACATTTATACATATTATACAGGCTATTTTCTTTTACCGGAAATATTTGGGTCAAAAGTTGGTCACCCTCCTATGCTGGAATCAAAATGCTTTTCCATCTTCCCTATCTTCTGCAGCTTTCGTACGATAGGACATATAATCATTCAGTGTCTTCATCGTTCTTTTCCGAACAATCTATAACTTCCCAGTATCCATTTTTAGGCGAACCATGTCGGACAAGAATATCAAGTTCTTTTAATTTCTTAATATTATTTTCTATATTTCGACTAGCAACGCCAATCTTTTCTGCTAATTTTACCGCTGATAACCGATTGTTCTCCATAAGCAACTTTAATATTTCCAGCTGCGTACTATTAAAATCAACCGTCTCTTGTTTCTCCGATGCTTCTCCGATGCTTCTCCGATGCTTCTCCGATGTTTCTCCGATGTTTTTGTTTTCTAAGGTCATCGGTAAAGAATCACGGAACAATTCTACCCGAAACATGTTATCGAATTCTTGAAATTTTGGTTCTAAAAGTCCATATTCTTTCGCAGCATTTAAAATTCTTTTAATTCCACTGCCCCATGCTTCCACAAGTCCCATCTGACTAAAAATATTAGCAATTGCTTTATTTCGGATTTTAGAATGGCCATTCATGACTTCCTCATAAGTCAGTCCATTATACAAGCCACCAGGAGAAGTCACCTCTAGTCGATCATCATAAACCGCAACCTGAATACAGGATTCATCCAATAAATTTCGATGACAGTGTGCATTGATAATCATTTCCCTGATTGCCTCTAATGGAAGCTCATACTTTTCTTTTCTCACCAAGCCATCAATCCTCGCTCCAAGTCTTATATTCCTCAATACAAAATCTACTGCTGATTCAATCTGTGCATAGATTGGTCCTGTAAATTCTCTTTTATCCAGAAATACTGCCCGGTCCGTTCCTTTAAAGACTGCACATTGGGTCTTAGAAAATGGAAAGTAATCAGAAGTTAACAATGCATAGGCATTTGTTGCCATTACCTGTCCTTCACTTTGTTTCAGAATTTTCCAGTTAATGAGTTGCTCTTTCTTTACTGAATGTTCTGTCATTCCAGCTTTTTTCCGAAAGTTTTCAATATCCTGGCAAAGTCTTTCGGTTGCTTCATCCGAAACAGAATAACCCACACAAGTAAGTTCATCCCATGAAATCCGGGCACCTTCCATTTCAAGTTCTCTTATTTTCTCTGGAAAAGCTTGTCTGGATGTACCTGCTACACGAATATAGGTGCCATTCTCTTTTCCCTTTGATTTCAGATAATATGGACGATTTTTTCCTGCTTCTACGGACACAACAATAACTGTTTTTCCATCTACTGTCTGTGGTTCAATATCAGGAATAATCTGCGGCATACAAGAATCTGAAACGGCATTGGCAATTCCATCCATTACCTGAAATAATATCTCATTTTCCACGCCAACAATCTCGTGTGTTTTATCATCTATACCTACAATCAGCTTTCCACCCTGAGTATTAGCAAAAGCTACAATAGTTTTCATGCACTTTTCGCTTTTATCTGGTAAAGTGACTTTGTATTCAACATTTTTTGATTCCCCAGAAAACAATGTATCTCTTCCCATTTTTTCATACCTCATTTTTTCATCATTTCTCGCATCATCAGTGCAGTATTTTATTTAGCTAATTGTATTGTACCCTATTATGAATGTTAATCAAACATTTTTACAACATTTACAATATAGAATTCGGCAAATGAAAATAATTAAAACAATAGCAGGCAATCTCATCACGGATCATTCTGATTTGTGATGTACTACATCCTAAAAAGTATTCTCATCGAATGTAATAATATCGTCTTCATCCATATCTACTAATTCATCTTCTCCTGATATAGTATACCTTTTAAGAATCGATTCCAAATTGAAATCCACATTAACGGTTTGATCATTTCTTTCCGGCTCTAATGGGAGAAGTTCTTTAAACCTGAACTGGCTCCCCTCCTGCCACACCATAAACGTCTTGTCTGAACTATGCATCAAATTGTCAAATCTTTCTCTCGCTTTTGGTGATGGTTCCCTATACAAACGGAATAGCCAGACAGGCATTAACTCAGCTTCAGTTAATCCAGACATTAATCTATCATAATTAATCATTAACGTCTCTTGGAAAGTCCCCCACTTCTCGCCGCTATCACTATATCTAGCGATTACGTTTCCTCTTTTATCAGAGTATGAAAAACCGTCTCCATAAACAATGCCGGTAAGTCCTCTCGTTAATTTAGAAGGGAAAATATAGTATCTCTCTGTTTCCATTTCGTCTGCACTGAGACATTCTTCTACTAATTTAAATATTTCAATTTTACTATTGTCCTTTCCGATTGACAACACACTATTTATCTCACGCTCTGAATGCACTAAGCAAGCTTCTTGTGGGGTACAATAGCATCTGCAATCTTGATATGAATGAAAATCACATACATTCAGTAATTCATTTCTATCTTCGCAATAATTATCCAATAGTATTAGCAATTGTTGAAAATCATTTTTCTTAACTGCACCTGCTGAAATCCATACATTTTCTGTAATTCCGCTCAAATTGTTTTGTACATCAGTTGCTGTATAGAGAAGAACCTCTCCGTTAGTATTCGATATCCATTTATCGAACTGTGGAATATCCGTATTCTGCATCCACCTTTCAATCTTCTCTTTATCAATTGTCTCACAATCAAGACATGCTAACAAATCGGCATTGAACCAAGTATGCTTTTTCGCTCTATGCAATGTGTTAGCATAATCTTGATATGTATTAGTAAAATTCTCTAACTGAGAATAATCATCCACATATTGAAAAGTCTTATAATCTTTACTTAATGGAATTTCATTAGCAAATATCGCCTCTATTTTATGTTTAGCAAGCCAAACAGTCTTCTCTGCAACAGTCATAACACGGCTCATTTCCCCATGAGTTGCTGGATAATATGTTCTTCGAATCACGATATCAATTCCAAGGTTATCTTTATCTTCATATCCCCAAAATCTTTCTTTATTCCATCCCTGATTCAGTATAAATTGATATGCTAAAGCGATAATAAACCCCTCAACTTTCAAATCAGAAAGGTTATATTTCGTCTCATATTTTGTAATAAACTCAGCTGCCTTATAATGGTATTCTTTTGTTATATAATCTGTTCTGAAATAATCATCTAATCTATCACAAAGAACATATCTAGCCAAATCATAATCTATCGCCTGATAACCTCCCATACGATTTGAATCTAATGCATCTCTGCATAACGGTAAATAATCTGGATCATAAGAATATGGAGGTGTAACCAATTGACGCAGTCCTGCATCCATCAGCCCATGAGAAATTGCAGTTTTAACTACACCTGCCCCATAATACCTTAAAGCAACATTTTCGTATTTCTTTAGTCCTTCGTTGCTAAATAAATTTTCTATGAACCATTTTGAAGCAATAAGTAAATATTCATCACAGATAAATTGATCTAAAGCTATTCCAAATGAAACCGCAAATATGTCTTCAAGTACTTGAACATCGTCTATTGATATACATTTTTCAAATAGTTTCCAGAATTCTAATGGATTAGATATTCCCCATGCTGTTAATTTGTATCTGCTACTTTGGCGAACAGAATTATTTACCGATGACAAACTCCAGACTAATGCCAATGGTGCAGCAGTATGTTTATCCGTATTATAGAGCTTAATGCTTTCGAAATCTAATTCCGTATATGCTCTCCAATCTGAATTATAGTTATCCTTTAAATAAGATGGAATTGACCACCAAATGTCTCTTTCTGTCGCATTGTCAAATTCTCTCAAAAATTCATCTAACAACATTGAACCTAATGGATGTTTATCTATTCTTAAAACAGGCTGAATAACCTTACTAAAAATCTCTCTAAATTCTGCAACTGAAAATTTCATTAATTTCTTAAGATACTCTCTATATTTCTCTGCAACATTTGTCGAACAATTAGCAAGTGCATAGCAAATCAATTCAAAGGCATCTTGATCGTCTATTGTGAGATTTTCAAACTCTGTTATAAGTTTTCCATTTTCAATTGCAATTAAAGACAACATTTGGTGAATACCATCGGTACATTTAATCTCTATTTTTTGGCCAGAAATCAATCCTGCATACATTTTTTGAGCAATAAGATAATCAAATGCCGGTTGCATCCCCCACGAATAGAAAGTAGTTGGCGCAGAAAAGTCATCCGCTTGCTTTATGTGTGAATAAATAAAGCCCTCATCCATAAGAAAATTAAGTATTTCGTCCAAGTAATTTTTTACCGGTATAGAGACCTTATCGAGTATCTCTTCGTATTGAATCGAACTATTTTTTGTAAATAATTGCGCCAATTCAATCAAAGCTGTTTGAATGACTTTCACGCCTCTCAAGCCCTGATGATCTGAAATATATGTATCTTCCATAGAAGAAATTTTTGCTTTATATAATTCTGTTAAGACAGTCGTGTTTTTGATCAAATTAACAATTGGGGTATTACGATATATGTCCGAAAACAATTTAATCGATACTGGATTTTTTAAATTGGTCTTTATCCAATGGTTTTCACCGATATCAATTCGATACTTTGAAAAGTACTTATCACATATTTCATCAAGGTCTCCATCACCGGAAATAGGCAATGAATAAAAGCAATCCCGATATGATAGTTCAAAACGGTTCTCAAACACATATGGTCTAGACAAAAATACAAACTTAATCCTTGGAAACCTTTTTTTGAATGCAGTAGTTTCTTCGATTTTTCCTTTCCAATATTCCCATGAAGATGCTTCATCAATTCCATCAACAATAACCACACATTGAGGTTCTATAAAGAATTCACCATCTCTTGGTTTTCTGATAAATGCCGCATTTTGTAAGGCACCAAAAAGCTCGATCTCATTCCATTCCGCATTCAATCCCAGAGTTTTTATTATCATAGATGCCCAAGAATCACCCTCTTTGTACTCTTTAGCATGAACGATCACTGGCAAATGAACACCATTTTGTAAATAACTAGCAGCCTCTGCAATAATCCCTGCGGTCTTACCAGTACCTTGCATTCCTAAAAAAATAATTTTATTATCATCACGATAGTCTATCAAACGTACTAAATTGAAGAAATCATCCTCGATATTTTCCAACAATTTTTCTGCTTCACTAAAATGAAAATACTTACCAAAGTGTAAAGAAGAATTTCTAATATCCGCTGAAGAACAATTTAAGCTAAATATTTCAGTAATTTTGCTCACTCTACTTCCCAATTTAATAGCTTGTCTAATAGAATCGAGAACGCTCAACCATTTACTAATAATAATCAAATCTTTTTCAATATTATCCTGTAATTTTTTTTCTGCTTTTGGAATTCCTAATTCCAATAAATCTTTATATGAACGCATTAGCGCTTCCATTCTAGCAATGAACTTACAGATTTCTTCGTATCGACGTAAAGACAATTCTATACTGCCTACAAAGTACTCTAACTGATTATGAATATACCCCGCTGTATGAATCTCTGGAATATATTTTGCTTTTGCCCATCCATTTACAGTCTTCTCAAATGAAAACTTAAAAAGATCATCGAATACAATCGTATTCTCGAACCAATATTTGTAAATTCCTTGATTCTCCGGTCTAGTCAGACGTTCCTGAATAGAAGTTTCATCCCATAGAATAATATTAACATTCGGATTCGATTTTTTTAAATCAGAGCTCAATTTATCCCATCTATCTGACTCTGTATTATTTGCAACCTTTCTGTCTCTAACAATCCGCTTATTTCCTAAATCCCTAGGAACGCATACAACATATTCTTTAATATTGGGGCGTACTGCAACCGCAGTTTGAAAAGATTTTTCTATCTGTCTTATTTGTCCGTCTTCGATTTTCTCAGGAAACCACTTGGATTGTACAGCAATTATATCGCCATTCGTCAAAGAAGCAAATGCTTCAACTCCTCCATCTCCTCCATCTCCATTCACAAACGAAAAATGAGTCAATTCTTCTCCATAAGTATCCTTACACCATGACTCAAAGAGCAAATTGCACATAACTTCAAATGCATGATTATTTGATTCGCCATGATTATCAAACCTCGTCCAGTCCATACATATTTCACCCTCTTTTAGTATCTAACACATCTAAGTTTTGAATTATTTCTCAACTTACACACTTTATTTTACACCCTCTCAGCAACCTTCTTTTTTATCTTTTAACGATTTAATTTCTTCCAGAATGAGTTCAGTACAAACGACTAAAAGACCTGAAAGAAGAATAATTCCACCGTAAATCGGATAAATAAAAGATTCTTGGACTCCACCGCCAATGATACCAGACAAGAGTTGCCACACACCACTGAACGGCCAAACAACTAATGCGAATACCACAATCATCGTAATAATAGCTTTTTTCATTGCTCTTTACCTCCGTAACTTCCGATTTTTCGTTCTCTGTGACTTCCCAATAAACGGGAAGTTATGGCTTTAACTTCCTACAAATAATCAGCTTTAGGATAATACATACGACCACCACAACAGCCACCAAGGCAC
>ENA-OPSF01002224-OPSF01002224.1-human-gut-metagenome-genome-assembly--contig:-NODE-2224-length-12593-cov-8.921838_pt1 | contig 12593 bp, 8 predicted proteins | sample MGYA00241452_ERZ501896 | MGnify/ENA primary metagenome ERZ501896 (study PRJEB25962, sample SAMEA2042111) | human gut metagenome | biome: human gut; feature: human-associated habitat; material: faeces... | reverse complement strand
AGTAAAACACGAGTATCCGATGATTATTGTGATGAACGGAACGATGCCAAGAGGTACAAGTTAGAATTTCTCATCTTTTAATAAGATTCCTACACCTTTATAATATAATAGCGTACAGAGAGAACGATTTTTGTCGTTGTACCCTGTACGCTATTTTTGTTTCGCTATTATGAAGCAGTACCCTCCCCTTGTGAAACAGTGCCGTCGATTATCGGCTTGCGGTAATTACCAGTGAGAAGTGCTTGTATCTCGGATTCAGGATAGAGGGTCTTGCCACATAATATAATGTAGGGCAAGATGCCTTGCTTGCGATATTCCTGCAAGGTACGGCGACTAAGCTTCAGGAGCTCGGAGAGTTCCTTGTCGGTGAGGTATCGCTCCCCATCCAAAGGTGGGCTGTAGGACTCGATGAATGAGGATAGCCAGTTGTTGGCTTTCTTCAAGGATTGCATGGCGGTGTCTATCGACTTGCTCTCATGCGTAAGAAGTTGGTTCATGTTCATTGTTTACAATTTGGATTAAGTGGTGAATATAAAATGTGTTGGCTCGCCCAGGGTGAAGTTTTCAGCTTTGCCTTGGGCGAGTTTGGTTTTATGCTATACCGATTTGATTCTGGCGATAAGCGGAACGATGGCTTTGACCTCTTCGGGGCAGTAATAGAATTGGCGACCTATCTGGGTATGCCCCAAGAAACGGCGGTCACGAAGTTTTTGTAAGGTGCGCTGGCTGATGCGAAGTTGCTGGCAGACCTCATGACCTGTAAGCCATTTGTTCAGACGCTTGCCGTTAGCCTTATGCTTCAGCAACTCAACTTTCTTTACCAAGGCATCGTATCTTGCCATCATCAAGTCGAATGCCTTCTTTTCCATTGTTACTACTTCCATATTCTCTGTTTTATTGGTTCAACAAATTCGGGTGCAAAGTTAATGTGTGTATGTTGAAAAACAATGAAAATGAATAACTGTGGCAGTGCTTTTCTGGGGTTTGCCGACCGCAAGGCAAGAAAAATCAAGAAAATTATACGTGGGTCATTAATGAGTTGTTAAACGGGTATTTCGCAAATGGTTAATTTTGCCGCCGAGAAATAAAAACAACGAATTATATAACATTTCAAACGGAATTAGAATGGAAGTAATAACAATGGAAAGTGCAGCCTTCAAAAAGCTGACAGAACAGTTGACAGAAATAGTCCAGTACGTGCGATTGGCAAAAATGGCATATCAAGAGAACTTGACGGGTAAGGGATTGAAGTCGATGTTGACCAATGACGATGCAGCTAAGATGCTTGGTGTGAGCAAGCGCACCTTGCAGCGAATGCGCTCAGAGAACCGCATTGATTTTATTAAAATTGGCAATCAATGCCGATACCAAGTTGAAGCCATTGAAAGAATGGTTGAGGAACGAACAATAGCAAAGGAAACATGAGCATGGAAGATGGAACATTGAGAAAACTGGAGTTATATCTCCATGACCTACACAAAAAGATAGACGGCATCTACGACATGCTGATGTTGAGACACGAACGAGAGACGGAGCAAAAAGGAAGTTCTGCCATCAATGAAAAATTGCTTGACAACCAAGACCTCTGCCTCTTATTTCAAATCTCCCCTCGTTCCCTCCAACGCTATCGCAGTCTGGGAGTGCTTCCCTACAAGCGTTTGGGGCAGAAAACCTACTACACGGAAGAGGATGTGATGCAGTTTGTAGAGAATAATGTCAAAGAATTCAAGAAAGAGAATGTGGAGCATTACTTGACTCGCATTCATCAGAAATTCAAATAACAACAGTATTCACCATTAAAAATTTACAATTATGGTACAAAAGAAAAAGAGTGATGAACAGGACGTGCTGGTAGTCCGTGACGAGAAGACGGGCGAGATCAGCGTCGTCGCCGGACTCAGCAGAGACGGCACCCCGAAGCGAGCGCCCGCCAAGGCGGAGAACACGCCCGACTTCCTGCGTTTTGACCGCAACAGTGACTTGATGGACAGTTTCTTTAGAAACTTCTTCCGCCAGTGCAAGGAGCCAAGCCGATTCGGATTCTACCGCATAGCGGCAGACCAGGTGGAAAACCTGCTTGGCGTGATGAAGGAGTTACTGAAAGATCCGGAGGCTAACAAGGAGATTCTTTCCGCCCACAAGGTTGACACCTCCAATTATGAGAAAGAGGCAAAGCAATCGGAAGGTCAGGCGAAAGAAACCGCATCATCGGACGATGCGCCCAAGACGCAAGCTAACACAGAAAAAGAGAATGTATCATCTGAACAAACCAACGAAAAAGAGAACGACATGGAACAGAAACCAGAACAGACCGCAACCGAACAGCAGGCACAGACCGCTCCGGGTGTAAAGCAGAACCTCATCAGTGGTAACGATGTAAACCTGCAGGAACTTGGTGCCAAATATGGCATAGACTTCAACAGTATGAATGAGAAGGATATGAAAGCCCTGCTCAACTACGGCAAGACGGGGCTTGTGATTGTGAAGCCGACCTTCGGCGGTGAACAGATAGAGATACAGGCCCGTCTGTCATTCCGCAAGGACGATAACGACCAGTTGCAACTCGTGCCGCATTTCGTGCGCAACGAGCCAAAACTCGATGTCGCTTACAAAGGCTATACCTTCACTCCAGAGGACAAGAAGAACCTGTTGCAGAACGGCAACCTCGGAAAGGTAGTGGATTTCCCCGACAAGAATACAGGTGAACTGCGTCCTCATTTCATCAGTATCGACCGTCTCACCAATGAGATTGTTGACATCCCGACCAACAAGGTGCGCATACCCGATACCATCGGCAAGACACCTATTACCAAGGACGACAAGAGAGTGCTCTACTCTGGTCTTCCGCTTCGTAAGGAGATTGAGCTTGCCAACGGGCGCAAGTTCACACCGCTGCTGCAGGTGAATGTGGAACAGCGTGGCGTGGAGTTCGTGCCTGGCAGCACAAGACAGGCGCAAGGTCAGAAACAGAATGGAGACAAGAAGCAGACCGCTGACAAGCAGGAGCAGAAGGCAGAAGGTGATGCGGGCGGTCAGAAGAAGCAGCAAGATCCCAACCACTGGCTCAATGAGGACGGGACCATCCGCCGACTAAACACCTATTTCAAGAAGGAACTGACCGAGCAGCAGAAGGACGACTATGTGGCAGGCAAGACCATCGAGATCAGGGAAGTGCCCAACAAGAACGGCAGCGGTACCTATACCGCCTACGTAAAGTTCGACTTCGACAAGATGCAGCCACGTTCCTACCGCAACAATCCAGACCTCAAACAGGCGAAGGAACAGATTCCTACCAATGAGAACAAGGTACAAGTCGCCGTCAACGAGCAGGGCAAGACCCATGAGGCGACCAAGCACACCAAGGATCCGCTGAGTCCTGGACAGTCTGCGCCAAAGAACGAAAAGCAGCAGAAGGAACAGAACGCCGGGGAACAGAAGCCAAAGAGAAAGGCAAGAAGCGTGAAGATGTAGTTGCCGCCACTTGATCCACAGAGTTAATCATCCATCATAACAACCGACATCTGCGACCGTCTATCCCACGGTTGCGGATGTCACAAAAACAACAGACAATGAAGACAATCATCGCAGAGAAACCAAGCGTAGCCAAGGAAATCGCCCACATTGTGGGAGCTGACAAGCGTAAGGAAGGCTATATGCAGGGCAATGGCTATTTTGTGACATGGGCATTCGGACATTTAGTGCAGCCAGCCATGCCGGAAACCTACGGCATGAAGGGATTCCATGCGGAGAATCTGCCTGTGATTCCCGACCCGTTCGTTCTTGTTCCCCGACAAGTCAAGACTGAGAACGGCTACAAACCAGATGCAGGTGTGCTTGCTCAGATTAAAATTATCGGCAAACTGTTTGACAGCAGTGAGCGCATTATCGTAGCAACTGATGCCGGACGTGAGGGAGAATTGATTTTCCGATACCTCTATGCGTATCTCGGTTGCAGGAAACCTTTCGACCGTCTCTGGATCAGTTCGCTTACGGACACAGCCATCCGTGAGGGACTCCAGAACCTCAGGGACGGCAAGGAGTATGACAATCTCTATCATGCAGCCAAGGCACGAAGTGAGGCAGACTGGCTCGTCGGCATCAACGGCACACAAGCCCTTACTATAGCCGCAGGACGTGGCACCTATTCCGTAGGTCGTGTGCAAACTCCGACCCTTGGCATGGTGTGCGAACGCTATTGGGAAAACAAGCGTTTCGAGTCGAAACCGTTCTGGCAGGTACACTTCGGTGTGGTTGATACAGAGAGTGGCAATATACTGAAGTTCACATCTGCCAACCGATGGACAGACAAAGCCACCGCAACCGACATATATAATAAGGTGAAAGAAACAGGTTCTGCCATCATCACAAAGGTCGCAACCAAGCGAAAGGTGGAGAAGACACCGCTCCTTTACGACCTTACCACCTTGCAGAAAGAAGCCAACTCCCAGCATGGCTTCACGGCAGAGCATACCCTCTCCATCGCCCAGAAACTCTACGAGGCAAAGTTCATCACCTATCCAAGAACATCAAGCCGCTATATCTCGGATGATGTATTTGCCACCCTTCCCAAACTCTTCAAGAATCTGGAGAATCATTCGGAATATGGAGAAAAAGTGAAACTCTTGCCTGGCAGTGAGGACTACAGCAAGAACAGCGTGAATGCCGCCAAGGTGACCGATCACCATGCCCTGCTCATCACAGAAAATGCAGCCATTGGTCTTTTCAAGGACGAGAAGATCGTTTATGACATGATATTGTGCCGGATGATTGAAGCGTTCTCAGCAGACTGCATCAGGGACATCACATCAGTATCGGCGCAAGTGGATCATGAAGTTGAGTTTGGCATCAGTGGCTCCATCATCCGACAGACTGGCTGGCGAGCGTTGTCGCTCAAGGAAAAGAACAACAGGCTGGACAAGGATGCAGACGCAACAGACAATGAGGTCAAGGAGCAAGACATTCCCAACTGGCAAGAAGGACAGCATATCACTCTTTCTGGCTGCACCATCACGGAGGGCAAGACCAAACCAAAGCCATTGCATACGGAATCCACATTGCTTGCAGCAATGGAGACCGCAGGCAAAGAGATAGAAGATGATACGATGCGCCAGGCAATAAAGGACTGCGGTATTGGCACCCCTGCCACACGTGCCGCCATCATCGAAACCCTGCTCAAACGAGAGTATATGGTGCGCCAGCAGAAGAAACTTGTGCCGACAGAAAAAGGACTCGCCCTGCATTCCGTGGTGAAGAACATGGCGATTGCCAATGTGGAGATGACGGGCAAATGGGAGGCGGAACTTGCCAAGATTGAACGAGGTGAAGCAAGTGCAGACGGGTTCACCCATAGTATCGAAGGCTATACCCGTGAAATCACTGCGGAATTGTTAGGTTGTGACAGACTTTTCAGCCACAAGGATTCCGGCTGCCAGTGTCCTAAATGCAAGCAAGGTACCATGCAGTTCTTCGGAAAGGTAGTAAGATGCAGCAACAAGGAGTGCGGTATGCCAGTGTTCAAGCAGGTAGCAGGAAAGTTGCTCACTGATGCCGACATCACCGACTTGCTCACCAAGGGCAAGACCAGAACGCTCAATGGTTTCACCAGCAAGCAAGGTAAATCATTCTCCGCAGCCATAGCCTTTGACGAGAATTTCAACACGAAATTCGTCTTTGAAGAGCGCAAAACAGCAGAAAAGCGAGGAAATGTGAAGAGATACAAGAAATAGTTTGTACCTTTGCCACCGAAACATGGTTCATAAATGGTGTCTTTATTCAGGATGCTTTTATTTACTGTGGATTAAGTGGCGGCACTCGGAGGGATACCGAGTGCCTTTTCTTGCTTTCACACAAACACCAACCGCCATCCACGGTTTATTATTCACCACTTAATCCATTCAACAGACAGATGAACAGAAAGAAACAGGCACAGACAGAGCTGTCCTATTACGGACTGTACCTCTTGAACCACCTCAGAGAGAACCGTTTTCTACAAGCCAACGATGCGGACTTTATCCGCGAACGTGCAGACCATGCCGCAGAAGTATATGAGCAGGCACGGCGTGATGCCCTCTTTGCCGATGCGGCACAAGAGCTTGCCATGTCAGCATTGCTGAAAGGTCTCCGCTTTTCCAAGTACAGCATCCTGTACGATGTTGTTGACAGTGAGTTTCCCCTGGAGGTAGCAGTAGAAGATCAGGAAGCGTTTGTCAAGCACCTCTTGCCTCTGGTTGACAACGTGTATTCCATTTACGACCTCACCGATGATGATTTTGCCCAGTCACCGGACTACGACCAGCTCTATACAGAGTTGACGGGAGCCGTAGCCCTTTTCATAGAGTCAAATGGCGTACAATAGAAAACAACGGCTGAACGACAACATCAAGGCTATAGAGACGGCATTCATCCTTGACAGGGAACAGCGCACGCCGACCACCCGTGAGCGTCTCCTTCTGGAGCGTTACTGCGGATTCGGAGGATTGAAGTGCATCCTGAACCCTGCCAGGGAACTGGCGGATGCCGTCCATTGGGCAAAATCAGACCTTGAGTTGTTTGCTCCAACAGTGGAGCTGCATAGACTTATCCGTGAAAACAGCAAGAATGAAAGCGAGTACAAACAGTTGATGGACAGTCTGAAACAGTCCGTCCTCACGGCATTCTACACGCCGTCAGCCATTACGGAGGCTCTGACGGATGTGTTGAAAGAGCATCAGATTATCCCCGAAAAGGTGCTTGAACCCTCGGCAGGCATCGGTGCCTTTGTCGATTCCGTCTTGGATAACAATCCCAAGGCAGACATTATGGCATTTGAAAAAGACCTGCTTACGGGAAAGATACTTCGCCATCTGCACCCGGAGCAGAAAGTGCGCATAGAGGGATTCGAGAAGATAGAAAAGCCTTTCAATGACTACTTCGACCTCGCCATCTCAAATATTCCCTTTGGCGATGTTGCCGTGTTTGATCCGTCTTATACAGCCATGAAAGGCATGAGGGCACTTGTCACCAGACGCATACACAACTACTTCTTTGTCAAGGCTCTTGATACGGTAAGGGATGGTGGGTTGGTTGCCTTCATCACCTCACAAGGCGTATTGAATGCCAAAAACAACAGTGCCGCGCGTTTTATGATGCTCTATCATGCAGATCTCGTGTCAGCGATTCGTCTTCCCAACAACCTGTTCACAGAAAATGCCAATACGGAAGTGGGCAGTGACCTCATCATTCTGCAGAAAAATACCCAAAAGGAGTCGCTGCGAGGAGACGACAACCTGCTTGATACCGTCTATAATGACGAGAACCGCATTCCGACAAACAACTACTTTCTGGAGCATCCGGAACGCATTATCCATACAACGACAAAGTTGGATACTGACCCGTTCGGCAAACCTGCAATGATATACACGCATGAGGATGGCGTGGAAGGCATTGCAGAGGATTTGCGAAAGATGCTCCATGAAGACTTTAAGAAGAACCTCAATTTGAACCGATACTTGGGAATAGAGGAAACAAAGGCTGAGGAAGTTAAGGAGGTTGAAGAAACAGAAAAGATAGAAAAAACAGAGAAGATGAAGCCTTCCATTGAGGAAAAGCAGAACGATACGGTAGTATCCTTGCAAAAGCAGGAAAAGCCTACTGATGACGCAGAGCTATCCCAAAAGTCCAATCATCAGCAGCCACCAGTCCAAATGACGCTGTTTGACCTTTGGGGAATGGAAGAAGAAAACCGTCAGGCTGTACATTCAACGAAGAAGAAAGCAGAGGTAACAGTGGGTGCTGCCGCCAAGAAAGTGTCAAGGAAGAGAGCAAGTCCGTTGGTAAAAAGCGTCAATCCGACTTTTGAAGTTGTGACAAAGCCTGTGGAAAAAGAAGAAAAGCCTTCGTTGACAGATGCAAAAGAGCAGGAAACAGCACAGGAGACAAAACCAATCCTGCCTGGGGATGAGCCATACGCAAGCATCTCTTGGGAAGAGAATCCGCCAATCAACGGCTTTTACGAGATGATGATGACCATGGCTCCTGAAGACAGGGTGCTGCTGCGCCAAAAGGCGGAAATGCACCGTCAGGAACAACTCAAGGCTCTGGGCGTTGAAGATACGCTTGATCCGAAGTTCAAGCCGCCGATGGAACCGATAGAAGTTCTCAAAGTTAAAATCGGGCATGGACAGTCGAAAGGGAATGAGGCAAAAGAAGATTCCAAGACTCAGAGCACATTGAAAGAAACAAATCATGAGCGGGAACAACAAAAAGAGCCAGAAAGAATGCGGGAAGAGCAGGCAAGGAAGAAAGAGGATGTTATGAAGCCCCGTCCGTTTGATGAGAAACTGGAAAGTTTTCATCGTGAGGGTTCTATGGTGCTCGACTCTGCCAGAAATATCGGTGTATTGAAAGACCTTACCAAGTATGGTGCTACCTTCATGCCGTTGGATCTGAATATGGAGCAGAAAGAAAAGGCTGTCCTGTATATCGCCCTCCGTGATGCCTATCAGAAACTTTACACCTATGAAGCGGAAGAACAGACGGAAAACAAGCAGATGCGTGAGAGTCTGAATGTCTATTATGACGCTTTCTTCATCCGCTTCGGCAACCTCAATGCCAAGCAGAACGTGAAGTTCATCCTTATGGATGCCTCAGGGCGCGACATGCTGTCATTGGAACGGGTGGAAAACGGACAGTTCACAAAGTCAGACATCTTCGACCACCCGGTCTCTTTTTCGCTTGACGAGGTCAGTCATGTCGATTCTCCAGAGGAAGCGCTCACTGCCTCGCTCAACAAGTTCGGCCGTATCGACTTGCCGTATATGACTGAATTATCGGATATGCCGGAACAGGAACTGACGGAAGCGCTTAAAGGGCGCATCTATTACAATCCGCTCATAGACGGCTACGAGATAGCCGACCGCTTCATTGCTGGCAATGTCATTGAGAAAGCGGAGCGCATAGAAGAATGGCTGAAGGAAAATCCCGACCATGCTATCGTCATGGAGTCGTTGGAAGCCTTGAAGGCAAGCTTTCCCGAACCGATAGCCTTTGAAGACCTGGACTTCAACTTCGGTGAGCGTTGGATACCTACAGGTGTGTATTCCGCTTACATGAGCCACCTCTTCAATACACAGGTCAGCATCGTCTATTCCGACAGCATGGACGAATATTCGGCAAAATGCAGTATGAAGACCATGGCCATCACGGATGAGTATATGGTGAAGGGATATTACCGCCACTATGACGGCATGAGTCTTCTGAAACATGCCCTGCACAACACCTGTCCCGACATGATGAAGAGCATCGGTGAGGATGAACACGGCAACGACATCAAGGTGCGTGACAGCGAGGGCATACAGCTTGCCAATGCCAAGATTGACGAAATCCGCAACGGGTTCACCGAATGGCTGGAAGAGCAGTCTGACTCCTTTAAGGAACGCTTGACTACAATGTACAACCGGAAGTTCAACTGCTTCGTGCGTCCGAAGTATGACGGTTCTCACCAGACCTTCCCCGGCTTGGACTTGAAAGCCCTTGGCGGAAAGTATGGTGTCAAGAGTGTGTACCCAAGTCAGAAGGACTGTGTATGGATGCTTTTGCAGAACGGCGGCGGGATATGTGACCACGCCGTAGGTACAGGCAAAACCCTTATCATGTGCATGGCTGCGCATGAGATGAAACGCCTCGGTATGGCTCACAAGCCGATGATTATCGGACTGAAAGCCAATGTCGCGGAGATAGCTGCCACCTATCAGACAGCTTATCCCCATGCGAGGATACTCTATGCCTCGGAGAAGGACTTTTCCACCAAGAACCGTGTCTGTTTCTTCAACAACATCAAGAACAACGACTATGACTGTGTAATCATGTCGCATGACCAGTTCGGGAAGATACCGCAATCGCCAGAACTCCAGCGGCAGATATTGCAGGCTGAGCTTGATACCGTGGAGGAAAACTTGGAGGTGATACGTACGCAGGGCAAGGACGTGTCGAGGGGAATGCTCAAAGGCTTGGAAAAGCGAAAGCAGAATCTGGAGGTGAAGTTGCAGAAGATAGCCTACAGCATCGAGCAACGTACCGATGATGTGGTGGACTTCCGCATGATGGGCATCGACCACTTGTTTGTGGACGAGAGCCACCAGTTCAAGAACCTCATGTTCAACACCCGTCACGACCGTGTGGCAGGACTCGGCAACAGCGAGGGAAGCCAGAAGGCACTCAACATGCTCTTTGCCATCCGTACCATACAGGAGCGGACAGACAGAGATCTGGGAGCGACATTCCTGTCGGGAACAACTATCAGTAACTCACTAACGGAGTTGTATCTGCTTTTCAAGTACCTGCGCCCCAAGGAACTGGAGCGTCAGGACATCCGCTGTTTCGATGCGTGGGCGGCAATCTTCGCCAAGAAGACTACCGACTTCGAGTTTAACGTCACTAACAATATCGTACAGAAGGAGCGTTTCCGATACTTCATCAAAGTGCCGGAACTTGCTGCCTTCTACAACGAGATAACCGACTATCGCACAGCGGAGGCGGTTGGCGTGGACAGACCACAGAAGAACGAGATCCTTCATAACATACCGCCGACACCCGAGCAGGAAGACTTTATCCAAAAGCTGATGGAGTTTGCCAAGACGGGTGATGCCACCATCCTCGGCAGACTGCCATTGTCGGAAACGGAAGAGAAGGCAAAGATGCTCATTGCTACGGACTATGCCCGAAAGATGGCTCTCGACATGCGAATGATAGACCCGACTTGTGAGGACCATCCCGACAACAAGGCGAGCCATTGTGCCAAGATGATAGCGGACTATTACAAACGCTATGACAATCACAAGGGCACGCAGTTTGTGTTCTCTGATTTGGGAACATACCGACCGGGCGAATGGAACGTATATTCTGAAATCAAGCGCAAGCTGATAGAGGACTACGGCATACCGTCCTCTGAAATCCGCTTCATTCAGGAATGCAAGAACGAGAGGGCAAGAAAGGCGGTGATAGCAGCCATGAACGAGGGGACGGTACGAGTGTTGTTCGGCTCCACATCCATGTTGGGTACAGGCGTAAATGCACAAAAAAGGTGTGTCGCTATTCATCATTTGGACACACCGTGGCGACCGTCAGACTTGGCACAGCGTGACGGTCGAGGTGTGCGTGCTGGTAACGAGATTGCCAAGCTGTATGCCGACAACAAGGTTGATGTCATCATCTATGCGGTGGAAAAGTCGCTTGACTCGTACAAGTTTAACCTCCTGCACTGCAAGCAGACTTTTATCTCGCAGTTGAAAAGCGGAGCCTTGGGAGCGAGAACCATTGACGAGGGAGCGATGGACGAGAAATCGGGCATGAATTTTTCAGAGTATATGGCTATTCTCTCCGGAAATACCGACTTGCTTGACAAGGCGAAGCTGGAGAAGAAGGTTGCTTCTCTGGAAGGTGAGCGCAAATCGTTTAACAAGGGTAAGCGTGACTCAGAAAAAAAATTGCAGTCAAAGACGTCAGAGCTGGGCAACAACAAAGCCTCTCTCAAGGGAATGACCGAGGACTACGGCAAGTTTATGGGCAAAGCCAAGAAAGACAAGGACGGCAACATCCTCAACCTCATCACTCTTGATGGTGTGGAGTCCACGAACTTGGAGGTTATTGGAAAGCATCTGCAAATGTTGGCGGAGAAAGAGACAACTGGCGGACAATACAAGCGGATTGGAGAAATCTACGGATTCCCAGTCAAGATTGTCAGCGAGACAAGTTTCGAGAATGGTCTTCCATTTGTTGACAACCGCTTTTTTGTCGAGGGCAATTACAAGTACCAATACAACTACGGTCACATCGCCAAGTCAGACCCGATTGCGGCTGCAAACAATTTCTTGAACGCCTTGCAGAAGATACCAAGCTACATGGAGCAGTATGATTCAAGATGCAAGGCTTTGGAAAAGGAAATACCGCAACTGGAAGAGATAGCTGGCAAGACTTGGAAGAAAGAGGAAGAACTGAAAGGTCTTAAAGCGGAACTGGCGGCATTGGATAGAAAAATACAGTTGGAATTGGCACCACCACAGGAGCAAGATACTGCTGAAAAACACGAAACAAAGAATATAGAAACAGAACAAAGCATAGTTGGAAAACAAGCACGCTCCGTCTGTCGGTTATGACACCTAATTATATATAGGGGTATCTTGATGTTTTTATCATAATAAGATACCCCTGTTTTTTACATGAAATCTCAAATTTGTAAACATACCCCCATCATAAAAAAATGAATAGCAAGTATTCCTGCTGAGTTTATCAAATCATGGCCATTGTTGTTGATGACGACTCTACCATCAGCTCATATATACCTTTCCGACACAAGCATATAGTGTTTTCATTTGTACTCCGAGTGTGTACAGTTCCAAACCATGATTTACATTCTAACATAAGAAACTGAAGCCGTGACGATTTGTGTATTTTTGCCAAACTAACTCCTGTACATACAACAGATGTAAAAGATTTCTGCAAAATCGACCAAAATCATAAGAAAAAAAACACCAAACCAGCAAATTTCTTAAAGATTATATCCGTTTATTAAGATTATTTTTGTATATTTGCAGCATTATTTTGGTGGTAAAGCCTGT
>ENA-OPSF01002221-OPSF01002221.1-human-gut-metagenome-genome-assembly--contig:-NODE-2221-length-12605-cov-2.482072_pt1 | contig 12605 bp, 9 predicted proteins | sample MGYA00241452_ERZ501896 | MGnify/ENA primary metagenome ERZ501896 (study PRJEB25962, sample SAMEA2042111) | human gut metagenome | biome: human gut; feature: human-associated habitat; material: faeces... | reverse complement strand
TCCACATCAATGCCCTTGTATTCGTTTCCTGATCTTTAACAGAAAAAAATTCAGCAGCTATCACGATCAGCGTAATGATTCCAATATAAGAATACCGATACCAATAGCTTCCTACTACCTTCAACAGGCTAAATCCCCAGACAAACACCGGAATATAAAATAATGATAATACAAATACGATCAGTATACTGTGAAGAATTTTTTTATTTCTATCAATCTTTTTGCATAACATATAAGCTATACTGCCGATCACAGCCAAGCTTCCGCAATATAAAGAAACACTTCCATATTCACTTCTGGAACCCAATTCAAATCTCTGGATAAAAGAGAAAATATTTCCCCATCCATAGATCCCCAAAATAGGGATCCACTCTACATTGCCTTTTCCATCTGACATAGCCAGCGCTGCCGGAAGAAAAAGAAATGCCCCGATCATTAAAGCAGTTCCCATAGCAATACAATAGCGAACGATATGATCCACCATCTTTTTAATGTTTGATCTTTCAACAGGTGTTATAAGCAGCACCTCATACATAAACCAGATAACAGAGAACAGAAAATCAATAGCAGCGGAATACCAGTTAAACACCAAAGCAATTCCTGCTGCAGCCATAAGAAGTGCCTTTTTATTTTCATTTACAAGCTGGTGTACTCCCAATAAGATCAATGGGAGCATATACACGCCATCCAGCCACATAATATTACTTGCCTGTGCAATATTATACTGCATCATGCCATATCCCAGGGACAATGCCATTACGACTGCAATTTCAAGATTTTTAAAACGATTTCTTAAAAAAATACTGCAGGTCATAGAAGCCATAGACAATTTTAAAATTACTATTACAGTAAAAAATGCCTGCAGCTGATCTTTTCTAAAAAAAGCTACCAGAAGATTAAACGGAGAAGACAGATAATAGGCAAATACAGCTATATTATTTCCACCCAATGTCCGGTTAAAAGTATAGCCTATTTTTTGAGTTCCATTTAACACATCCTTTAAATATGCAAAAAAATCCAGATACTGGATCTGAGCATCCATGATCGCCATAGATCCCTTGCTTCCAAAAGGGACGATCCCCTTTAAATAGCATAAGACCACCATAGAAATGGCTGTGATCATAAATACTGTGCTATATAATACTGTCTTTGTTTTCCTTGTCATTTGCAAACCTCTTTTTCATACCTGCTAAAAAGGCACTGCAAAGCCAAACCATCCAGTCTTACCTGCAGTGCTCTTTCTTATACCACGATCACACCGATCACATCTATATTCACATTTTTAGCCAGTTCAATTTCCTGGGCGATAACAGAATATTTAGAGTTTCCTCTCTCCTCTACCAGGATCACACCTTCTGCCTCAGCCAGTTTTCTGCGTGCAGATGCACTTTCCACCAGATTTCTCTCACATACGATCTGTGTCTGTGGAAGTGCTGCTTTCAGATGCCCACATACCTGTTCCATCTGCTTCTCAGATGCCAGACCTGTTACAAACAAAGCTTTCTTTCCCTCTGCGTAGTTAGCAGCATTCGCCTCGATCATCTCATAAACCACAGCATCCGGCCAGATCTTATCATCACCGGCAAGACGACGCAGCCAGCTGTCAATAAAGCCAAATACCCTTTTCTCAGGAACAACAGAAAATGCCCCAAGACTCTTAATACGGAAACGATTAACGATCTCCTTATCAGAAGTAACCTTATCTCCCATGATATACATACCGGCTATCACGCATACAGAAACAAATCCACCTGCCAAAAATCCTAAAATCACATACTTTGCAAGTCCCTGTGAAGAACCGGCAACTGCATTTTCAGCTACTGGTTTTTCCAGACCATCCAGACTGGTCTTAAGATCTTTCTCAGATTTCTGAAGAATGGCTATATTATTACGTGCAGACTGCTGTTGGTTCAAAAGATCTTTATCTACCTGTTCACCGTTTGACTGGCCAAGAAGACGGATCACATGGGCTTTCAGCTCAGCTGCAAATCTTCCATGCAGTTCCTCTGCCTGATTTAAAACAGCCTTCAAAACCTGTTCCGTGTATTCACTATCAGCCCCAATAACCTCAATATGAAGAATGCCTCTTGCTGCAGCTGCATCCTGCATTGCAAACACAAAGCCTGCTTCACTGTTTTCATACGTCCCTAAACTGTTGCTTACACGGATCGTCTCTCTTACATAACGCCCCTGTGAATCTTTCATTTCCGCTATTTTCTGAATATAATCCCCATTCTCAAGGCCATATTCATACGCCTTTAAAAGACTTCCCATTCCTCGGTCTCTTATATCAGAAATTTCCACCAGTATATCCGCTGAAGAAAACGCCTCTTTATACGGATTGATCTGCATCAAAGGTGCCTCTGCAAGATAATGGTTCTGTTCATCCATACTGTTTTCCAGATTTTCAATGGACGTTTCTATAGCCAGTTTTTCTCTTTCATAATTGTCCAGTTCTTCCTGATAGTTTTCTGTCTGAGGCAGATCCGTCTGCTGTGTATTTCCCTTTACCGCCTTATATCCGCCTAAAAGGGCTGCACCGATCACTGCTGCCAGAAGAAGGATCCTCCATCTGTATAACAATACAAATAATAAATCCTTCAGGTCGATCTCCTGTTCATAGTCCTCTGTGTACATTACGTTCTCCTTTAATATATATTTTCATAGTCACCGTTTCCCGTCATCTGGAACCTTTACCGGTAATAACAATTCCCACTGTCAACAAAAGGATCTTAATATCCTTTAAAATGCTCCAGTTGTCAATATACTGCATATCAAGCTGCACTACTTCATCAAAATCCTTAATATCACTGCGGCCACTTACCTGCCATAAGCCAGTAAGTCCCGGAGTCATACTCAGACGGCACTTATGCTTTGCTTCATAACGCTCAAACTCATCCACAGTCGGCGGCCTTGTTCCCACCAGGCTCATATCACCTTTTAAAATATTCCAGAACTGCGGAAGCTCATCAATACTGGTCTTTCGGATAAATCTGCCCACTTTTGTAATTCGGGGGTCATTTTCCATCTTAAACATCAGGCCATGAACTTCATTCTTTGCCATCAGTTCCTTCTTGCGCTGTTCTGCATCCTGATACATAGAACGGAACTTATAAAACGTAAAACGACGCCCATTCTTTCCAATACGGGTCTGCCCAAAAAATACGGGCCCCGGAGATTCCAATTTAATAGCCGGTGCAACAAAAACCGTAGCAATTCCAAGGATCACCATACCAACCAGCGCACCTGCAATATCTAACAGCCGCTTCAGGATCAACTGCCTTGTAGAAATAACATTTCTGGCAAAGGTAACGACTGCATATTTTCCTACCTGGTTTAAATTCTTATTTCCATGGCTTAACAGATCAAAGGCATCAATATTTACATCTACAATAACGCCCATCTGCTCCAATTCAGAAACCCATTCCTTTAAAGTATCACTCTTAATCCCATCTGTATAAGCAATAAATACTTCATCGATCTCATTATGGATCACATAATCCAGCAGCGTTTCTTTCGAAGCCACCACCGGATAACCCATAAACTCCATACCGGTTTCATCCTTATCCAGAAATACCAGGCCACTGAGCACACGGTTCCATTCCTTATAAGCGATCAGATTGTCGATCAGTGCCCCTGCTTTGCCAGAACTGGTCACAAGCAGCAGATGACTGCTGTATTTGCTGTATTTATAAACACGGGTCATATACTGCTTGAAGCAGATCCTTCCTATATACATAAGAATCGTATCAGATACAACAAAATAACAAAATACCAGTCTGGACAACTCCGTACTTCTATGCATCGCATAAAGAAGGACGATCCAGCAAATAGACAATGCTATTTCCAGCCTGACTACACTTACCAGTTCATCAAAATAGCCTCTTCTGAAAAAGTGATGATTAAAATTTGCAAATACGTTAATTAATATGTACAGCAGGCACATGGTCCCTCCCAGCCATACCTGGTCTCCATGCTGAAAGGCTCCATATAGTCTTCCATACCGGATCCCGAAAGCCAGAGCACCGCTGCACAAAATGCAGAAAATATCGATCAGCCAGATCAGCATATTTTCCATATTTCTTCGCTTTTGGTACATTCAACTCTTCTCCCCTGTTTTTCTATAACCTGCAGATTACGTCAAAACACCAAAATCTGCGTTAAACATGGGTATTATAACATATATCGATTAAAAATAAATGTATATTCCCTTAAAATTATGGGATTTTGAAATAGAAAATTTTCCAATGAAGGAAAATTTTTATTCTCTGCTCTCAAACATATTTTTTTCTAATTCATCCAATAATCTATCCATTTTTATGTAATCCTGCATTTCATCTGCTGAAAGCGTCTGCATTTTTTCTCTGAGTAACCTCTTTTTTTCCATTAGCTGCATGCACTGCCAGACTTCTTTTAGCGGTCTCAACGAGAACTCCAATGCTTCTTCCATATATTGTCCCTTTTTGGTTTTTCCATATATCGTCCCATCTTCCCGTCTTTCCATATGTTTATCATATTCTTCTACCGCAGGATCTACAAATCCTTTCTCATCTAAAAATTGTATTTTTCCATCTTCAGATGGCCATTTAGAAGACTTTTTTCGATTACATACACAACAAGAATATACTAAGTTAGTATAGTCATTTTCCCTAGATTTATCATATTTACGAGGTACAAAATGGTCTATTTCAAACGCATTTTTAGTAATGCTCTCCGGCTTTCCACAATACCCGCAAATATATTGAAAATCTTCCCTAAGCTCCGGCAAATACTTACGATAATTTGTCCTTTTATCTATTGCTGTCCGCCGTCTTATAACCTTATCTCCATGTACTCTCAACTATAATACCCCATACTATTTCTATTTCTTCAATAACGTATCCAATTGGTTTAATACTAAATCTATCTGTCCACTAAAAGAGGATTTTAACATCTCTGCTGGAACTTCATCCACCTCTCTATATGCTTTTAAAATTCGAAAAATATCCATTAACTCTTCTTCTTCCTTAACAGATAAATTTCTTTTCTGTTTTTCTTTTAATATCTTTTCATATTTTTCTTTATATTTTTTCAGGGTATTATCAAACACTTCCGTCATTTGTTTTAACTGATCACAGAAATCATTAAACTCATCACCTGTTTTATCCATTATGCTTCTGTCACATATAGCATTTTTTACCACTATCTTTTCATCTACAGAGTCTTTCGGATAACTTGTTAATATAAGATACGGCATTCCCTGCAACGCATCTTCCAAATAAAATGCCAATTCTGTCCCATTAAAATCATATTTAGACGATAATTGATAATCAATCAAAATACTTTTTATTTTTTCCTGTACGATCCATTCTTTTATATCTCCCATACTTCCTTCTGGTGCAACTATCAGTTCGATTGCTTCTCTTTTCAAACGTACTTTATAATCATCCAACAATTCATCCGTATCATCTACGATACCAACTTTATACATCATTCATTATCTCCCATCTTTTTTAAAAATATAGTAATATAATATCCTGTTTTTTCTGCCATATTCCTTGATAGATCAATCTTCCCGCCATACTCCTGCACTGTATTGTTCACGATCCAAAGCCCCATTCCAGTACCTATTTTTTCCCCACTGGCATTTCTTTTATCTGTTTCAAATACTTCCAGCGTTTTTTCTGGATTATTTTTATATATTGCATCCAGCCCCGCTCCCGTATCTGAATAGTCAATTCTTATATTTTCATTTTCCTCTTTAACATCAATATAAATTTTTTTCTCTGGTGTCTTTACTTTTTCAAAAGAAGCTGTGCTATTCGATATTAAATTAGACAGAATTGTATCTATTTCATAAGGAAAACAACGCATAAATAGTTTCTGCTGAGGATCACCTCGAAAAATTATTTCTATATGCTTTGAACGTAATGTTTTATTCCATGACTCCGTTGCTTCTGATATGATTTTTATAATATCTGTTTTTTTTCTACACCTTTTATCTTGCTTTATAGATTCTATCGTAACCTGAAACCAGGAATTAAATCCCTCTCGTATCTTATTCGCCTGATTAATATATGCACAAGCAGCCTCCATATCTTTATCTTTTTCAAGGGCTTCTTTTGCCATTACGATTTTCAGGCTAAGATGATGTGATAGCGTTTTAAACTCATGGATATATTCATTAGTTACAATTCCTGTTGTTGCTAATGCTCGCAGCATTTTTATTTCATCTTTCAATTCTACAATTTGTTCATCTTTTTCATCCAAAATTTGTTTAGCCGCTAAAGCACTTACTGTCTGCTCTGTTTCTGCTTCCTGTTCTCCTGAAACAGCTATATTTCCATGTATCTTGGCCTTTCGATTTATCTCTTCCTGCTTTTCTGCTTTACGATTTATTTCTTCCTGTATTTTTTTTACCGGATACTCCTTAGCATATAAATCTGCTAATTTTCGAAACACGTACTGCCTGTCCTTCTCAAGAATTTCTAAAATACCTTTTAAAAATTCCTGTAGCAATCGAAATTCTGTGGTTTCAACAATTCCTTCTCTGTTCGACTGATCTGGAAGAGCTATATTTATCCTTGAAATAAATATAGACCCTACCATCTGATCCGCGTTGACTCTCCAAATACCTTTACTAGCAACACCCGCTGGTGATCCTGTTTTTCGTCTTGCTAATTGCAACCAGTCATATGCTGATGTTTTAGGGTCTCCGTAAGGACGAACCCTAAAATTATCTCTGTAAAGTTTAATTCCACCAAATGTATCTCTTATATCGATTCGTCCCGTTATATCTTTCTGATAAAAACGTTCTTTATCTCTTTTGGTCTGTGACTTTTTTGCAAAATAAAAAATCCCCTTAAATATCCCTAATGCTTCTTTTTCCTTTTTACTTACTTTCGGCACGATCTCATCAAATTTATATGTCTTATTTATCGGTGTATTATGAAAATACTCTTTCTCCTCTATCAGCCCCGCCTTTTTTAATATGCTATCTTCATCTCTGCCAAAATTATACTCATTACGCCATAACTTTGTATCTACCTCAAACTGTTTTGAAACCTCAAATTCTATCTTATAATCATACGAAAATGATTCCAGATCACTAAATACCTCTGCTGTTTCTTCTGTATCCTCATTTCCAAAGCAATATATTTTATAAATAGCTGATAATTCATATGGAATCAATGATGCCAGGTTTTCACGGATCGTATGGATTAATTCACTATTCCAATCATCCCTAAGATTTGTCAGTTTAAATATTGTACCGCTTGTCTTCCACTTCTTTTTAATAAGCTTTATAACATTACTATTAGTACATCCATCCAAAAAATGTATAAAATTTATATCTGTCTTATCGAGGTCCGCACCAATTTCTGTAATGTTCTTTCCATTTGAAAATGAGTCCCAATCTACTGTCCATAATAATCTAGAATGTCCACCATCTGTACATGTAAGCATTTGACAACTATCAGCTATACGGTCTAAAGCAAAACGCCCAATTCCTTTCTCACCTGTTTGTATACGTCCTTTTTGAGAAACAAAATTTTCTTTCTTGGATGACCTTCCAATCGTCATCCAATGATTTTTGATAATATCTTCTGTCATCCCAGATCCATTATCTGCTAAATATAATACATCTGTTTTTTCATCATAATATAATATACAGTATGTTGCATCTGCATCGTATGTATTCTTTACCAACTCCACAACTGCACCTTCTAATTTGGACACATTTTCACGTCCTATTAATCGTGCAGTATATGCATCCACATTAAAAGGTATTTTCGCCATATCTAATCCTCCCTTGTTCTCACTATCATATACTCTTTAATATCATCTACTGAAATTCTATACGAGGTTGGTGTAGTAGGTGTTCCGCATATTTCCACATACTTATAAAAATCCCTGCTCTCCAGTATTTCCTTTGCATCATCCAATTTTAATTCGCTGTTCTTTTTACATTTAATAAAATATCCTGCGTATGGAATCGCGTCTTTTCCCGCTTCATACACATGCACCATTTGCGTAATCACCATTGGAATGATAAGCTTTTCTCCCTCTACTTTTGTAACTGCCTGGCTTCGCCCATATTGAAACCATTTCGCATTTTTATCAGCCTTTCTTGCTTTTAATGCCTCTTTAAATTGCTCAAAATACTCCGTTGCACCTGGAAATTTTGCTCGGAATTCATCTTCCGTATAATCTATTTTTTGATCATTTATAATTTGATATGGAAAAATAATTTTATCTCTTTGATGCTTCTTATTTAAACTTTTTGTGCTAACTGCATCTTTTACCAGTTCTCCCTCAATCTTATAATTTCCAACAATATAATCCCGATCTATATATTTATAATCTGTCAGCACAAACGCTTTATTATATAGCGTAGCCACACTATTCCTTACTTCAAAATACTCCCCAAACTTCTTTCCCTTGAGATTTTGCGTTCCTAATACGACCCATTTTTTTCCAAGTTTTTTTTTCGGAATTTCTAATGTCCTTTTTTCAGCTACCAAATGAAATAAAATATGTTTCTCATCTTTTTCTTTTTCACAAATAATAATAACTGATGAGGTAAGTGCTTCTGGGAAAATTTTTATTGTCCTATAATCATATATTTCTCTGATATGTGGCTGTATAAACTTTCTTAACGTCCCAGCAAATTTATTGGTCATAATACTATATGGAACTAAATAAACCATCTTTCCTGTATCTGCTAAGGACCTTATACTAGCTTCTATAAATGCATAACAATAATCACTTCTTCCACTCTTACATGTCTCATAATTATCTTTTAACAACTTTCTCTGTTCTTCATCCATATCATGATACGTAATATAAGGTGGATTACCAATCACATAATCATAAAAATCAGCCACTTCTTCTTTTAAAAAGTCCTTATTATTAAGATTCCAATTTACATTTTGTATTCCGCACGAATTAGCAAATTCATTTAATCGATTTTTACATTTTTCTATACATCCATTGTCTATTTCATATGCAACAATATCTCTCTGCAAACCTTCTTTTATCTCACAGCTAGTATATTCCCGTCTCTTTGCACTTTCGATATATCTCATTACTATTTTTAATAAGATATTTCCCTCTCCACAGGAATTTTCTAAAACCTTTTTGCCATAAAGATTTCCCGAATATCCTATATAATCCAACATCTGATCTACATATATTTCTGGAGTAGGAATCTGACAATTACTCGCCATAACATTCTTTTCCTTATCTATCTTTCTCTTCATTGATTTTAAAGTTAAGGTTAGTATATCACATGAAGATTGTGAATCAAACAACATCTTTTCACTTTCCATGTTATAATAATCACAAAAAATCCTGTTTTTCTTGTCGACCACCAAAATACGATTATAATAAAAATATACAACATCGTATCGGAGGTACACTATGATACAAAAAGCTGAACTGATCAATGAATTTTCCCAGAAAGCCGCCGAAAACAAAGCTGCTTATTTCATTGGTGCCGGTATCTCTATTCCCTATGGGCTTCCTGATTTTGAAAATCTGATACGTGAATTGGCAAAGGGACGGATTGACCTTAAGATCAAGCCCAATCACAATTTCCCTGAAATTGCACAATATATCCTGAATGCCAGCTCCCACGATAAGTCCCCTATCCTAAAACAGATCCAGTGCCGGTTTAATATTCCTTATAACAAAAACAAAAGCACATATTTGGATTCCATCGCCAAATCCAATGTTTCCACCATATGGACTACTAACTTTGATACCTTGATCGAACAAAGTCTGGAATACTGCGGCAAAAAATATATATCTAAAAATACAGATTTCGATTTTAAAAAGGAATTTGAAACTACAGACGACTGTGAAGTATTAAAAATCCATGGAGATATTTACAGCAACGACATTATAATAACAAAAAATGATTATGAAGATTTCAATCTCACTCATCCTGTAACCATCCGCCGCTTAGAACAGGACCTCCTGACGAAATCCCTGCTTTTCATCGGCTACAGTTACAAGGACCCCAATATCCAGTCCATCATTAATAATGTAAGGCAGCTGACCGATGGAAAATCCCAGACACGTCACTATATGATTCTCTCACCAGAGAAGAAAAAGAACAGCCAAAAACTGCAAAAATTGTGGATACAGGACCTGGAGCGCTATGGGATACACGTATACTTATTAGAAAACGGATTTCCCGAACTGGCCGAAATGCTTGAAAAAATATGCCTGAAATCCAAAGGAAAAAGCGTATTTGTAACAGGAAGCCATTATGATGCTTCCAATGAAATGGCTAAAAAGCTTGGAAAGAAACTGCATAAAATAGATGATCTCATACTTAATTATGGCCACTCAGATGGCATAGGAAAAACTGTCTGCAGCAGCTATGCGCAAAAATGTGTAAAATCTTCCGAACAATTACCTGCACATATCCGTATTTTTGCAAACCCCTATTCTCTTTGTGACAAATGGGATAATCAGGATGCTCTCCTTGGACAACTGACTGCATTCCGTGAAGATCTTCTTGGAAAAACGCAGATTATGATCGCATTTCCCGGTAAAAAAGGGACTCTGTCAGAAGTCAAGATTGGCTTGAAAAAAGGTGTTATTATCGTACCCGTATTCTATGAAGACGATGACTTCAAAGCAGAAATACTAAAATTTCCAGAAATCACAGCCACACTGGAAAAATACGCTAATTTCTATTTAGAAAAATTATTAAAAAATTCAGTAGGAGTAGATGATATTATCTTATGTCTGGAATCAATACTAAACTAATATGGAAAAATAAAGAAATCATCTTAGGGAAAAAGCAAAAAGTCCTAATCAACCAATTAGCCGGGATCAATCATGACCTGGACTATGCACAGACTATTGAAAAAATCGATATGTGGGACAATGATCCACAGGCTCCTGACATCATTACAGATGTAAGCCTGACTGCACCAGGCTGCGGCTGCCCAATCTGGGAATATGCCCTTCAAAAAAGAGACTTCATTGTAGGAACTGTTCCTATTTATTTTGTAAAAACCAAAGAGAACATCCATCCTCAGGAACTTTTAACAGTTATTGAAGAGCAATTATCAAAAGGTGTAAAGATTATCACCATCCATCCCACGCCTACTATGGAGCTGATTGATCTTTCCCAAAAACGTATTACTCCCATTACCTCCCGAGGAGGCGGTATTGTAATCCGTGATCTATTAATTAATCATCGTAAAGAAAATATTTATCTTAAATGCCTGGATTCCATTGTTAAATTATGTCAAAAATACCATGCAGTTCTCAGTATTGGCACTACTTTCCGTTCTGCAAACGTAATCGACTCCATAGATGCTGTACAAAAAGCAGAAATACAAATGCAGATAACACTGGCTGAATCACTTCGTAATAAGGAGGTACCCGTTATCCTGGAAATGCCAGGACATGCTTCTCCTGAAAAAATCCGGGAACTGAACCAAATCCTAAAAGACTGTCCTTTCCCTATTATGCCTCTCGGACCAATTGTAACTGACACAGGTATCGGCATGGATCATATCACTGCTGCTATCGGTGTTACCCTTATGGGCCTTGACGGAAATGTGCAGATCATTTCCGCAGTCACCCGTGAAGAACATACTGGCAATATTCCATCTGTTGAATCTACAAAGGAAGCTGTTCTGACTGCCCGTCTTGCTGCCCATGTAATAGATATGGATCAACTGCATGATTACTCGTCAGATTACAAATATGCTATTGCAAGAAAAAAGAGCTGTATTGCCGGACAATCTGCCAGTGGCTGCAGCCGATGTGGAGATTACTGCCCCCTTAAATAGACTCCCAAAAAACTATCCTTTCCTTATTATAATAATTCTAAATCTTAATAACTATTACAATAAGGAAAGGATAAATTTTATGATCTTCAATCTTGAACAACAACAGCTTTACACATCCAAATTTCTCAATGCACTTTCTGTAGAACGCAATCTCTCCACTAAAACACTTCTGGCCTATCGCTGTGATATAAATGGCCTTCTGACCTGGTTTGATTCCCAAAATTTTACAAATATCAATGATTCTTCTATTTCTTCCTATTTTCTGTACTTACAAAAAGAACGCAGCCTGCAGGCAAAATCCATCCGCCGGAAATATGTCGCTTTAGGCCAATACTTCAATTTCTTAAAACTGGAATACAATATCAACGAAATCTTTTTCCGCTTTACATCCCGTAAATTCCACATCCCCAGAAATCTTCCAAAAACTTTAAGCAATCAGGAAATCAAAAACCTTATATCCGTTTCAGCAGCCGAATATCAGGATTCCACTTCCGACTATAAACGCCGCCTGAACACCCGCAACATGTGCATCATCGAACTGCTCTTCTGTCTGGGACTTCGCATTGGCGAAGCCGCTTCCCTGAACCTGGATGACTACTGCCAGGAAGACTGTACTATCCTGATCCGCGGAAAAGGCAGCCGGGAACGACTGTTATTCATCTCATCTCCCATTGTATGCTAGAAATTAAACCTGTGGATACAGACCCGTCTGGAAATGTCCCCCACTACCACTGCCCTCTTTATCAACCGGTATGGAGATCGCCTGAGCATCTACAGCATCGAAAACATATTTTATAAGTACCGCGACCT
>ENA-OPSF01002219-OPSF01002219.1-human-gut-metagenome-genome-assembly--contig:-NODE-2219-length-12606-cov-3.393594_pt1 | contig 12606 bp, 9 predicted proteins | sample MGYA00241452_ERZ501896 | MGnify/ENA primary metagenome ERZ501896 (study PRJEB25962, sample SAMEA2042111) | human gut metagenome | biome: human gut; feature: human-associated habitat; material: faeces... | reverse complement strand
AGAAAAAGTATTAGAAATCACATCAAATGATCATATCATCATGATCGATAAACTCCGTAAAAGAATATTAGGATATCCTGAAATCTTAGGAAGAATCATTAAAGGTTTTATTAAAGAAGCTAAGGATGTATCTTTAGAAGAAATCATTGAACTTATTAAAGGAAAGAAGGATCAGAAAGGGAATTCTTATTTCCAACAGCTAAATAATGTCATCGATATTGCTCATCATGGAAGAGTGGAATTCGATTATTTCTGCTGTATCAATCTGCCACAAGCTGATGGAACAATGAAAAGAATTTATCTAGATGTAGAGATACAAAATGTAGAGAATCCCGGCTATGCCCCACTAACAAGAGGAAATGATTATCTTTCAAGAATGATTACCAGTCAAAATGGAAAGGAATATGATTATAGAAACTATGATGGAATGAAAAAAGGCCTATGTCATATGGATACTTCCACAAGCTACTAAAAAGCGAGATGGATATGTCAATCGCATAAACTCTAAATTAGAAAATATCAGTGGAAGTACTATTGAAAGGTTAGAAAGTTATGATAAAAGCGAACAGATTATGATATACTTAAATAAAGATCATGATATCAAAGATAAGTATGAAGATAGTGATTGGATCAAGACACCATTAGTCATCTTTTTAAATAATACATACGATCTTTTGATAAAGAAAGAAGTTATGAAAGAATATGGATTTGAAGAAATAGAGAAGGAGGTTAAAAAGATGTGTAATTTAGGAGAAATGATAGCCAGAGAAAATATAGAAAAAGGACATTCTATGGGGCTTGAACAAGGACTAGTACAAGGACAAAAATTGGAAAGAATTACATTAATTAAAAATATGATGGAAAGTTTGCAATGTTCCATGCAAAGAGCTATGGGTGTTTTAAAATTGACAGCTGATGAAAGAAAAGATGTTGAAGAATATTATAAATCTTAAAATCATAGGCGATATGAATTTCATATCGCCTATTTTCTTTTAATGATTGTTACATTTCTTTGACCATCATGATTGACACGATGTGAAAAGAATAAATCATTATTCTCATTTGTACAATAAGAAGAAACTTGAATATTTTCTTCTAAAACCCCTAAATTTAATAATTGTTGTTTATTTAATCCTTTATTATCTAACAAATAATGAGTTTCATCTGTTTTTTGATAAAAAGGTGAAGTATCAAAGTTCATTTTCTTAACTTGATTAATCACATCATCTTGCACTTCTAAGTGCTTTTTAGAAAGACAAGGACCTATTAAACAATACATTTCTTTTGGATTACAATTTTCTTTTTCAATAAGATAACGAATTGTATGATCAACAATTTGTCTAACTGTACCAAGCCATCCTGAATGAATAGCACAAACAATTTTTTGATCTTTGCAATAGACTAAAATTGGTGTGCAATCTGCATGAAATGACAGTAAGAATAAATCTTTATCTTTCGTATAAGTTGCATCTACTTCATAGAGGTCATCTGTTTGTTTTAACATATTGGTACCACCATCTTTCATTAAAAAGACTTGTTTTAAATTGGTAGAATGTGTTTGTCTAGGGGCTACCATATGTTCTAAATCTGTATTTAGTAATGAAGCAAGTTCTTGTCTATTTTCTAATACTTTTAAATAATTTGGATTATTTAAAGAAATATCACCTAATTTCCTAGTTGTTGTATATGCTTCTACATCTTCATGTAAATTCCATTTTATTAATTTCATTTGTTTCTCCTTTACAAAAGTCCAATTCTTTTTAATACATGACCATACCTTATATTAGGAGGTGTTATTATGAGCTGTAATTGTCAACAAAATACATGCTGTCAAGGACAATATGGAAACTTTGATAATAACGGTTATGCAAATTATTTTAATTCAAATATAGGAAATGGTTTTACTCCACAACCAATTGTCGCTCCTAAGAAAGTATGTACAACATTTCAAAATCAATATGTAGAACAACCTATTATTTGTCCAATTGAATGTCGTCGTGTCAATAACATTGTTTATGTTCCACGTTATTATCCTCGCTATGAACAAACATGTTATACACAAACAAATCGTTATTAAAAATAGGTGCTTAGCATCTATTTTTTTGTAAGTTCTTGTAAAAACTCATCATCTGGATCAATATAGATTGTTTTATAATTATCTAAAATTACTTTTCCTGGTTTACTACCCGCAGGTTTTTTGAGTGTTTTGACGAGTGTATAGTTTACTGGAACACTACTTGAATTTTTTCCTTTTGAATAGTATGCAGCAATTTTAGCAGCTAAACGAATCGTATATTCATCTAAATCTTGTGCTTTAACAATGACATGGCTTCCTGGCATATCTTTTGCATGAAACCACATATCATAACGATGCGCATATTTAAATGTTAAATAATCGTTTTGTAAGTTATTTTTACCAATATCGATTTCAATTCCATCTTTTGTAAGATATTGTTGAAATTGAGGACGTTTTTTCTTACGAATTGTATTTTTTTGTTTTTTCTTTTTTAAATATCCTTCGTTTTCTAATTCTTCTTTGATTTCTAAAGCATCATAATATGTTGCTTGTGACATAGCGGTTATTAAAGAATCGAAATATTCAATTTCTTTTTCAGTTAAATCAATTTGTTCTAAAAGAACATTGATTGAATTTTTAGCTTTTTGATATTTTTGATAATATTTTTGAGCATTGGCTTTTGGATCTAATTTAGGATCTAAAGTAATATCTAATTTTGTATTATCATAATAATTGTCAACAACAACATGAGTCATTCCTTTTTGTATTAAATGTAAAGAAGCATATAATAAATCTCCTTTAATACGATAATCATCACTATTATGTGAATCATCTAAGGTTGCTTTTAATTTCTTTAATTTTGAAGTGTTTTTTTGATATTCATTTTGTATAAATTTTAAAAGATTACTTGTTTGTTGTTTAATTCTTTCTTTTTGATCTATTTCATTAAAGTGAGTATCTAAACCATCAAATAAAGAATATTTAGATGTTTCTCCTTGTAAATGTGTCAGTTCAATAACATGAAAATATTCTTTATCATTGACTTTCGTAATATAGAGATTTTGAGAATTTTCTATTTCTTTCATAATCTCTTTAAAAGATTCATCTTGATCAATACGATATAAGATTTCTTTAGATAAAATAGGAGACATTCCTTGATAGATTTTAGTAAGTTGGTTATCTTCTACAAATTCATTTGTAAAAGGATCGAGTTTTTCCATCATTGGTGGTAATTGATAAAGGGCTCCTGGTTGTAAAAATCTTTCACTGTTCATACTTGGTGAAATATGTTTAATACAATCAATGATTTTATCGTTTTGACCTACTAAAATAATGTTTGAATGTTTTCCCATGACTTCTACATAGAGAACATATTCAATATAATCACCTAATTCATTGTGACAGCTAAAAGTGATTTTAAAAATACGATCCAAATCGATTTGTTCAATATCTTTAATATAACCACCTTCTAAAAGCTTACGATAAAGCATTGTAAGCGGATTAGGAGATTCTGGTGTTGGATAAGATAAAGATGTTAATTGAACACGTGCATACATTGGATGACTTGAAATCAATAACTGATAATTCTTTTTATTTGCACGAACTTGAAATAAAAGTTCATATTTTGATATTTGATAAATTTTATTGATACGACCGCCTTTTATTGTTTCTATCAATAAATTTTTTACTTGATGCATCATAATGCCATCATATGCCATAGTTATCACCCCAAAATACTATAACATATTTGAAATTTAATTGACATTATCTCTTTGTTATTGTAGAGTTATTTTTATAAAAAAAGGGGTGTGGAAAAATTGAAAAGAGGAATGTTAATCATTCTTAGTGGGCCTAGTGGTGTTGGTAAAGGAACAGTAAGAGAAGAATTGTTCAAAGATGAAAGTTTAAATTTAAGTTATTCTATTTCAATGACAACAAGAAAACCTAGACCTACAGAAACAGATGGTGTAGATTATTTCTTTGTTGATGAAAAAACGTTTGTAGATAAAATTGCTCAAGGTGGATTATTAGAATGGGCAAGATTTGTAGGTAATTATTATGGTACCCCTAAAGATAATGTAGATCGTTTATTAGATGAAGGGAAAAATGTCGTTTTAGAAATCGAAGTTCAAGGAGCGTTGCAAGTCATGAAAAAGTGTCCAGATGCCCTTACGATTTTCTTGGTACCACCTTCATTAGAAGAATTAGAAAGACGTATTCGTGGTAGACGTACAGAAAGTGAAGATATCGTGAAAGAACGTTTGGATAAAGCACGTAAAGAAATTCAAACAAAAGATGAATATAAATATGTTGTAGAAAATGATGATGTTCATCTAGCAAAAGATAAAATAGCAAAAATTATTAAAGAACATCAAAAGTAACTGTTGGTTTTTATAACTGACAGTTTTTTTGATAAAGCTACAATAGATGTGGTAAAATACAAACAAAAGAGAGGTGGAAATATGTATATTGTTAAGGTTCTTGTGGAACATGCAATCTATAAATTAGATACGACCTATGACTATTTATCTAAATATCAAGTTTTGGCAGGTTGTCGAGTCCATATCCGTTTTGGTTATCAACAACTTGTAGGTTATGTCGTTGAATGTCAAGAAACACTTTTTACTCAAAAACAATTAGAAGAAAAAAATGGTTTTAAATATTCTTTTATCCAAGATGTCATTGATCAAAAACCATTACTTAATCAAGAATTACAAGAACTTGCAAACTATCTTTCAAAACAAACGCTTTCTACAAGAATCAGTTGTTTACAATGTATGTTACCACCTCAATTAAAACCAAGTACCAATCATAGTGTTGGTATTAAATATCAAAAAGTTGTTTCCTTTGTAAAAGATATTCCCCTTAAAACAACAAAACAACAAGAAGCTTTAAATTATATAAAAGAACACGATTTATTACCCATAAAGGATTATCCTTTTTCAACAGCTCTTTTAAATAATATAGAAAAACAAGGAGCAATTCTTTATAAACAAGTAGAAGTTTATCGAAATCCTTACAATGAACATCTACAACAAGAAGATTATCCCTTGACTACTAGTCAACAAAAAGTTGTTAATCAAATATTAGCATCTTTTCATCAATTTAAAACCTTTTTACTTTATGGAGTCACAGGCTCAGGAAAAACAGAAGTTTATTTACACCTTTCTAGATTTGTGATTGAACAAGGAAAAACTGTCTTGATGCTTGTCCCTGAAATTGCTTTGACTCCAATGATGGTCTCTGCTTTTAAAAGCCGTTTTGGGAAAAGCGTCGCTATCTTACATTCAAAATTATCAGCGGGAGAAAGATATGATGAATATCGTCGAATCATTGATGATGAAGTAAAAATCGTCGTTGGAGCAAGAAGTGCTGTTTTTGCACCACTGGAAAATATAGGTTTGATTATTATGGATGAAGAACATGATGCTAGTTATAAACAAGAAAGTCCACCACGTTATTTAACATCTCAAGTAGCGAGAAAAAGGGGTGCTTATCATCAATGTCCAGTTGTTTTAGGTAGTGCCACACCTTCTCTTGAAAGCTATAGTCGTGCTTTAAAGGGTGCATATGAATTATGTATACTTTCTCAAAGAGTCAATCAAAAACCTTTACCACAAATTGAATTGATTGATATGGTCGAAGAAATGAAAGCACATCATTATGAAGTATTATCAAGGAAGATGAAAGCTAAAATACAAGAAACAATCGATAAAAATGAACAAGTGATTTTATTGCTTAATAAAAGAGGTTATTCAAGTTATGTTCGTTGTTTAGATTGTGATGAGGTATTAAAATGTCCTCATTGTGATGTATCTTTAACTTATCACAAAGATACCCATACAATGCGTTGTCATTATTGTGACTTTCAAGTACCTTACCAGCAAAAATGTAGTCATTGTGGAAGTACCAATATTAAACTTATTGGCAGTGGGACACAAAAGATAGAAGAATATTTACAAAATAATTTTATAAATTCAAGAGTGATTCGCTATGATGTAGATTCTACAAGGAAGAAGCAAGGACATCATCAATTGCTTAAACAATTTGAAAACCAAGAAGCAAATATATTAATAGGAACACAGATGATTGCTAAAGGATTAGATTTTGAAAATGTGACTTTTGTAGGAGTTATTAATGCAGATCTTTCTTTAAATATTCCTGATTTTAGAGCAAATGAAAGAACATTTCAATTATTAGAACAAGTTTCTGGTAGAAGTGGTCGAGGGAAGAAACAAGGAACAGTGATGATTCAAACGTATAACCCTGATCATTTTGTTTTACAATGTGTTAAAAATCATGATTATCAAAGTTTTTATCAAAAAGAAATGGAAATGAGAAAACTTGCGAAATATCCACCTTATTGTTATTTAATAAGTATTTTAGTACAAGGTAAAAAAGAAGATGATGTGACTTTTTGTAGTCAACAAATAAAGGAATATTTAGTAAAACAATTACCGAAGGCAATTGTTTTAGGACCTGCTAATTGTACGATTTATAAGATGAATGATATTTATCGAAAGAGAATGACACTTAAAATAACGAATACAACACATGTTTATGAGGTGTTGCATGCAATGAGTGATTATTATAATAAAAAAGGAAGAAAGGTAAATGTGATATGTGATTTTAATCCATACACAACGATATAGTTATGGCAAGAGAAAATGCATATATGATTTTAAATCAATATTTTGAAGATGAGAGTTTTTTAAATATTGCTTTAAATGAACAATTAAAGAAAAGTAATTTAAAAAGAGAAGATAAAGATTTATGCACAACCATTGTTTATGGAACAATTCAAAATCTTTTATATATTCAATATCAACTTCAACCTTATATTAAAGGAAAAAGAGTAAAGAAAAAAATAAGGACACTTCTTTATATGTCTTTATATCAATTGATATATTTAGATAAAATACCTGAATATGCCATTATTAATGAAGCGGTTAAAATAGCTAAAAAAGAAGGTTATCAAACAAGTCAATTTGTAAATGCAGTATTGAGGAATTTTACAAGAAACGAAAGAAGATCATTAGAGGAATTAGATGAATTAGAAAAAATCTCGATTATGACATCACATCCTTTATGGATGGTCAAAATGTTTAATAAACAATATGGTTTAGAAAAAACAAAAATGATTTGTGAAGAAGATAACATGCCTCCTACAAGAAGTGGGAGAGTCAATACATTAAAAACAACAAAAGAAGAGTTATTAAAAGAAAGCTGTTTTGAAGAGGGAACATTGTCTCAAGATGCTCTTTTATATAAAAGAGGAAATCTAGCCTATACTTCTTATTACAAAGAAGGTAAAGTAACGATTCAAGATGAATCAAGTCAATTAGTAGCAAGACTTTTAGATCCTCAAAAAACAGATTACGTTTTAGATATGTGTAGTGCTCCAGGAAGTAAAACAACACATCTTGCAGCATTAATGGAAAATCAAGGAAAAATAGAAGCCTATGATTTATATAAGCACAAAGTAAAATTAATAGAACATAATTTAAAACGTTTAGGTGTTAAAAATGTACATGTTCAAGCAGGTGATTCTACAAAGCTTATAGAACACTATCCTCCTGAAACGTTTGATCGTATTTTATTAGATGCACCTTGTTCAGGGTTTGGAGTTTTAAAACGTAAACCAGAAATTAAATATCATGATTCGAGTGTGATGGATGGTTTAATCCCATTACAAGCACTTTTATTAGAAAATGCGTATAATTTATTGAAAAATGATGGTACAATGGTTTATAGTACATGTACAATCAATAAAAAGGAAAATGGGATGATGATTGAACATTTTATTCAAAAACATCCTGATATGAAAGTTATTGAACAACGTACAATTTTGAATTATGAATATCACACAGATGGATTTTATATGTGTAAAATGAAAAAGGGATAGAAGATGGAACATTTATATAATTATTCTTTAGAAGAATTAACTGAATATTTTAAATCAATAAATGAAAAACCTTTTAGAGCAAAGCAGGTTTTTCAATGGTTATATCAAAAAAATGCTTTTGATTTTCAAGAAATGTCTAATATATCAAAAGATTTAAGAGAAAAATTGGAAAAACAATGCATCATTGATACCTTTGAAATACAAGAAAAGCAAGTATCAAGTGATGGAACTATCAAATACTTATTTAAAATGATTGATGGTAACTTAATAGAAGCCGTTTTAATGAGACATGACTATGGTCAATCATTATGTGTAACAAGCCAAGTAGGATGCAATATGCAATGTGCATTCTGTGCTAGTGGGCTTTTAAAAAAACAACGTAACTTAACAGCTGGTGAAATGGTCAATCAAGTCATGGCAGTCGCTAAAGATACAGGTATTCGTGTTTCACATGTTGTTGTCATGGGAACAGGTGAACCTTTTGATAACTATGATGAAGTGATGAAATTCGTTAGAATTATTAATCATCCTCATGGTTTAGCTATTGGAGCAAGACATATTACGATTTCTACATGTGGACTTGTCAATATGATTGAAAGATATAGCAATGAAGGAATTCAAACAAACCTTGCTATTTCTTTACATGCCCCTAATGATGAAATTAGAGACCAATTAATGCCTGTAAATAAAGCGTTTAATATGGATGCTTTAAGAAAAGGTGTTGCAGATTATATCGAAAAAACGAATCGTAGAGTGACCTTTGAATATATTTTATTAGATGATGTCAACGATTCACTTGCACATGCCAGACAGCTTGCTCATTATATGAGAGGATTGAATGCGTATGTGAATTTAATTCCCTATAATAGTGTTGATGAACATGGTTTTAAACCAAGTAGTCATGTAGAGGAATTTAAAGACGAACTATTAAGATTACATATTAACTGTACGGTTAGAAAAGAACATGGTAGAGATATAGATGGAGCATGTGGTCAGCTAAGAGCAAAACGTAGTGGGGTGATATAATGGAGTATTATGCATTGACTGATATTGGAAAAATCAGAGAAAAAAATCAAGATCAAGCAGCAACGGCCATCAATTTAAAAGATCAGGTTTTAGGTGTTGTTTGTGATGGTATGGGAGGACATAAGGCAGGAGAAATTGCATCTCATGTTGTAGAAGAACATGTACTTACATGTTTTAAAGCCAATCCACCTTTTTTGGATGATGAAGAAGTGACAAATTGGTTAATGGATACTGTTTTAGAAGCTCATCAAATTGTAAAAAGAATGGCTAATATGCAAGAAGATACAAAAGGAATGGGAACAACTGTAGCGATTGCGGTGGTTGATGGTGATGATGCTTTCTTTTGTCATGTAGGTGATAGTCGTATTTATATTTATGATGATCAAGAAATTACCCAAATGACAAGAGATCATACTTTAGTCAATGAATTGATTGAAAGAGGTGCAATTACAAAGGAAGAAGGAAAGAATCATCGTCAAAAGAATGTTTTAATGCAAGCTATTGGTGTTGAGATGAATATTGTACCAGATATTCAAAAGTATAAATTAAATGGGAAGAATATTTTGATTTGTAGTGATGGGTTATTTAATTCTTTAGAAGATGAGGAAATTTTAAATATTGTTAAAAAAAATATGAATGTTAGAGATAAAGTACATCTTTTAATTGAACAAGCAAATGAACATGGTGGGCATGATAATATTGCTGCTGTGTTAATAGAAGGAGGACGTTAAAAAATGAATAAAATCATTGCTGAACGTTATGAATTGATTGATATTATTGGTCAAGGAGGAATGGCAGATGTTTATCTAGCAAATGATACAATTTTAAATCGTACAATTGCTATCAAGATATTACGTACATCTTTAGCGAAAGATCCAATTTATATTGCAAGATTTCAAAGAGAAGCTTCAGCAGCAGCTGCGCTTTCACATAAAAATATTGTTGAAATTTATGATGTTGGTGAAGATAATGATCAATACTATATTGTCATGGAATATGTACCTGGTAGAACATTGAAAGAATTAATTGCTAAAAGAGGTGCTTTACATGTAATGGAAGCTATTGACATTATGAAACAAGTGCTTTCAGGAACAGCAAGAGCACATCAAATGGGAATTATTCATCGTGATTTAAAACCACAAAATATTTTAGTAACGGATACAGGAACAGCTAAGATTGCTGATTTTGGAATTGCTTCTATTCAATCACTTACACAGTTTACACAAACAGATGTGATTATGGGTTCTCTTCATTATTTAGCACCAGAATTAGCACGAGGAGAAAAAGCGACAGTTCAAAGTGATATTTATGCTTTAGGAATTGTTTTTTATGAATTATTAAGAGGACAAGTACCATTTAATGGTGAATCTCCAGTGAATATTGCTTTAAAACATATGCAAGAAGATTTACCATCACTTAGAGAATTTAATCCATCTATTCCTCAATCAGTAGAAAATATTATTATTAAAGCAACTGCTAAAAACTTAAATGATCGTTATAAAAGTGCTACGGAAATGTTAGAAGATTTACAAACATGTTTATCTAGAACAGATGAAGAAAAACTTGTTTTTGATCATAGTGATGAAGTGAATGATCCTACGATTGTTGTAAATCCACGACAAATCTTTGATGAAGAAGAACCAGAAGAAGTTGAAGAAAGAGCTGTTGAAAAGAAGAATAATAATGGTAAAGGAAAACAAATTTTAGAAAAATTAAAAAATCCTAAAGTTTTTGCAGGAGTCGTTGCAGGTGTTGTTTTGATTATTGGAATTATTTGTTATTTCTTACTTTTTGGTGGAAATAAACAACCAAATGTAATGCCAGATTTAGTTGGATTGAAACAAAGTGAAGCAGAAAAAATATTAAAAGATTATGATGTTACAATTAATAAGACAGTTTTTAAAGAATTATCTGATGATTATAAAAAAGGTTTAATTACAAAAACTGATCCAGAAAAAGGTTCTTCTATTAAAGAAGGAGATGTTATCACAATTACTGTTTCAAAAGGTAAATATATTGTTTTAGATGATTATACGGGATTAAGTTATGATGAAGCTAAAAAGAAATTAAATAAGATTGGCTTTAAAGTTGATATAAAACGTGAAGTTTCTGATAAAAAGGCGGGAACAGTTTTAGAACAAAGTTTAGAAAAAGGCTATAAACAAGATCCTACAGATAAAGATCGTACAATTACACTTACGATTTCTAAAGGATCCTATGTGATTTTAGATGATTATACAGGTATGAGCTATGATGATGCCTATAATAAATTGAGTGGTTTAGGATTCAATGTTACAAAACGTGAACAAACTTCTGATCAACCGGCAGGTACCGTTATTGATCAAAATTTAGCGAAAGGCTATAAAGTAGATCCAACAGATACAAATAGAAATATTACGTTGACTGTTTCTACTGGTTATAGTCAAACAGTGCCTTCTGTTGTTGGTTTAACACCAGATAGTGCGAAATCTAATCTTGAAAACTTAGGCTTTACTGTTTCGATGGAAGGGACACAATTCCCTGAATCAGGTGGAGATGAACGTTATATCGGTGCAGTTTACAAACAAAGTATTGCTGCTGGAACAAAAGTAGATAAAAAAGGAACGACAATTACAATCTATTATTATGAAGACTAACATAGATGAAGGGCGTATTGTCAAGGCATTAGCTGGTTTTTATTACATTGATGATGGTCATGAAGTGCATCAATGTCGTGCCCGTGGAAAATTTAGAAAACAAGATATAAAACCAGTTGTTGGTGATTTTGTAGAATTTCAAAAAGGTAACCATGATGATGGTTACCTTCTCAAAATATTAGAGAGAAAAAATGTTTTAAGAAGACCACCGATTGCAAATATTGATCAAGCATTACTTGTTTTTTCAAGAAAAGAACCTGATTTTTCAACAGTATTATTAGATAAGTTCTTATTATTGATAGAACACTATCACATTAAACCAATCATTGTTATTTCTAAAATGGATATTGAAGGGGATGACTCTATTTATCAATATATTCAAGAATATAGAAATGCAGGATATACTGTGATTGAAACAAGTTCTAAACAAAATAAAGGAATAAATGAGATTAAAGAAATTTTTAAATATCAAGTGACTGTGATTACTGGACAAAGTGGTGTTGGTAAATCAACGCTTTTAAATGCGTTAGATATTTCTTTAAATTTAGAAACAAATCAAATATCAAAAGCTCTTGGAAGAGGGAAACATACGACAAGACATGTTGAACTCATGAATTTATATGATGGTTATGTAGCGGATACTCCTGGTTTTTCATCTCTTGAATTAGAGATGGAACCAACAGAAGCAGCGAGAGCATATCATGATTTTGATGAATATGCTACTGCTTGTAAGTTTAGAGGATGTTTGCATGATAGTGAACCTCATTGTGCTGTTAAAGAGGCTGTTGATGAAGGAAAGATTTCTAAAGAACGTTATGAACATTATTTAACAATGTTAAAAGAATTAAAGGAAAAAAAGGAGAAACGATATGGTTAAAGTTGCACCTTCTCTTCTTTCAGCAAATTTTGCTTGTTTGAAAGATGATATTGAAAAAATCGAAAATGGAAAAGCTGATTGGCTTCATTATGATGTTATGGATGGACATTTTGTACCTAATATTTCTTTTGGATATAGTATTTTA
>ENA-OPSF01002216-OPSF01002216.1-human-gut-metagenome-genome-assembly--contig:-NODE-2216-length-12629-cov-5.107126_pt1 | contig 12629 bp, 7 predicted proteins | sample MGYA00241452_ERZ501896 | MGnify/ENA primary metagenome ERZ501896 (study PRJEB25962, sample SAMEA2042111) | human gut metagenome | biome: human gut; feature: human-associated habitat; material: faeces... | reverse complement strand
GTCAGAGAACATTTAACCGAGTATTTAAAGAAAGATATAAAATATCACCGAGTGACTACCGGAGTACATGTCTGAAAGATATGTTGTCATAACATATAGATTAATAAATTCAATAAAAATCTGATTATCAGTCTGAAATAAGTATCTCTGGGTGTTATTTATAATATGGGGTAGTGGTTAATTATTATGTCATGTATGAATGGGGAAGAAACAAACGGAGAACTGCTTCAGAAAAAGAAGTAGACAAACTGTAAATAAAGAAGTTAAGAGAGGCTGTTACTTTAGAAACTATTTAAAGAAGTAACAGAAGTCGGGGAAGCGTTAGAAAAGATACAAGAAACATAAATCAATATTGTTCGTTCTATTTTCAGTAACACATTTCGCAATGCGAAAAATAGGTTGCTGAACAGTCGTTGCCTATATTATAATGAAGCTATAGCACCCTGTTAAATAATACATTTGAGAAAGTTCAACTTTCACGCTCTGTTAAGCCGGATCAATATACATTATTTACGAGGAGTGCTACAGGTACAATAAAAAACGGACAAGAGGCAGACTGATATGGAAAATAAACTGGAACATTTAAAAGAATATCTGAAGGGACTTGGCAGTGTAGCAGTTGCTTTTTCAAGTGGAGTGGATTCTACATTCTTATTAAAAGTAGCTCATGATGTGCTGGGTGATAAGGCGATTGCGATTACGGCTCAATCCTGTTCTTTCCCGAAAAGAGAGCTGAATGAAGCGAAGGCATTCTGCGAGAAAGAGGGGATTCAGCATGTGATCTGCCAGTCTGAGGAATTGGAGATTGAAGGATTTTCAAAGAATCCTCCGAACAGATGTTATTTATGTAAAAAAGAACTGTTTGAGAAGATTGGCGATATTGCCAAAAAGAATGGGATTGAATATATTGCAGAGGGATCAAATATGGATGATAACGGCGATTACAGACCAGGTCTGATCGCCGTAAAAGAACTTGGAGTTAAGAGCCCGCTACGTGAGGCGAAGCTGACGAAAGCGGAGATCAGAGAATACTCAAAGGAACTGGGGCTTCCGACTTGGGACAAACAGTCATTTGCCTGTCTGTCCTCCAGGTTTGTCTATGGAGAGACCATCAGTGAGGAAAAGCTTGGAATGGTTGAGAAAGCAGAGCAGCTTTTACTTGACTATGGATTCCATCAGGTACGTGTCCGTATTCACGGTTCACTTGCAAGAATTGAGATCATGCCGGAGGAATTTCCGAAACTTCTGGAAAAAAATGTCCGAGAGGATATTGCAAAGAAATTTAAGGAGTATGGATTCACTTATGTGACCATGGATATTCTGGGATATCGTATGGGAAGTATGAACGAAACACTTGGCGAAAATGATAAAACGACTGCAGATAGCAGCCTTAAGGGTAAAAACGAATGACAGTAAAAGAGAGAATAGCAGCACTTCGTGCACGCATGAAAGAGACAGGAATTGATGCATATCTGATTCCTACAGATGATTTTCATGGTTCAGAATATGTAGGTGAATATTTCAAATGCAGAAAATATATCACAGGATTTACCGGTTCTGCAGGCACTGCGGTGATCATGCAGGATATGGCAGGATTATGGACGGATGGACGTTATTTTATCCAGGCTGCAGATCAGCTGGAGGGAACAGGAATTACTTTATTTAAAATGGGTGAACCGGAAGTTCCCACAGTTCATGAATTTCTGAAAAAAAATCTGACACAGGGAAGGTGTCTGGGATTTGACGGACGTACTGTCAGTGCAAAAGAGACAGCAGAATTGGAGAAAATGCTGGATGAAAACGGTGTGTCTCTCAGTGTTGATCACGATCTGGCAGGCGATATATGGGAAAACCGTCCGGTACTTTCCTGTGAACCGGTTACAGAGCTGGATATAAAATGGGCAGGAGAATCCAGAGCTGATAAATGCGCAAGAATCCGCAAAGCAATGGAGAAGAAGGGTGCAGATTTATTTGTACTGACTTCTCTGGATGATATTGCCTGGCTGTTAAATATACGTGGGGGAGATATCCACTGTTGTCCGGTGGTTCTTTCTTATCTTGTAATGACAAAAACAGAGATCAGACTTTTTGCAAATGAGAAAGCCTTTCAGACAGACGTACTGGAAGCGCTGGAAAAAGATGGTGTGACCCTTTTTCCCTATGACAGTATCTATGAGTATGTGAAAACATTTAAAAAGGACCAAAAAGTTCTTCTCTGCAAAAAGAAAGTCAACAGTCGTCTGGTTAGCAATATTCCGGCAGACACCCGGATTCTGGATGAAGAAAATCTTACACTTCTTCCCAAGGCAACGAAGAATCCTGTTGAGGTGGAAAATGAACGCATTGCGCATATCAGAGACGGAGTTGCAGTTACAAAGTTCATATACTGGTTAAAGAAGAATGTTGGAAGGATTCCGATCACAGAATTAAGTGCAGCAGAAAAGCTGTATGAATTCCGTTCGGAACAGGAGGATTTCATAGATAACAGTTTTGATCCGATTATTGCCTATGGAAAGCATGCTGCTATTGTACATTATTTTGCAACACCCGAAACGGATATTCCTCTGGAACCATCCGGCTTTCTTCTGGCAGATACAGGAGGACATTATAAAGAGGGAACCACTGATATTACCCGTACTGTTGTCATGGGACCGACTACTGAGGAAGAGAAAAAGTACTTCACAGCAGTTTTGCGGGGAACTCTGAATCTGGGAGCTGCCAGATTTCTTCATGGCTGTACCGGTGTAAATCTGGATATTCTGGCGAGACAGCCGCTGTGGGAAATGGGAGAGGATTTTAAACATGGAACCGGTCATGGAGTAGGATATCTTCTGAATGTTCATGAAGGACCCAATAGCTTCCGATGGAAAATTGTTCCGGGTGGAAATGCAGTGCTGGAGGAGGGAATGATTACCTCTGATGAGCCGGGATATTACAGAGAGGATGGATTTGGAATCCGTCATGAAAATCTGATGGTCTGCAAAAAAGCTGAAAAAACAGAGTATGGTCAGTTTATGTGCTTTGAATTTCTGACTATGGTACCTTTTGATCTGGATGGAGTGGTGCCGGAACTGATGAGTGTCCGGGAACGTAACCTTCTCAATGATTACCATGCACAGGTATATGAGAAGATTTCTCCGTATTTGAACGAAGAAGAAAAAGAATGGCTGAAAGATGCTACCCGGGCAATCTGATAAAAATAAAAAAACATTTTACAAAATCAAAAAGAGGAACAGCCGTGATGGACAGCTGTTCCTTTTTGATTTATTATCTGGTTTGTTTTATTCAGAAACTTTTGCAAACTGGCTGTTATATAAAGTATGGTAAAATCCACCTTTTGCAATCAGCTCATCATGAGTACCCTGCTCAATGATACTTCCGTCTTTCATAACAAGGATCAGATCTGCATTGCGGATCGTAGAGAGGCGGTGAGCTACGATAAAGCTTGTTCTTCCCTCCATCATTCGTTCAAACGCTTCCTGGATCTGTAATTCTGTTCTGGTATCAATACTGGAAGTGGCTTCATCCAGGATCAGCATCGGAGGCAGACAGAGCATAACTCGTGTGATACACAGCAGCTGTTTCTGTCCCTGGCTTAAGCTGTCTTCGTTGAGCATGGTGTCCAGTCCTTTAGGAAGCCTCCGGATAAATTCCCAGCTGTGGGTAAGTTTGGCTGCTTCGATGATTTCAGTATCTGTAGCTTCCGGTTTTCCAATAGAGATATTGTCGCGGACAGTTCCGTTTTTGATCCATGTTTCCTGAAGCACCATACCATAGCTGCTTCTCAGAGAATGGCGGGTAATGTCTCTGAGCGGTTTGCCGTCAACGGAAATAGATCCGGAATTTACATCATAGAATCTCATCAGAAGGTTGATAAAGGTTGACTTACCGCATCCGGTAGGTCCTACAATGGCAACGCGCATACCTGGTTTTACATGGAGATTAAAGTCCTCAATCAGTTTCTTTGACTCATCATAATGGAAGCACACATTCTTAATATCTACTTCACCCTTTACATCTTTCAGTGTCTCAGAAGCCTCTGCAACTTCCGGTTCCTCCTCCAGCAGATCGAAGATTCTGCCTGCACAGGCAAGAGCATTCTGAAGTTCTGTAACAACGGAACTGATATCATTGAATGGTTTCATATACTGGTTGGCATAGGAGAGAAGTACGGAAAGTCCTCCGACTGTCAGTCTGCCCCCAGGGATAATGAATGCACCCACCAGTGCCACACAGGCATAAATAATATTATTGACAAAACGGGTGGAAGGGTTTGTCAGGCTGCTGTAAAAAACAGCCTTCAGACTGCATTCCTGTAATTCTTCGTTAACCTTTGCAAAGCGTTCAGAAGATTTTTCCTCATATCCAAAAGCCTGAACAACCTTCTGGTTTCCAATCATCTCTTCAATGAGAGCAGTCTGACGTCCTCTGGCATCGCTTTGCTTCCGGAACATCTGGAAGGTATGGGAAGAAATAAATTTGGCCACCAAAAAGCTTACGGGGGTCAGGACAATGACCATCAATGTAATCCAGAAGTTTTTGGAGAACATGAAGATCAGTGTTCCGATGATTGTTACGATTCCGGAAAAAAGCTGGGTAAATCCAAGCAGCATACCATCGGATAGAATATCTGTATCTGCGATAATACGGCTGATGATATCTCCGGTACTGTGTCCGTCAAGGTAAGAGAGGGGAAGTACCTGAATGTGTCGGATGGCTTTGGCACGGATATCCTTTACTGTCTGGTAGGTCATGCGGTTATTGATCACATTCATAAGCCACGTGGCAGCAGAAGAGAGGATGATCATTACAAGGATACGTGACAGGTAATACCACATCATTTCGAAGTTTACCTGATGTTGGGCAATGACCTGATCAATGGCATTTCCGAATAGGATTGGGACATACAGCTGAAGGATAACGGAAACTGCTGCCAGTATGATACTGAGGATCAGCAGAAAACGGTATCTTCCGATGAAACGCAGTACTTTAAAAAAAGTTTCGCTGCTTTTGCTTTTAGCAGGATCTTTTATTGTTGATCTGCTCATACAGTCACCTCCTTCATTATATTACCTGCAGATACAGAGGAGTATCTGGCTCTTTCTTCCGGAAACTGAGAGAAGTAGATTTCCCGGTAAGTATCACAGGTACGCAGCAGTTCAGCATGAGTACCCTTACCTGCCAGAGTACCGTTATCAAGGACAAGGATCAGGTCTGCCTGCTGAATGCTGGAGGAACGCTGGGATACCAGAAATGTAGTTACTTTCCAGTCAAGTCTGTTGAGAGACTTACGCAGTGCTGCATCAGTGGCAAAGTCCAGGGCACTGGCACTGTCATCCAGGATCAGGATTTCAGGTTTTTTTATCAGGGCACGGGCAATGGTAAGTCTTTGTTTCTGGCCGCCGGAAAGGTTTTTACCGTTCTGTTCCAGCATAAAATCAAGCTGTCCCGGTTTACCCTCTACTATCTCTTTTCCCTGTGCTGTGGTAAGTGCATGCCACAGATCCTCGTCAGAGGCATCTTCCCGACCCCATTTCAGATTGTCCCGGATAGAACCTTTGAAAAGAGCTGCCTTCTGGGGAACAACGCCGATTCTGGAGCGGAGATCACTTCTGGTGTAATTTTCAATATTCTGACCATCCAGCAGAACAGTTCCTTTGCTGGCATCATAGAATCTGGAGATCAGATTTACCAGAGTGGTTTTTCCGCTTCCTGTACCACCGATGATACCTACTGTCTGGCCTTTCTTTACTGAAAAACTGATGTGGGAAAGACTGGGGGCACCGGCTTTGCTGTACGCAAAGGTTACATCATCGAATACGACGGCATTTTCTGAAAGAGATGTATCAGCAGTTGCTGCTGTAAGGTCTTTCGGTGTCTGAGCAGAATCAGAACAGGATACAGTAGTGGCAGCCGGGTAATCCATAGTAGATTTCACTTTCAGGATATCTGCCACACGTCCTGCGCAGGCTGCGGATTTGTTCAGGGTGATGATTAGGGAGGCAAGCTTGATCAGTTCCACGATCATCTGAGCCATATAGTTATAAAGGGCAACAACCTGTCCCTGCTGCATACCGCCAAGATTTACTTCTACTCCTGCTTTCTGGATCAGAATAACAGTAGCAATATTGATCAGTACGTAAGTGACCGGATTTAACAAAGCGGAAAGCTTTCCTACAAAGAGATTTAACTTTGTCAGCTCCTGATTGCGGGTATCAAATTCTGCAACTGCCTCTTTTTCGCGGCAGAATGCACGGATAACGCGGACGCCTGTAAGATTTTCTCTGGTCAGTCCGGTTACTGTGTCCAGTTTTCCCTGTACTTTTTTAAACAGAGGAATACTGAGAAACATAATGACAAAGACAACCAGAAACAGAAACGGGATCGCAACAGCAAAAACCAGGGCACATTTAAAGTCAATGGTAAATGCCATGACCATGGAACCAAGTACGATAAACGGACTTCGAAGAAGAAGACGAAGTCCCATGTTCAGTCCGTTCTGGACCTGATTGATATCGTCGGTAAGTCTTGTGATCAGGGTGTCTGTTCCCAGGGTATCCAGCTCTGTAAAAGACAGATGCTGTACATGGTCATAAACTGCCTGTCTTAATTTAGTGGCAAAGCCCACGCTGGCTTTGGCTGCAAAGAACTGAGCTGTAATGCTGCTGGCAAGACCAAGAGCTGCCATTAAAATAAGAATAAAAAATCTCTGGACAATGTATTTGTTGTCATGGTTTGCAATACCTATATCAATGATCTGTGCAATGACGATAGGCACGATCAGGTCAAATACAACCTCCAGAAATTTAAAAAATGGCGCCAGGATGCTTTCTTTTTTGTAGTTTTTTAAATAAACTGCCAATGAACGCATTTTAAAAATTCCTTCCTTTCGTAAAAAATCTTTCCTATATTATTTCTTCCTTTTTTTGAAAAATAATACATTCAAAAGTGTATCATTTGAGACTTTTTTGTCAAGAAGAATGTGCAAAAACAGATGAACTTTGGAGAAAATTCGTTACTGTTCACTCCGTTCACAGTAACTTAGCCAAAATTCATTCCAGATTGCCTGCGGCAATGGAATTTTGGCTTGTATGTCTCGGGATTTTGGCATATTCATGCCAAAACACCTCGCAGAATAGTGGTGTGTGAACAGTAACGAAAATTCAACTTGACTTCCCAAAAAGATATTATTAAAATATTCCGTGGCACTATTTGTGCACTGACAATTGATAAATTATTATTACCATAATGAGGAAGAGACAGACTATGGAGATTATTGAGACATTTGGTCATTATGTGGAAAATCTGACGGATAAAAAGCCTCAGTCAGCCCGCCGGCTGTTAAAAACCGGCTGGGAGGCGCAGAATCTGAAGTTCCGTTACATGCAGGACAAGAGACTGATGCCTGCAGACAGGCATCTTGCAAATCTGATGATGGATACCATGCTGCGGCCCATTCAGAAACCGGAAGATTCTGTTATTGTAAGTATTTTTACACCCTGCGAAATGATGCAGGAGGTGGGATTACATCCCTATAATGTAGAAGGATTTTCCTGCTATCTTTCTGCAAGCAAAGCAGAGAGGGCATTTTTGCAGCAGGCAGAGAATCAGGGAATTGCAGAGACACTGTGCAGTTATCACAAGACATTTCTTGGTGCAGCGCAGAAAGGACTTCTGCCAAAGCCCAAATGTATTGTTTATACCAACCTGACCTGCGATGCTAACCTGCTCACCTTCCGTACCCTGGCAGATTTTTACCAGGTACCTGTATTTGCCATTGATGTACCATGGAATCAGACCACAGAGAATGTACAGTATGTGGCAGATCAGTTAAAGGATTTAAAAATATTTCTGGAAAAAAATACAGGAAAAACAATCTCTGAGGACAGATTAAAGGAACGTCTTGCCTGCAGTAAGCGGACTCTGGAGAATTACAAAAAATATCAGCAGATGCGTGCAGACAGATATGTGCCCTCTGATCTGGTCACACCCTTGTATGCAGGAATGACAAACAATATCCTTCTGGGAACAGCAGAAGAAGAGAAGTATACACAGATGCTTCTTGAAGATATTAAGAAAGCACCGGCAGCGAAAGGGAAACACATTTACTGGATGCATACCATTCCATTCTGGTCGGATGCAGTGCGCCAGGAGCTTTGCTTCAGTGAGAAAGCCCAGATCGTAGGATGTGAACTTGCAGAAACCTGTGAGCCGGATTTTGATCCTGAGAACCCCTTTGAAGCAATGGCAGAAAGAATGGTATATCATTCACTGAACGGAAGTGCCCTTAGAAGGATTGAAGCCGGTATCCGCCATGCGAAACAGGCAGGAGCAGACGGTGCTGTGTGGTTTGGACATTGGGGATGTAAACATACGCTTGGTGCGGCACAGCTTGCAAAGAAGAAGTTCGAGGAAGCCGGTCTGCCCCTTTTGATCCTGGACGGTGACGGGTGTGATCGAAGCCATGGAGGAGAAGGACAGACTTCCACCAGGCTGGGAGCTTTTCTGGAAATGCTGGGAGGTGCTGAGAATGAATAAAACTTACTATGTCTGTAAATATACCCCAATTGAACTTCTGGAATCTCTTGGCGGGGAATGTGAGAACTTTAATCATATGCCGGGGGGATTTGACCTGGCCGATCAGGTTTCACATCCCAATATCTGCGGTTTTGGAAAAACACTTCTGGAAGGAGTCATGGAGGGGAAAATCAAGGAACTTGTCCTGGTGAGCTGCTGTGATACTATCCGGAGTGTCTATGACATTCTGCTTGAAAGCGGCAAGCTGGATTTTCTATATATTTTGGATGTGCTTCACTGTGACAGTGCCTGTAGCAGAGAGCGTATGGCTGTACAGTTAAAAGGGCTGGCGAAGGCTTATGCACAGTACAAAGGCACAGAGTTTGATGCCGGAAAATTCCGGGCTGCTTTCCATGCACAGGAGAAAATCACAAAGTCCCATATTGCAGTGCTTGGCGCCAGAATGGGGCAGGAATTATTTGAAATGACCAGCAAAGCTATGCCTCTTCCTGTAGAGAATGATACCTGCGTGCATAACCGTTCTGTGGGAAATATACTTCCACCGGAGGGTGCTTCTTTTGATGAGCTGATGGACTGGTATGCAGGTGAGATTCTGGGGCAGATTCCATGTATGCGTATGATGGACCCGACAGGTCGTAAGAAGCTTTATAATGATCCGTCTGTTGCGGGGATTATTTATCATACAGTGAAGTTTTGTGATTTTTACAGCTTCGAATATGCTGAGATCAAGAATCATACAGATGTACCTCTTTTAAAAATCGAATCAGATTATACTATTCAGAGCAGCGGTCAGCTTCTTACCAGACTGGAAGCTTTTGCAGAGAGCATTCAGCCTGAAACACTGGAGCAGACCATAGATGGAGACACAAAAGGAGAGAGAAAAATGGGAAAAGGTTATTTCGCAGGGATTGACAGTGGTTCTACCAGTACAGATGTGGTGATTTTAAATAAAGATCATGAGATTGTGACCAGCATTATCCTGCCTACAGGAGCAGGAGCTGCTATCGGAGCAGACCGTGCCCTTGCAGAGGCATTGAAGGAGGCCGGATTGCAGAGAGAAGATATTGATGCGCTGGTTACTACCGGATACGGACGTACAGCTATTAAAAATGGTGATAAGAGTATCACAGAGATCACCTGTCATGCAAGAGGTGCGCATTTCCTGAATCCGGAAGTCCGTACTGTTATTGATATTGGCGGACAGGACAGCAAGGTGATCCGACTGGATGAGAAAGGTGCAGTTGCAAACTTTGTTATGAATGACAAATGTGCGGCAGGAACCGGACGATTTCTGGAAATGATGGCACGTACCATGGAAATGAATCTGGATCAGATGAGCGAATGTGGGCTGGAATTCAAAGAAGATATTACAATTTCCAGTATGTGTACAGTATTTGCAGAATCAGAAGTTGTATCCCTGATCGCCCAGAATAAGGCAACAGATGATATTGTTCATGGTCTGAATAAGGCGGTTGCCGTAAAAACCGCAGCTCTTACCAGACGTGTGGGCGGTGAGGAGAAATATATGATGACCGGTGGTGTTTCTAAGAATAAGGGCCTGGTAAAGACACTGGAAGAGAAGCTTGGAACAAAGCTGGTAATCAGTGACAAGGCTCAGCTTTGCGGTGCACTTGGCGCGGCGCTGTTTGCAGCTGATATGGCTGATGTATAAAAATTATTTAAATATCCAGGGATTTTACAAGGTGGAAATCTCTGGAATTTTTATACTTTTTTTATAAAAGTTTAATTTTCTATTGACGAGTTCAAATTTAAGAGCTATAGTATACCACAGTAACAGCAAATTAACGAGGTGAAGTTTGCAGGAAAGAGGAAGCCACACAAAAGGCTATACCCGCCGAAGGAGTAAAACTCTCAGGTTCCCTGGATGCAGGGAAGAACTGCAAATGGATCGTTTCTCTGGAGACACCCGTTAGATCGGGGGCCGAAGGTGCAAATAACACGGAATGCTGATAACTTCCCACAATTGGTTATCTGACCCGTGTCTTGAATCTCTCAGGCAAAAGGACAGAGGATGCTTTATCATCCCCGCTGATTCATATGAACTATATGAACAGTATTTTCTGAACTTCTGATTTTTGAAACGGTCTGTTATTACTTTGTTTCCCAGCTGTACAATATATTACACTTTTTAAAAGAAAAAGGAGATTTATTATTATGTGGGAAGCGATCAATTCTTTTTTGACAACAGTAGACAATCTGGTCTGGGGCGTGCCCCTTATGGTCCTGATCATGGCAGGTGGTATCCTGTTAACTGCCAGACTTGGACTTCTTCAGATGCGAAGACTCCCTCTTGCATTGAAATGGATGTTTAAGAACGAAGAAGAAGGCGATGGTGAGATTTCCAGCTTTGCAGCTTTATGTACAGCACTGAGCGCCACAATCGGAACCGGTAATATCGTCGGCGTTGCAACTGCTGTCTGTGCCGGAGGTCCCGGAGCTTTATTCTGGATGATTCTTGCAGCATTCTTCGGAATGGCAACAAAATTTTCCGAAGGTCTTCTTGCAGTGAAATACCGTGTGGTAGCAGAAGACGGTCACAGCCTTGGCGGTCCTTTCTATTATATTGAGAAAGGTATGGGAACAAAATGGAAATGGCTTGCAAAGATTTTTGCATTCTTTGGTGTATGTGTAGGTCTTTTCGGAATCGGTACATTCAGCCAGGTAAATGGTATTTCCAGTGCAGTTCAGAACTTCTTTGATCCGAACAAATCAAACTGCGTAAATATTCCGTTCCTTGGAGAGTATTCCTGGGCAGTTGTAATTTCTTCCCTGATTCTTGCAGCCTGTGTTGCAGCAATCCTCATCGGTGGTCTGAAACGAATTGCAACAGTCAGCCAGATTATTGTACCGTTTATGGCGGTGATCTATCTGATCTTCAGTGTTGCGCTGATTCTTTTAAACATTACAGAGATCCCGGCAGCTATCGTAACAGTTGTGAAGGGAGCCTTTAATCCGTCAGCAGTGACAGGTGGTGTGGTAGGAACAATGATCGTATCCATGCAGAAAGGTGTGGCTCGTGGTATCTTTTCAAATGAAGCAGGTCTTGGTAGCGCACCTATCGCAGCGGCAGCAGCTCAGACAAAAGAGCCTGTACGTCAGGGTCTTGTAAGCATGACTGGTACATTTATTGATACGATCGTGATCTGTACAATGACAGGTCTTTCCATCGTTCTGACAGGTGCATGGCAGGTAGAAGGTCTGGAAGGTGTTCAGGTAACAACCTATGCATTCCAGCATGGACTTCCGATCCCTGGACAGATTTCTGCATTTGTATTAATGATCTGTCTGGTATTCTTTGCATTTACTACAATTCTTGGATGGGATTATTACAGTGAAAGATGTCTGGAATATCTGACAAACGGACATAAGAAAACAATCCTTACATATCGCTGGCTTTACATTCTGGCAGTATTTATCGGACCGTACATGACAGTAAGTGCTGTATGGACAATCGCAGATATCTTCAACGGACTGATGGCGATTCCGAATATGATCGCATTGTTCGCATTAAGTGGAGTGATCGTAAAAGAAACAAAAGCGTTCTTTGCAGCAGAAAAGCATAAAATGTAAGGAATCAAAAGTAATAAAATAACAGTAAATCCTCTGATTATGGAATTTATAGCAATCCTGATCAGAGGATTTTTTCTGCTTGCATTTGACTGATTATGACTTTTTGTGCAAAGTAAACCAAAATCAGTCATTATTTTTATGAATTAGTTTGATTGACTTTGAATGAATATGACAGTATACTAAGATCATAAACAAAAAACAGTCATGAACATGCAGAAAAGACATGACAATATGTACTTTTGGAATCTTTTGGTGCAAGTGAAATAAAGACTCCGAAAGGATACCAATATAAAACGGGAGGGAAAGAAGAGATGATTTACACAGTGACTTTTAATCCATCTCTGGACTATATCGTTTCGGTAGATGATTTTAAACTGGGGCTGACAAACAGAACAAGTTCAGAGCTGATGCTTCCGGGGGGAAAGGGAATTAATGTTTCCACAGTCCTTATGAATCTTGGGATTGAGAACACTGCACTTGGATTTACCGCAGGGTTTGTA
>ENA-OPSF01002198-OPSF01002198.1-human-gut-metagenome-genome-assembly--contig:-NODE-2198-length-12762-cov-1.939089_pt1 | contig 12762 bp, 13 predicted proteins | sample MGYA00241452_ERZ501896 | MGnify/ENA primary metagenome ERZ501896 (study PRJEB25962, sample SAMEA2042111) | human gut metagenome | biome: human gut; feature: human-associated habitat; material: faeces... | reverse complement strand
GTGGTCCAGCATATTGGAAACCGCTGTAGCCGAGGAGCCAAGGCTGATATTCATCATCTCCCCGATGGCGTCAATCTCCATCGGGCTGAACAGTTTTTTCTCCATGCCCGCCTATTCACTCCTTTTCTTCGGCCTGATCGAGTACCTCATCAATCCTGACCGCTATATTTTTTTTGTAGGTTCCCATTCTGCCGGCAAACCAGTGATAGCCGCCGATGTCCAGGTAAATTGAGGATTCCTTGGAACGCCCCAGATCAATTACGTCCCCTACATTCAAGTGGTAAATGTCGTTTAATGAAAGCCGCGTTTCCCCTAAAATCGATACAATCTCAAGTCGTGAGTCACGCAGGCTGTCAAAAATTTCATTGGACTTGCTTTCCAACGCCGCTCTTCGCACAGGGCTTTCCCGGCTGATCTCAGCAAAAATATTGGTGAGAATCTCTCCCGGCAGACAGATGCTCATTCTACCGGAGATGTTGCTGAACTGCATCTTCATATCAACAATAATTACAATCTCATCTAACCCGATGATCTGACTCAAAGTCGGATTGATGTCGGTTCTGTTGTAAGAAAATTGAATGGAAATGTAGTTCTCCCAGCTTCCTCCCATTACGGAGATCATGTCCCGTACCAGTTCCTCATACAGCCGCAGTTCCAAATCCGTGTAGCTGTAATCGGTCTCAATGGTATCATCCATCGCTCCGTCACCGCCAAGCATTCGATCCATCATACTCAGCGCTGTCGTTGTGGAAAGATACAGCATTGCTGGGGTGTCTTCATTTTTCCCCTTGATTGCCACATCGATCAGAGCCAGCACGTCCCCCTCCGTCAAAGCGTTCGAGAACTCGTAATAGCGCTGCTCCTCAATGCTCTCCACGGTAATCTCACAGTTGGCGCGCAGCCGAGCGTTCAGCCGGGAATTGATGATCCGGGAGTAATTATCGAAAATACCGTTCAGCATTTTGATCCGGTCCCTGGTAAACTTCCTTGGACTGCTGAAATCGTACTTTCGGAATTTCTTCTCCTGCTGCTCCTCGGTCTGCGCATTCACATCTTTTTCTCCGCTGCGAACCGCGCTCAGTAAAGCATCTATTTGACTTTGTGATAATACTTCTGCCATATAAGTTCCTCACACGCTCAATCGATGCGCCGTACCATTAAGCTGGGAGCGCATCCCGCACTACACGTGAATACCTCATGTAGTCTCAAAATGGGCTATACCACTCTGAAGCTCCTGCTCCAGATTGCGCCCGCTCACGATCATTTCCACACGCCGGTTTCTCGCCCGGCCCTCCGAAGTCTCATTGGTGTCCACAGGCCGCCACTGTCCAAGTCCCTCGCTCACCAGCTTTGCAGGATCCATAGTGCTGTGTTCCTGAAGATAAATCACTACGTTGGTCGCCCGCATACTTGCCAGTGTACGGTCCGCCCGAACACGATTGGGTTTATTTGGATACTCCTGCGCCGTGTGACCCAGAACCCGCAGCTCATCAATAGACTCTTTTACCTCATCAAACAGCAGGCACAGTTCATCCAGGACTGGCTCCGCTTCTTTTTTCAAAACTGGGCTGTCCCCATCAAAGAACACAACCTGACTGAAGGAAATGAAAATGCGCCCCCCGTCTTTGGTGACGGAAATATTGTTTTGCAGTTCCTGTCGTTCAATATATTCCGACAGTTCCTGATAGAGCGTTTCCATCTCAGCGTCAACCTTCATTTGCCCACCAGCCTCATCGGCCTCCGCATCTGGACCATCTCCCCCCGGAGTAACGGTAAATGTCTCTACCGCCTCCGGATTGAAACTCATGACAAGAGCCTTCCAGTTTTCCTCACTAATGGTGGACATCGAGTAAAGCAGCACAAAGAAGCACAGAAGAAGCGTTACCATATCTCCATAGGTATCCATCCAGTTGGCTCCGCCTCTGCCTCTCTTCTTTTTTTTCATGCCCGCTCACCTTCTCCTGATCACTCTTTTTTGCCTTTTCTTGCTCTCTTTCCGTCCTTGTTGGTCTGTCTTTCCTGTCCGCCCTCATCACCCAGCTCACGCTGCTTCTGTGCCATGTAGGTCAGCAGCCGTTCCCGCAGGAACTTGGGATTTTCTCCCGCCTGGATCGACATCACGCCCTCCACGATGATCATCTTACACAGGACCTCTTCCTCGTCCCGGTTCCGCAGCTGGGTAGCGATGGGGCCAAAGACCATGTGGGCCAGAATACAGCCATACAGGGTGGTAACAAGCGCGGTACCCATATCTGATCCGATATTCGAGGAGCCACTGCTCAGATCCATTCCCTTGAGCATATTGATCAGACCCACCAAGGTCCCGATCATACCAAACGCCGGCGCCACAGAGGATGCTTTATCATACATAGCGGCCGCGTCCTCATGTCTGGCAGACATACACTCAATGTCATTTTCCAAAATGCTTCGGATCTTATCCTGGTCGTAAGCGTCAACGATCAGCATGATTGCCTGCTTGAAGAAGGGGTCCGTCTGTTCGTTCGCCTTCTCCTCCAGGGAGAGCAGGCCATTCTTCCGGGCGATCTGTGCCAGTTCTACCAGCTGGTCGATATACTGCACCGGGTCAAACATCTTGTTATTGAGTATGATCTTAAAATGTTTGGGCATCGCCTTGAGCATCTTGCTGGGAAAGCTGGCCACCACGATAAAAATAGTACACCCGATTGTGATCAGAATACTGGCCGGGTCAAGGAAGTTGATGAGCTTTTCAAAATTGACATCGATTGGGTTCGCCGCTCCCAGCTTTATGCTCGTCACCATGCCAAGCAGGCAGACAACAACAGCGCCAAGAACACCTATGATATAATTCAAGTTCATATAGCAGTCATTCCCCCTCCAGCTGGGCGGACGCCCTGCTTCTGGTTTATTTATTTATTTAGAAAAGATACATTTTATGCTATCTGAGGTCTTCTATGGTAATCTCCCGGTAGACATCCCGCACCTTTGCATTGTAGTCCATGATTTTTTGGACAATCTCTTCCACAGTCTCCCGGACAAGGTAATAATCATGATTCATCATGGTGATTTTCGCTTCTGGTATGCATTCAATGCACTCGATTTGTAAGTGATTTAGCAGAAACTTCTCATTATTGCGCTTTGTCAAAACGATCATAGCAACCACCTTTTTGTCGCCGGCCGGGGCGTGAAAACGCCCCGACCGGCCTCATTCATCACAGTCAGCGCTTCATATTCACAAGCTCTTCCAGCATCGCATCAGTCACTGTGACAATACGGGTATTCGCCTGATAGCCGCGCTGGGTGGTAATCATCTCGGAAATCTCTGTGGCCAAATCTACATTGGAGGCTTCCAGTCCGCCGGTAATCAACTCTGTGGAGCCGGCGCTGGTGATCTCCGACTTTTTGCTCAGTTCCTCGCCTTGTGCCAGACTGCCGTTGACGTGGGTGAGCTTGCCGCCATTCACGGTCTTGATGGTATCGGCTGCGCCGCCCAGCATGGAGATCTGCAGATCGCCCGCGCCGTTGCCGCATTTGTAGTAGGAATCTCCCGTGTGGCTCACGCCGTTGGGGTTGGTTACATTGCCCACGGCCAGATAGCCGATGGTAATGACCTGATCGGTGTCCTTCAGGGTGCCGGAGATCTTGCCGGACTTGGGGTCGATCTCCAGCCCGTCGATCTGGGCAAAGGCCAGGGGATTGGTATCGCCGACCTTGTTCCCGTCATCATTCACAGGCCAGTAGTCCTCCAGGCGGGTCGAATCCACGTTATCATCTAAAAGATTATTGGCGTCTGTGAGGGGCTTGTTATCCTCTTTTTTCACCACGGGGTAACGCACGGTGTAGGACCACTCGTAGTCCTCGCCCTCTACATCATCAGGGCCCGGTGGATTCTGCAAAGGAGCGCCGGTATCGGGGTTCACCGCCACCTTTTCCATCCGGGGCAGACGAATGGGGACCAGCTGGTCGCTGACAATGGGGTTTCCGTCTGTATCTGTTCCAACGGTCATAAAGCCATAGACTGGGTTGCCCTTGCCGTCGGTCAGATAGCCGTCCGCCTTGAATTCAAAGTCACCCACACGGGTGAGCGTCAATCCCTTAAAGCTGTTCGGATCTTTTGCATCGATCACATTCGCCACGTCCTTACTGCCCACCAGGAAGAAGCCATCGCCGTACAGCATACAGTCCATGGGTCTGCCTGGTGTGTAGGTGCTGGTGGTCATATTCAGATCAATGCTGGAAATAGAGGAACCATATCCTACCTGCGAGGGGTTCTTTCCGCCAGTGGTCGCAGTGCCGTCTGAGCCGCTGCTATACATGGTATACAGTGCATCACGGAACACCGTCCGCTGCGCTTTGTAACCAGAGGTATTGACATTGGCCACATTGTTGCCGATCACATTCAACTTGTTCATGTGGGTCTTCATGCCCGCAATTGCTGCATACATTGCTCCGGTCATGTTGTTTTAACTGACTCCTTTCGATCTCAGGCGCCGCCGGCGCTCCGTCAATCGGGCGAAGCGCAATGGCCTCCGAAACCGGTCCTGCCATCTGTATGTATTACAGGAACACGGCGCCGTCTATGTTGGTAAACACACTGTCTTTCATTTCATCCTGGGTGATGGCTGTGATAACCTTGGCATTGGGCACGTTGATGATAAATGCCTTCTCCGCATCTACCGCCAGGATATTGGTGGCTCCCTTTGCCTGTGCCCTGACCATGCTGCCTTTGATCTGATCGATCAAGCTTGGGGTGATCTCAATGCCTCTCTCTTCTGCTCTGGAAATCGCGTGCTTAGAGAATGCAAGTTCCTGCGGTGGATGAACCGCCTGTCTGGCAAACTCCTGCTGTAGCGCTGCGCCAAAGGCACAGCCGGATGCCCCACTGCGGATTCCAGTCTGAGCGGATTGCCGGACGCCATACTGTCCGGATAGCTTCTCAATCACACAGCATCACCTTCATCCCTTCGGCTTCTCAGGCACAACGGGGGGAGTTTCTTCCTGTCCGCCGCCGTTTCCATCCTGCGAACCGTCAGGCTGTGTCCCGTCAGGCTTTTCTACCTCCTGAGGGAGTCTGCCGACCGCCAGGATCTCGCTGAGGAAATAGTATTTATCTCCAACAAATACCACCTGATTCCCATTGTAGGTACCTGTCCCTGTGACAGTACCGACAACCTCCTCCAGGTTTCCCTCGGAATCATACTGACCAACAGTCACTTCCTTGCCCACCAGTGAGGCTGCATAGGACATTACCGAGGCATCGGTCATATTGACAAGGGCCTGAACCATCTGCATCTGCACCAGCTGATTCAGCATATCAGAGGTATCTGCCGCCTGATCAATGCTCTGATTGGTCAACTCTGTCACCATCAGGGTCAGGAAGTCAGTCATATCCAGACTACCCTTGTCCTTCTTTGTGACCTGTACGCCGCCCAGTGAACTTGCTGCTCTGGCAGACAGCAAACCGCCGACATCTCCGATAAATTCGCTCATGGATTCACTTCCTTTCTGTTCAAGATACCTCCTCATCCACAGGGATCAGACCCAAGCGCAGCTGCTGGAGGAAATCCTGCCCCTCTCGCTTCTGCTTATTGGGATGGTCTGGCTGCTGTTCCTGCTGACTGCCGCCGTGGGGATGTCCGTCATCAAGATCCTGCCGGGCACTCTCCTGCTGCCGGTTCACCTCTACCGTGACCTCCTGCTGGCCATTCCTGCTTAAAAGAACTTCCAGACCCGCCACGTCGCGCTCCAGCAGCTTCTGCGTCTGGCTGCTCTCTGCGTGCATCGATACGCGCAGAGCCCCGTCTTTCGACCAGGTCATTTCCACCTGTACATGGCCAAGGTTTTCCGGCTCCAACTGAATGTCCACCTTTGTTTCCCCACGGTCGACGGCTGTGCTCAGCCGCTCAAACAGCTGCGCCTCCACAGGCTGCTCTTTTCCGGATTGCTCCAGAACTGGGGCCTCGCCTACTTTCACGGGAATTCCATCTATATCCCGAAATACCGGGACCGCTTCACCAAACTCCGTCTGCTGTGTTTTTTCCTCTGAGGACAGGGCTGCATCAGTCACCGGCGTTTCTCCGGAACGATGATGCACAACGACTTCCTGTTCAGCTGGCTTCATAGAGGTCTCCTGCAAGGGCTCGTTTGCCCGCTCCGGACGCAGCGCCCGCTCCAAAAGTGACACATCGCGGCCCTCTGCTTCCGGTGCAGCTTCAAGTGTCTGGAACGCACATGATGCAGCCGGGTCCAGAACTGGCTGACCTTCTACAAGCACATTCTGTGGATCTGCCTGCGGTGCCTGCTGCACTGATTCCATTGCCACAACAGGCGGCTGCTGCAGCGCCATCAAAGCCGCCCACACCATTTGATTCTGAAGTTCCAGATCAGTGGTATCTTCCTCCCCTGCTCCAGCAGCATTTGCAGAAACCACTTCAGCCTTCTCTTTGCTCTGCCCCGCAGCGACCTGCTCCTTTACAGGACTGTCCTCCGCCTTGGCATCCAGCATTTTTTGAAAGCTGCTCTTTTCTGCGTCATGCTCGTGCTTCCGTGCCGGCGCAGAGGCCGTCTGCCGCTCCACAGTAGTATGAAGCACATCCAGCACAGAATAGTTCATCTGGCTCATACTCTCTCACCTCCTTTCAAATTCAGCTTTTATTCCAAACGGCAGAAAACCTGCCGGTTCGGACCTCCATCACTGAGCTGCCGCCTCCCGGACACGCCCAAGACTGACAAATTCTTCAATGAACAATTCATTGCTTTTATCAAGGGCCTTTTGATAGTCCTGGAGTTTCTTCTCTCTCAGCTTCTCAATCGATGCTGTATCGCGCTTTGCCGCAATGACCTCCATGCGTTTTTTTTCTTCCTGCTGCCGAAGCTCTGCCAGATATGCAGACTCCTTTTGGATCTCCCGCTCCATGGCACGCAGCCCGCTTTGATACACTAAAACATCCGTTATCGGCAGACCAGCCTCGCAGCGCTCTTGATATTCCACGCAATAGGCGCGATACCTGGCAAGCAGCTCATCCAGCACATTCTCTTGACTGCGCACCCGTGCAAGGATCTCGGCGTGCTCGGTTTGCAAACTATCCTGTATCTGCTGCTTATAGGACAGCACTGTGTCCAAGGAAAACTGGAACTTCTTCATTCCATGATCCCCCCTTCACTTACCTCAGGATCTCACGCATCCTCTGTATACACGCCTCATACGTGAAGGACTCATTCACACCCTGCATCAGAAATTCGTTGACAGCATCGATCTTGGATAGGGCAAAGTCCAGTTTTCGGTTGGTTCCTGGCTTATAGGCACCGATAGCCACAAGATCCGCATTTTTTTCATAGACACTCAGAATGTCTCGAATTCGGGAAGCCAACTGACGATGTTCGTCTGAAACGATCTCTGTCATCAGTCTTGAAATACTCGCACTCACATCGATCGCTGGGTAATGGTTGCCGTTGGCCAGCGCTCTTGAAAGAACAATGTGTCCATCCAAAATACCGCGGACTGTGTCTGCAATGGGCTCATTGGTATCATCGCCTTCTACCAGAACGGTGTAGACACCGGTAATAGAGCCCTTGGCAAAATTACCGCTGCGTTCCAGCAGTTTAGGCAGTTCCGCATAAATAGAGGGCGTATAGCCACGCGCCACTGGCGGTTCTCCCACAGCAAGTCCGATTTCACGCTGCGCCATGGCAAAACGGGTCAGTGAATCCATCATCAAAAGCACATCATAGCCTTGGTCTCGAAAATACTCCGCAATCCCCGTTGCAACACTTGGACACTTCATCCGCAGCATCGCAGGCTGGTCTGATGTTGCCACCACCAGGATAGAACGACGCATTCCCTCCTCGCCCAGGTCCTTCTGGACAAATTCCAAAACCTCCCGGCCACGCTCACCAACCAGTGCGATCACATTGATGTCCGCCTTTACATTCTTTGCGATCATTCCCATCAGTGTGCTTTTTCCGACACCTGAACCAGCAAAAATGCCGATACGCTGCCCTTTCCCAATGGTGACCATCCCATCAATCGCCTTGACACCAAACTCAATTCGATCGCGGATCGGAGGACGGTGCAGCGGATTGATTGATCGACCACCAATACAATATGCTGTCCCATCGGTAAAAGGACCTTTTCCATCCAAAGGCTGGCCCAGAGCATTGATGATGCGGCCGCGCAAAAACTCACCGACCTGCAGCGTCAGCTGCCTGCCTGTATTGCGCACAAAATTTCCCGCAGAGATCCCATTCATTTCTGCATAGGGCATCAGCAAAATCCGGTTATTTTTAAATCCAACCACTTCTGCTGTTACCTGTCTGCCGGACTCACCATTATAAATACGGCAAATATCGCCCACCGCTGCACGACCGCCGGACGCTTCAATCGACATCCCAACGATATTTTCAATTTTCCCTGTCAAGCTATATGTATCGGCGTTATAGACCTGTTGAATCATGCGGCGGAACATAGCCACTTCCTCCAAGAATAGGACTGCTGCCCCCATCACCCGCCGGTATATCTGACAGCATGGATCGAATATTGTTGATTTGTGTTGCAGCACTGGCGTCAATGATCTCATCCGGCATCTCTATAATGCAGGTTCCCGTTTCATCATCCGCCATCGGGATGATACGAACCTGCTCAGATATGGAGGCTAACGCAGTGACCAGCTGCGGCGACAGCTTCATAGACAGCCCATCACATTCGGCCACATAGATCCTGACCCACTCCCGCCGCTTTCGCCGATCAACAGCAGACTGAATCATGCGTCCAATCACTTCTGAACTGCTTTTTAAACTCACCGCGATCACTTTCTCCGCAACCGCGATTGCCAGATCCTTCAGCTCGTCGACATTCTGCTCCATCTGCTTGTCCACAGCAGCATTCGCCCGCTCCAAGAACCTACTCACACTGGCTTCCAGTTCGGAAAGCTTTTCCGCCCGCTCCTTCCTGCCCTCTTCCAATGCCTGAGCAGTACCGCAGAGGACGCCATCCGCATGACCTGCCTCCCATCCCTCCTCACGTGCTTTTTCACGAAGCCTGGCTGCGTCTTCCTGAGCTTCCTGTCTTGCCCGTTCCAGGATCTCCTCTGCCTGTTGTTCGGCTGCACTGAGTATTTGATCCGCCTGTATTTGCGCATAGTTTAAAGGCGTGCTGACTGCTTCCGGTTCGTCATTGGGTTCCAGTTCCACATCAGGTGTAAATGATTCCAGCGTCTGAGGCTCTTGAATCGGCGTCTCACTTGGCCGGACCTCATCCAGCGGTTCCAACTCATCTGTCTGTGGGAACTGGTAAAGTTCTGTTTTCGGGCTGGAAAACCGTTTCCATATACTAGGCAATGATATCGTCCTTTCCACCCTTCAGTATGATAATCTCGCCCTTCTCCTCCAGTGAACGAATGATTCCAACAATACGCTGCTGCGCCTCTTCCACATCCCTGATGCGGACGTTTGTCGTAATCTCCAAATCGTCCTTGATGCTCTGGGCCATGCGGCTGGACATATTGGTAAACAGTTTGTTGGCGACCTCCTGATTGGAGCCCTTGAGCGCAAGCACCAGGTCCCTGGGATCGCAGTCGCGTACAAACCTCTGGACCGAGCGGTCATCCATGGTGACAATATCCTCAAACACAAACATCTTCTTCCGGATCTCGTCCGCAAGCTCCTGATCCGCCTCTGACAAGCCGTCGAAAATATTCTTCTCGCTGGTACGGTCCAGATTATTCATCACATCTGCCACATAATCAATTCCGCCGACCTTGACATTCGTGCTGGTAATGATGCTGGAGAACTTTTTGCTCATCTCCTCCTCCACGATCTTGATTGCCGCAGGAGATATGCTCTCAATGTTGGCGATGCTCTTTACAACCTGGATCTGCTTGGATTCTTCCAGCTGTGCGACCACGCCTGCAGCTTTATCTGCGTCCACATAGGACAGCACCAGCGCAATGGTCTGTGGGCGTTCATTCTGCAGCGCAGAAAACAAAGACTTGATGTCGGCTTTATTCATAAATGCGAACTCCCGATTTTTCAGGGATTTCGTCACCTTGAGCAGCAGATCCTCAGCCGCCTGTTCACCGAATGCCCTTTCCAGAACGCTTCTTGCATACTCCAAGCCGCCTTCGGTAACCGCCTTGTTGGTCATGCACATCTGGTAGAACTCGTTGAGAACATCCTCCGTCTGGTCCGAATCCAGATAGCCCAGCCGTGCTACCTCCAAGGTAAGCTGTTCCACCTCTTCCGGTTCCATGTACTTATAAAGATTGGAGGCTTTCTCAGCGCCAAGCGCCACGATCACAGCAGCAGCCTTCTGCGAGCCGCTCAACTCAATCTGCTGATGCCTTTTCTCTTTTGCTGGTTCTTTCTTTACTGCAGCAGCCACGCCTGCTTCTGTTGAAACTGTCTCAGCCATTTAATCGGACCCCTTCAGCCACCCTCGCACCATCTGTGCGGCAATCTCCGGATTATCATTGGCAAATTGCCGGATGTCCTTCCGCAGCTCCATACTCTTCTCCGTCTGCATGGACATCACATCTGCTCCTGCCTGCGAAGCAGCGTCCATAAAGCCGGCAGAGGCCAGCATTTCATCCAGGTCATTGCTCTGAATCGCAGCCTTTTTCTTCTTTATTCTGCGGCGAATCATCAAAAATACCAGCAGCAGAATGATAAACAGCAGGAGACCGCCTGCCGCCGCAACCAGAACCCACATCGGGACTGTGGCTGCATCAAGTACTGGAGGAGCAACCGGGCTATAAAAGTCCATGGACACGACCGAAATCTTATCGGCCAGATACTCCACACCTGTTTCCGCGTCCACAGGGCCCGCAATCCCCGCAGCTCGTGCAACGTGCTGGCGAATCTTTTCAGTATCCGCAGCACCTACTGCCGCTGAATTGATGCTGACCGCAACGGTACAGTCCTCAAGATACCCCGCCGTGTACAGTGCCTGCGTCTCCGTAAACGGGTTATCATAATCTACCTGTCCGCTCCCGCCAAGGCTCTGTTCATTTCCGTTTGGATCGGCTCCCTCTTCAACATACTCTGGAAGATCACTGTTCGTTTCCGAACCCACCAATCCACCAACAACATCGCTGCCGGGCCGGTTCACATAGTATTCATAGATTTGCTTGCCGATGATCCCTTTCCCGTCCGTGTCGCCATTCTGTGCCCAATCCGGGAGATGAACATCCCTGGAGCTTACTGTGCGCTGGCTCAGCTCCACAACACAGTTGACGCTCACTCTGACATTGTCAGTTCCAAAAAAGGGAGAGAGGGCCTGCATAACTTCGGTCCGGATCTTGTTTTCGTACTCTTCCTCCAGTTGAAGCTTCAGTGCTGAGGCATCCCCCGCGGCAGCTGAAGCATCTGCTGTGTAGCTATTCCCCATGGTGTCGCTGATGGCAACCGAGTCGATCTCAAGTCCCTGCACACCATGGGAGACCAGATTCCGAATGGCAGAAACCTGCTGAGCGCTCAGCTTTGCTGCGCCTTCCATGGTGACCGTCACCGCCGCTGTTGCATCGACCACGTTTCCGCTGTCCAACACATAGCCGTGGTCCTCACCCGGACTGATCAGCACTGTTGCATCTTTCACGTTCTCAAAGGTCCGGATCACATTGCTCATGCTCTCCATCAGGAACATCAGATAGGCGTTATCCCGCTCAGACTCAGTGGACAAGGACCCGACGTGGTCATAATAGGTGGAATAAGCATAACCAGTCTGAGGATAACCTTCCATGAGAAGCTTGCCCTTTAACGCTGTTACCTGACTGCGCGGCACCAAAATGGTGTCATTGTTTTCCACTTTATAGTTCGTGACTCCCTGACCCTCCAGAAACGTCAGGATCGAAGACGCCTCACCGGAACTCACACCGGTGACCAACACTTCATACGGTTTATTGTTTAAGAGGAACGCGATCAACACAGCCACTGCCACCAAGACCACAGCAGAAATGATCAATGTTTTTTTTGATATTTTCTTGATCCATTCCAGCGCATCTGCCTGGAATTTTTTTAACTTATCTACCAACAACCGTCACCATGCTTTCTTGAATATCGACATATTTCAAAAAATCCCCATATATGTGTTGGCACTCTCCATCCATTTCAGGCAGAACTGCACTTGTAAACACAGATTATGCTTCACTCCCAACCTGGTTCCGCCTTCCCAGCGTAACCAGACCCTTATGCTGCCAAGGGATGAAGCAGCATAGGAATGCAAAAGAAAATTGGGAGTTATTTACGTCCCATTATCAAGATAAGTGTGATTCAGATTACCGTCCCCAATGTTCACTCTGACAAGCGCTTTTCTTCAAGCCATTTGCTGCAGAACAACATTGTGCTCTATGAAATAGAGCACAATTCAATGAACATTGAATTGGAATTTTTCATTTTGAAAGACGGACTCCGGCGAAATAACAAAATTAAGATTCAGGCTGATACTCCAATTTTGAACCAAATGAGGTCCCTAATCAGCTTACAGGCTGATTCTGGTCAGTTCAGAATAGGCATCCAACGCTTTGTTCCGCAACTGTACCAAAAGACTGACCGACAATTCACTTTTGGAAGTCGCGATCATCAGTGCCGCCGGGTTATCCAGCTGGCCGGTTGCAAGAAGATATTCTGCCTCTGTTTTCCTCGCGTCGGTTTCTTTCACCTGATCAATCGCAGTTTGGAAAACAGACGCAAAAATCGTCTGGTTCTCATTCTCTGCTTTTATATCATGTCCCAAGCCCAGTGAGGAAATAGAGGACAGCTGTTCAATAGGAGCGATCATGTTCACACACC
>ENA-OPSF01002191-OPSF01002191.1-human-gut-metagenome-genome-assembly--contig:-NODE-2191-length-12833-cov-4.790030_pt1 | contig 12833 bp, 10 predicted proteins | sample MGYA00241452_ERZ501896 | MGnify/ENA primary metagenome ERZ501896 (study PRJEB25962, sample SAMEA2042111) | human gut metagenome | biome: human gut; feature: human-associated habitat; material: faeces... | reverse complement strand
ATTTGAACCCTCGCGCCGGTTTCCCGACCTACACCCTTAGCAGGGGCGCCTCTTCAGCCTCTTGAGTATTTCTCCTCGCCTGAATTTCTGTAATATCTTACAGCATTTATTCAGTTGTGCACCAACAGTGCATATGTGATTATACTAGACTGTTGTCACAATGTCAATGTCTAAATTCAAACTTTTTTATTTTTCTTTTTTCTTTGATTTCTTTGATTTGTTGTTATGTCCGCCCTTAGTGTTCCATTTTCATGTGCAATTGTCGTGCTTATTCAAAAGGAATCACAGCTCCGTCATAGGTTTTTTCGATATATTCTTTAATCTCATCTGATTTCAATGCCTTTACAAGAGCCTGTATCTTTTCCTCTTTTTCATTTTCCTCTTTTACTGCAATAATGTTTACATATGTTTTTGCAGCCTCAGAATCTGATTTTTCATATGCAAGCGCATCTTTGGCTACAGAATATCCTGCTTCCAGCGCATAGTTTCCATTTAGTACTACATATGCAGTTTCTCCGGTCACTCTTGCTACCTGTGCAGCTTCCAGTTCTACAATTTCTACATTATATGGATTTTCTTCAATATCATTTACTGTTGCATTGAGTCCTGCCCCGTCTTTTAATGTGATGATTCCATTGTCCTGTAAGAGAAGCAATGCTCTGGCTTCATTTGTCGTATCATTTGGCACTGCGATTTTATCACCTTCGGAAATTTCATTCAGATTCTTTTTTGTTCCTGGATAAATTCCAAATGGCTCATAATGGATATCTCCTGCATCTACCAGATGAGTTCCTTTTTCCTCATTGAAACTTTCCAGGTATGGCACATGCTGGAAATAGTTTGCATCAAATTCTCCGCTCTCTACAACTTCATTTGGCTGCACATAGTCATCAAACACTGTCACTTCCAGCTGATATCCTTCTTTTTTCAGAATCGATTTTGCCTGTTCCAATATTTCAGCGTGCGGAGTTGCAGATGCTGCTACTTTAATCGTCTTTGCATCTTCACTGCTGCCTTTCTCCTCTGCTTTTGAATTGCTTTGGCATCCTGTCAGTACTCCTAATGTTAAAATTCCTGTTAATATAATTGCTGTTACCTTTTTCATATTCTCTCTCCTTTTCCCTTTTGTTTTTGCTGTTTTTCTATTTTCTTTTATCCAGTACAGATGCAGCTTTCATTCCCGCCGACTGGAAAATCTGAACCAGTATCACAAGCAGAACAACTGTCACGATCATGATTTCAGACTGATATCGATAATATCCATAACGGATGGCGATATCTCCAAGTCCACCGCCACCTACAGTTCCTGCCATAGCTGAGTATCCGAGGATCGTCCCTATTGCAATTGTCGCTCCTGTGATCAGAGATGTTCTCGCTTCTACGAGAAGAACCCTGGTGATAATTTTGAAATTTCCTGCTCCCATTGCTTTTGCAGCCTCAATCACTCCCTCATCCACTTCTTTAACCGAAGATTCCACCATTCTTGCAATAAACGGCACTGCTGCCACCACCAGTGGAACAATGGTCGCCGATGATCCGTAGCTTTGCCCCACGAGCAATCTCGTGAGCGGTATCACAAGGATCAAAAGAATCAGAAACGGGATGCTTCTCACAATGTTTGAAATAAGATCTAATATCTTATATAACACTGCATTCGGTTTCAAACCGTCTTTATCTGATACTGCCAGGCAGATTCCCATTGGGAGACCAAGGACATATCCCAGAATCGTAGATGCCAGTGTCATATATAAAGTTTCTTTTACTCCATTTAAAATCATTAAGATCACGTCTTCACTCCACATCATCCGTCACCTCCTCCAGTTCAATGCCACATGTTTTTAAATAGTTCTGCATTTCCTCTGCCTGTCTGCTGTCTCCTGCAAACTCCAGAATCATTTCGCCTTTTGCAACACCTCCGATATTTCTTGTGTCTGCTCGCAGAATGTTGACCGGTTCCCGGAACTTTAAGATCATATTAGCGATCACTGGCTGGAACGCCGAATTTTCTGAAAATACAATTCGTACTTTTCTGCCACTCTGAATCAGATCTTTTGTATTGCCGGAAGATTCTGCTCTGCTGATATCATCTCCTTCATCTTTTCGGATTAATTCTCTTGCCACATCTGATTTTGGATGACTGAATATCTCGGACACACTTCCTGTCTCCACAATTTCTCCTGATTTCATGATCGCTACATGAGAACAAATTTTTCTGACCACAGACATCTGGTGGGTAATGATCACAATCGTAATATTAAATTTCCGGTTGATTTCCCGTAACAATTCCAGAATCGATGCTGTTGTCTGTGGATCCAAAGCGCTTGTAGCTTCATCACACAACAGGATTTTAGGCGATGTTGCAAGTGCTCTTGCAATTGCAACTCTCTGTTTTTGACCACCTGATAATTGAGAAGGAAATGCATTTGCTTTTTCCTTCAATCCTACGATTTCCAGAAGTTCTTCCGCTTTTTCTCTTGCTTCCTTTTTCTTTTTGCCCTGGATATACATCGGAAAACACACATTTTCCAGTACTGATTTCTGCATCAGAAGATTAAAATGCTGAAAGATCATTCCAATCTGTTCTCTTTGCTTTCTCAATTCTTTCTCTTTCAGCCCGCCCAATGCACGTCCTTTTATCAATACATTTCCGGATGTAGGCTGCTCCAGAAAGTTCATACATCGTACCAATGTACTTTTTCCTGCTCCTGACATTCCGATAATTCCGTAAATTTCTCCTGATCTTATTGTCAGGTTTACATTTTTTAACGCCTGAACAGTTCCTTCTTTGGAAGAATATGTTTTGGACACATTTTCAATTTTAATTTCCGCCATTGCTTTTTCCTTCCATTTTTTATTCGTTTTCCCTTATTCTGTTTGGGATGTATTTAACTATATCATTTTAGTTGGAAATGTGTTAATTCTAAAAAAATACAGCCAGTAATAGTTTTTCCCTATTACTGGCTGTGATATTTTAATTGATATCCAACGTTTTGTCTTTATATTTTGATATTTCTTCCAGATATTTTTTCCCGAGTGGACTGATTGCAACTCCGCTTCTGACCAAGTATCCAATGGTCATCACTTCATCTGATTTCAGCTTTACTGCACAATACTCTTCCCCGTTAAGTTCCTCGCAGATGATACCGGAACATAAAGTATATCCATTCAATCCCACCATAAAATTCAGAATCGTCGCCCGATCATCTACCTTGATCAGCTGCTTATATTCAAATGTACTCAGCACTTCTTCTGCAAAATAAAAGGAATTGTACGTCCCTTGTTCAAAAGACAGACAAGGGTATTCATTTAACTCTTCCAGTTCAATTTCTTTCCGATTTGCCCAGGGATGTCCTTTCCACATATACACATAAATACTGCACTTAAGAAGTTCATGAAATTCAAGATTACACTCATAGAATAATTTTGTCAGTACTTTCCGGTTAAACTCATTGACATACAGAATCCCGATCTCACTTTTGAAATTCTTAACGTCCTGAATCACGTCATATGTTTTTGTTTCATGAACAGCAAACTCGTATTCTTCCATGCCGAACTGTCTCACCATCTCTACAAAGGCATTTACTGCAAATGTATAGTGCTGCATTGATACGCTGAATTTCTTTTTTTGATTTTCTTTTTCCACGTATTTGGATTCGATCAGCTGGTACTGCTCCACAACCTGCCTGGCATACCCGATAAATTCCTCGCCCTCCGGCGTAACAGACACGCCTCTGTTGGTTCTTCGAAACAGATCAATCCCAATTTCTGTCTCCAGTTCTTTGATTGCTGAGGATAAGCTCGGCTGGGAAATAAACAGTCTTCTCGCCGCTTCATTCATAGATCTGGCATGTGCAACAGTGATCGCATATTTTAACTGTGTTAATGTCATTGTATTTCAGCCCTTTCCGGACAATTTTCATCAATTATTTTCTGGATACGGTCATGTACGATCTCTGCAATCTCCGTAGTTTTCATATTTTTGTATTCTTCATAATACAGCGGTTCTAAAAAGTGTACCTGTACCGTAACCTGACTGATTGTTTTCGTATCGAATGGTTTAAAAGAATCAATCAATGCAACCGGAACAATCGGACATTTTGCTTTGGTTGCAGCTTTAAAGCTTCCGCCTTTGAAGGAGCCGATCTGATTTCCATTTTTAGAACGGGTTCCCTCGGCAAAAATCAGATAGTTCTTTCCATTTTGAACTTCCTTTGATACATCAATGATCACCTGCATAGACTGCCTGATATCTTCCCGGTCTATCATATATGCATGCATACAGGAAAAGACCTGCTTTAAAAACGGAACATCCTTTACTTCTTTTTTGGCTACTACAGAAAACGGATATGGACATGCGTCTAATATAGCCAGCACATCATACATTCCCTGATGGTTCGGAAAAAACATAAATCCGTTCTCTTTTGGAAGATTTTCTGCACCATGTTCTTCTATTTTTACATTTCCGCCTTTGTTGGCACGAAAAACAATCCACTTTAAAAACTTAACATGTTCTTCCAGTGTATAGTTTTCCGGGTGTGCCGCTCTGTGACACAATTTGATCCACATGTACGGAACCAGTAAGATATTCCGAAACACCATTAATAAAATACGTTTCATTTTTTCTGCTCCTGAAATTACTCATTTTTATAGGTGCAATACTCTTTGATTGCACTTTCATATAAATTATTGCCCTCACTGTCTATGACAACGATTACCGGAAAGTTTTCTACCTGAAGCTTTCGAATTGCTTCTGTCCCCAGATCATCATATGCAACAACTTCTGATTTTGTGATACATTTTGACAGCAACGCTCCTGCGCCTCCTACTGCCGCAAAATAGACCGCACCATTTCTGATTACAGCATCAATCACATCCTGTGTTCTTTTTCCTTTTCCGATCATCGCACCCATCCCAAGATCCAGAAGCTGTGGTGTATATTTATCCATGCGGCTGGCCGTTGTCGGACCTGCAGAACCGATAGGACGTCCTTCCCTTGCCGGAGACGGTCCCATATAATAGATAATCTGATTCTGGATATCAATCGGAAGATTTTCCTGATTCTGCAGTGTTTCATACATTCTTTTATGCGCAGCATCCCGCGCTGTATAAATAGTTCCTGTAATATATACATAATCTCCTGATTTCAGAGTTTTTAATTCTTCTTTTGAAATCGGAGCCTGCAAATGTCTTTCCATAATGCTTTCCTTTCTGTTTTTCTTTTAAAGTTCACGAACGACATGTCTGTTTACATGACAGCAGATATTGATTCCTACCGGAAGCCCTGCAATATGTGTCGGATATGTATTGATATTAACTGCAAGCGCAGTAGTTGTTCCTCCAAGCCCGCCGGGTCCGATTCCAAGGCTATTGATTTTCACAAGCATCTCCTCTTCCATGTCTTTTACATATGGAATGTCAGAATGTACCCCCACTTCTCTTGTCAGAGCTTCTTTTGCCATCAGCGCACATTTTTCAAAGGTTCCCCCGATTCCTACTCCAACTACCATCGGAGGACAGGCATTCGGACCGGCGTCCCTGACTGCCGTCAGAATCGCATGTTTTACTCCCTCAATACCTTCTGCTGGCTTCAACATAAATACACGGCTCATATTTTCGCTTCCAAATCCTTTTGGTGCTACTTTTATCTTCACCTTATCTCCCGCAACGATTTTGGTATGGAGCACTGCCGGTGTATTATCTTTTGTATTTTCACGGATTAATGGATCTTTTACCACAGATTTTCTTAAAAAACCTTCTGTGTACCCCTGTCTGACCCCTTCATTGACTGCCTCTTCCAGAAGGCCCCCCTCCAGATGCACATCCTGTCCGATTTCCAGAAATATAACTGCCATTCCGGTATCCTGACAGATTGGAATCATATCATCAGCCGCAATTTTTAAATTTTCCTGCAGCTGTCCCAATATCTGTTTTCCAAGCGGTGATTTTTCGTCCTGCTCCGCCTGTTTCATTGCTGTGTCCATATCTTTTGACAGATAGTGGTTTGCTTCAATACACATTTCTTTGATATTTTTTGAGATTTCTCTCACATCAATTGTACGAATCATAATGCCTCCTAGAATTTTTTACAATCATCAGGTTTCTGTTTTCACTATCCAGTATTATAGTATAGTTCCTTCAAAATTGAAACAAAAAAAGAGATCCGGATGCTCTCTTTTGAGGTTCCGGCTCTCTTTCGGGAAGGGGGTGATACAATCCAGTTATCCTATTTTTCTTGATTTTCGATAAATGATCGCTCCTACAATAATGTTGAGTGAGATCAGCAGTCCAATCACCCATTTTGCATAGTCGTTATCAAAATCACCAGTCTTGACTGCTGGAACCAGGGCTTTACATACTACACATCTTCCATCACGATATATGTGTCCTGTTACTGCAATCGTCACCTTCTCCAGTGTTGTTTCGTTCTTTCCATCTTTATCCAGATATAATTTTTCACAAGTATCACACCGGTAGTATGCTCTATTTCCGGCTTCTGTACATGTTGCCTGCTTTTCTGGAACCCGGATCAGACTATGTTTGTGCGGTTCTACATAATCCGGATCTTTTGCCTGGCAAATGGTACAGATACCGTCTTTATACTGATGTCCCGTCGGAGGAAGCGTAATCTCTTCTACCGTTGTCTCCTCTGTTCCCGCCTTGTCGAGATACAGCTTTTTGCAGGACTGACACTGATAGCAGGCTTTATATCCGGCTTCTGTACATGTCGGTAGTTTTTCCTGAACCACCAACATATCGTGCTGATGCTTTTCTGACTGTCTTGCCGTGAACGAGAATGTTACAATCCGATACCATCCATTCTCTGATTCTTCGACCTTTGGTGTTCCCTGTACTTCATTTCCAGGAAGCACAGTAATCAGCTCCGGCGCTGCGAATTGATATCCTTCTTTTGCTTCATATGTTACATGAAGCTCATACTCACCTTCCTCAAATTTATCTGTTGACAGTAACGTGTTTTCTCCGTTCTTCGTCGTCCATTCAACCATATTGATAAAATAGTGTGCACCGGCAGGAACCTCTAATTCATATGACGGCATTTCTCCGATGACCGGCCAGGTTATATGATTTGTATTGATGATCGTAATCTCTTGTCTTCCCTCAGCCGGATTTTCATCACTTGTTTCCGCCGCCTCTGCAACTGAAAAAATCATAACTGCAAACATACAAACTGCTAAAGGTAGTGCCAGCCAACTCTTTGCCTTTTTCATAATCTCACGCTCCTCTCCCTGATTTCATTTTAATCATTGGTTTTCTGGTTTCCTTTGTGTGCACTTTATTTTGTTGTATGGTTCTTTTTTCTTTATTATACTATAATTTACTGTTTTTATCTATATTTTCTTTATATTCTTTATTTTTTTATATTTTATCTGATTATTTGTTTTAAAAAAACCTCCGCATATCATGCGAAGGCTCTTTCTCTTTATTCTTCTATTGGAACGTCTGTCTCTTCCTCATCCTCAGAAATTTCGATTTCTTCTCCATCGATCTCTGCAGATGCTTTTCTTACTTTTGCGATACTTGCAACTTTTTCATTCTCAGGCAGATTGATCAGTTTTACACCGGATGTGATTCGTCCGTATACAGAAATGTCGGAACACTTCATACGGATCACGATTCCTTCCGTATTGATCATCATGATCTCGCTGTCTTCATCGACCGCCTTCATACCAACCACATCGCCTGTTTTTTCCGTGATCTTATAGCATTTTACACCTTTTCCTCCACGGTTCTGTCTTGTAAATTCATCCATATCTGTCAGTTTGCCCATACCTTTTTCAGATGCAATGAGCAGATATTTTCCTTGATCGCTGATCTGCATTCCGATCACTTCATCATGATCTCCAAGGTTCATGCCACGCACTCCCATAGAAACACGGCCTGTCGGACGCACATCCTTCTCACTAAACCGGATACACATACCGTATTTTGTAACCAGGATCACATCCTGTTCATCATCTGTAATCTTCACTTCGATCAGTTTATCATCTTCTCTGAGAACGATCGCAGCCAGTCCGGTCTTTCTGACATTTGCATAATCTTTAATCGGAGTCTTTTTCACAAGACCTTTTTCTGTTGCCATCAACAGATACTGTCCATCCTCGTACTCCCGGATTGGAATCATTGCTGTGATCTTCTCATCCGGCATCAGCTGCAGCAGATTGATGATTGCAGTACCGCGCGCAGTTCTGCTTGCTTCCGGAATCTCATAGCCTTTCAGACGGTACACACGTCCTGTATTTGTAAAGAACATGATATAGTGATGTGTTGTCGTAATAAACAGTTCCTTGATATAGTCATCATCCAGGATCTGCATTCCTTTGATTCCTTTTCCGCCTCGGTTCTGACTCTTGAATGTATCCATGGACATTCTCTTAATGTATCCCATTTTTGTCATGGTGATCACCACATTTTCTCTTGGGATCAGATCTTCCATGGAAATATCAAACTCATCAAATCCGATGGATGTTCTTCTCTCATCTCCATATTTTTCGGAAATGACAAGAATCTCCTTTTTGATCACACCAAGAAGCAGTTTTCTGTCCGCAAGAATCGCTTTTAATTCCCCGATCTTCTTCATCAGTTCTTCGTACTCTGCTTCCAGCTTCTCACGCTCCAGACCTGTCAGTGCACGCAGACGCATATCTACGATCGCACTTGCCTGTACTTCTGTCAGGTCAAATCTGGCCATCAACTCTTCCTTCGCAGTCTGAACATTCTTAGATCCGCGGATAATCCGGATTACTTCATCAATGTTATCCAGTGCAATCAGTAATCCCTGTAAAATATGAGCACGCTCTTCTGCTCTGTTCAGCTCATACTGTGTTCTTCTCGTCACAACCTCTTCCTGGTGCTTCAGGTAATGCTTCAGCATATCCAGGATATTCATGACTTTTGGCTCATTGTTGACTAAAGCCAGCATGATCACACCGAAGGTATCCTGCAGCTGTGTATGTTTATAAAGCTGGTTTAAAATTACATTCGGATTGACATCTCTTCTCAATTCGATACAGATGCGCATTCCCTCACGGCTGGACTGATCGCTTAAATCGGTGATCCCATCTACCTTTTTATCACGTACCAACTCTGCGATCTTCTCGATCAGTCGGGCTTTATTTACCATGTATGGCAGCTCCGTTACGATAATCCTGTTCTTACCGTTTGCCATTGGTTCACTATTGGTAATCGCACGCACACGGATCTTACCGCGTCCTGTGCGGTATGCTTCTTCAATTCCTCTTGTTCCGAGAATCTCTGCTCCGGTTGGAAAATCCGGTCCTTTGACGATCTTTAAAATATCATCAATACTTGTCTCTCCGTTTTCATCGATCTGGTCGTCAATGATCTTCACGACCGCGCCAATGATTTCACGCAGGTTATGCGGCGGAATGTTCGTTGCCATTCCGACTGCAATACCGGATGTTCCGTTTACCAGAAGATTCGGGAATCTGGCCGGAAGAACTGTCGGTTCTTTCTCTGTCTCGTCAAAGTTCGGTGCAAAATCTACGGTATTTTTATTGATGTCAGCAGTCATCTCCATGGAAATCTTGCTCAGACGTGCCTCTGTATATCGCATGGCAGCAGCGCCATCACCGTCTACAGACCCAAAGTTCCCGTGTCCGTCAACCAGAGGATATCTCGTAGACCATTCCTGTGCCAGATTTACCAGTGCTCCATAAATAGAGCTGTCGCCATGAGGATGATATTTACCCATTGTATCACCGACAATACGCGCACATTTACGATGCGGCTTGTCAGGTCCATTATTCAGCTCGATCATTGAATACAGGATTCTTCTCTGTACCGGCTTTAATCCGTCTCTGACATCCGGCAGGGCACGGGATGCGATAACGCTCATCGCATAGTCGATATAGGAAGTCTCCATTGTCTTTTTCAGGTCAACTTCATGGACTTTATCAAAAATATTATCTTCCATGTTCCTTCTCCTTGTTTTTTAAGTGTATTGCAATTCTATATATCCAGATTTTTAACAAATCTGGCATTTTCTTCAATGAACTCTCGTCTTGGTTCTACCTTGTCTCCCATCAGTGTAGTAAATGTCAGATCCAGTTCGGAAGATGTCTCGTCATCCATAGTCACCCTCAAAAGTACACGATGCTCCGGATCCATTGTTGTCTCCCAGAGCTGATCCGCATCCATTTCACCAAGACCTTTATAACGCTGAATCTTATTATTGCTGTCACGTCCTACTTCTGTAAGAATCTCATTTAATTCCTCATCACTGTATGCATACCAGACTTTTTTATTTTTTTCCAGCTTATACAGCGGCGGCTGTGCCAGATACACATAGCCTTCTCTGATCAGATCCGGCATAAAACGATATAAAAATGTCAGAAGCAGGGTGCTGATATGCGCACCATCCACATCGGCATCAGTCATGATAATAATCTTATGATACCGCAGCTTGGAAATATCAAAATCCTCATGAATTCCTGTTCCAAACGCCGTGATCATAGCCTTGATCTCCGCATTGGCGTAAATCTTATCCAGCCTTGCTTTTTCTACATTCAGGATTTTTCCTCTCAGTGGAAGGATCGCCTGTGTCGCACGCTGTCTCGCTGTCTTTGCAGAACCACCCGCAGAATCTCCCTCGACGATGTAGATTTCACAGTTTTCCGGATTTTTGTCTGAACAATCCGCCAGTTTTCCAGGCAGGGACATCCCTTCCAGAGCTGATTTTCTTCTGGTCAGATCTCTGGCCTTTCTTGCTGCCTCTCTTGCTCTTTGTGCCATCAGAGATTTCTCTACTGTCTGTTTTGCGACAGATGGATTCTGCTCGAGGAAAATCTCAAGCTGAGTGCTGACAATATTGTCCACTGCTCCACGCGCTTCACTGTTTCCGAGCTTCTGCTTGGTCTGCCCCTCAAACTGCGGCTCTCCGATCTTAACACTGACAATCGCTGTCAGACCTTCACGAATGTCATCACCTGACAGATTCGGCTCATTGTCCTTGAGCAGTTTATTCTTTCTGGCATACTCATTAAAGGTCTTCGTCAATGCCTTTCTGAATCCCTCAATATGAGTTCCCCCTTCCGGAGTTGTAATATTGTTTACAAATCCATACGTATTGTCACTGTAGGAGTCGTTATGCTGCATGGCCATCTCGACAACTACTCCGTCTTTTTCGCCTTCACAATAAATGATCTGGTCATACAAAGGTGTCTTGCTTTTGTTCAGATAAGTGACAAACTCTTTGATTCCACCCTCGTAATGGAATGTATGCTCTCTGATTTCTTCTTCACGAAGATCCTGCAGAATAATCTTCAGCCCTTTTGTGAGAAATGCCATCTCACGCAGTCTCTGCTTTAATACATCGTATTCAAATACAGTCTCTTCAAAGATCTCGCCATCCGGAAGAAATGTAACTTTTGTTCCGGTTTTATCCGGATCACATTCACCGACTACTTTTAACGAATACATCGTCTTTCCGCGTTCATATCGCTGTTTGTAAATTTTTCCTTCGTTGTAGATCTCAACTTCAAGCCATACAGAGAGTGCGTTTACAACGGACGCACCTACTCCGTGCAGACCTCCGGATACTTTGTATCCTCCTCCGCCGAATTTTCCTCCTGCATGAAGTACAGTAAATACAACTTCAACTGCCGGAAGTCCCGCTTTGTGATTAATACCGACCGGAATACCTCTTCCGTTATCACACACTGTAACAGAATTATCTTTGTTAATATTTACTTGTATTTCATCGCAATATCCCGCCAGAGCTTCGTCTACGGAATTATCCACGATCTCATATACAAGATGGTGAAGTCCTCTCGTAGAAGTGCTGCCGATATACATACCGGGCCTTTTCCTTACGGCTTCCAGACCTTCCAGTATCTGGATCTGATCCGCTCCATATTCCGCGTCAAATTCTGTACTTGATGCACCCATGTAATACCCTCCTAATTTGCATTTACTGCATGTCCGTTCTTTATGTGAAATATCTTGTTAATAGAAAATCTGTGATTGACAAACTCATCCAGCCCTGTGCATGTTATGATCGTCTGTATATTATCGATACTATCCAATAAATAGTTTTGCCGATGTTTGTCCAGTTCAGACAATACATCGTCAAGAAGCAGGATAGGCGTATCATTTAATTCTTCTTTTACAAGTTCAATTTCAGATAATTTCAGCGATAAAGCCGCTGTTCTTTGCTGTCCCTGCGAACCGAATTTCCGAATATCCAGTCCCGCATCTGTCGTAAAACAGATATCGTCTCTGTGCGGACCGACTGTCGTACTCTTCATTCGCAGATCACGTTCCCTATATTTGCTCAAAGCAGTTTCAAACGTTATATTTCCGAGACTGCTCTCATATGTCAATGTGATCCGCTCTTTTCCTCCCGTCAGCTTGTAATGAATATCGGCAATAATATCATTGACCTGTTTTATAAACTGTTTACGCCGCTCTAATATTTTTTTTCCATATTCCGCAAGCTGCATGTCCCATATATCTAATGTCTCTATCAGATTTCTCTGTCCGTATATATCTTTTAACAAGGAATTTCTCTGATTAATGATTCGATTATAGTTAGAAAGATTATTGAGATAAATTTTATCGAGCTGTGAAAGTTCCAGATCAATAAATCTTCTTCTCCCTGCCGGTCCTTCTTTTATGATGTTCAGGTCTTCCGGTGAAAAGAACACAAAATGAACGATCCCGAAAAGTTCACCTGCTCTTCTGATCGGAACTTTATCGATGGCAATCCCTTTTGGACTGTTTTTCTTAAGATGCATGTCTATCTGAAAATCTATGTTCCTTTTCTCAATGATCGTCTCTATATGTGACTCATCATA
>ENA-OPSF01002166-OPSF01002166.1-human-gut-metagenome-genome-assembly--contig:-NODE-2166-length-12945-cov-2.946393_pt1 | contig 12945 bp, 9 predicted proteins | sample MGYA00241452_ERZ501896 | MGnify/ENA primary metagenome ERZ501896 (study PRJEB25962, sample SAMEA2042111) | human gut metagenome | biome: human gut; feature: human-associated habitat; material: faeces... | reverse complement strand
TCTTCCGTTGGCAGCCAGCTCTCTGCCGATCACGTTGCCCCTTCCCGGCAGTCGGAATCGCATTATGCGGACAGCAGGTCCCCCGGTGCGACAGCCTGCCAACTTGCAGCAAAAGAACGATCCGAACAATGTCTTGCTTTTTTCGGACATACGGCAACCGGCTCCCCGGCAGGCAGGAAAAACAGTAACGGGACAAGATCATGCGCTCCGACTTCCGCGCACTGCTCTTCCCTGAAATTTACGCCTCATAAGACCGGAGGCAGCTCCTTCGCGGACAATACGAGCGGAATCGCAACCGCATAAAGAATAAAAAACGGGCCTCATCAAAAAGATGAGGCCCGGCGATTTCAACTGCAAACTGCGGCTATTTCGAAGTCACGACCACGTCGGACGCCTTGTTCAGCAACAACTGATAGGCCGCCGTCGCATCGCTGCCCTGCGAAAACTTGGTATAGATCGCGGTAATGTTCACCACGGAACCGTCCGCAGGTATTTTCTCGTCACGGAAACGGCAATAACCGCTCGAACGTACGACATAATTGCCTGCGAGGGTGTTGATGTCGCCATAGGTGAACCAGGCAGAGCCATAATAGAACGTACTCTCGTGCGTAAGCTCATCGACCCGCTTCGTCGCCCAGGTAGCCCAATCGTTGATATCGGTCCAACCCGGAGAATTCACATCGTAGGAGGTACTGTTGGCGAAGTAGTTGGGGAATGTATTTTTATACCCCCAGCCGGCCTTGCCGAACTTGCTTTCCAACCCTTCGAAACGGATCAAACGCCCCAGCGACTCATCCGTCAGCGTCGAATAGGAAGCGGGAGTAACCACCAAAGTATCGGCCGCCGTCAAGCCGATCAATTCGCCGAGCTTGACATGCTCTTCCAAGGTATTGCGATCCTCCATGTTACCGTTCGCATAATCGGAATTGGTCGATGCGACACCCACGCTGAGCATCGTGCGGTAATTTCCCAGCACCAGACCCTGCAAACGGATATAAACCAGGCGACCGGGAGCATAGGTAATGTAATATCCCGAAGTCACTTTGATTTCAATGGCCGACTGGCAGCTTTCATCGTACAGGTACATCGACTTATAGACGTTACCGGCCTGGTCGCTGGAAATGACTTTGCCCCGAATCACCAGGTCGTCGGTAATGGTCAGCGACTGGCCGATACCGCTGGTCCCGGGATAAGCCTCCTCGAAAATATCCTTCAGCTCCTTGATCGAAATGATTTTACTGTCGCTGAAGTCCGCATCCGTCCATACCTTCGCAGGAGCCGGCGTATCGAAATCGTTATAACAGCCGACGAAGAACAAACTTGCTGTCACCGCCAGAAATATGGTTGCTATTCTATTCATATTCTTCACAATATTAATTCGTTAAGCCGTTAGAAACGGAAATAGACATTCAGGTAGTAAGTCGTGCCGAACAGGTAGAAATACTTGGGAGCGAACTTCTGGTAGGAAGTGATCTCCTTGCCGGTCTTAATGCCCTGCACACGCATCTGCTCATAACCGCCGGTCTTGATATTTTGGTTGTTCAGGATGTTATTCACCTGCAAACTGAAGCCGAGCGTATAACGACGCTGAATGTAGAAATTCTTACCGATGCTCGCACTCAAGGTGTAGGCCGAATCGAACTTCTCCTGACTGCGCAGCTCCCGGATCTGTTCGTCCGTCATCGTAGGCAACAACACCTCGTCCGTACGGTAAAGCGGGTTCATCGACAGATACATATTGTTGTAATAGTTCAGATCGATCGATGCGTAGATGTTATGAGGACCGCGGTACGACAAACCGATATTCATAGCCGTCTGCGGAGTGCTCTCCACGCGCATATCCTTCCAATAGACCGTACCGGAGTTCAGCGGCTCGGCGCTGTTGTCGGCAATCTGCACGTAATTGGGATTCGACGTGTAAGTGTACTGACCCCAACTGATCGCACCGTTCAAAGACAAACCGTTGTAGATCGGAATCGAAGCGGCGACTTCCAGACCGAAATACTGCTCGTCGATACCGCTCAAGGCGAAATTGGTATAGGTCTTCAGCACGTCATCGTAGAAGGAGATCACCTTCGAACGGTCGTTCACCTTCGTATAATAACCGGAAACACGGAGTTTATAATCGCCGTAACGCAGGTTGTACGAAGCGTCGATGCCGTAAACCTTCTCCGTCGTAAGCCCCGGAGTTACCGAATTACGCGTACGGGGCGAAACGAAGGCCGACTGGAACGCAGGAGCATTCTGCATCGCCACGGCGTTGAGTTCGAAAGTATGGTTGGCATTGATGACATAGTCGAAATTACCTTTGGCCTTATATACGAAATATTCGAGTTTCTCCGATTTGCCCTTCGAATTATCCGGGAAGAGACCCTTGCGCCAAAGACCTTCGCGCCACATCGAAAGTCCGCCGAGCTCGGCGCCCAACTTCATGCCGAAACCGCCGAAACGGGTGGCATAAGTAGCCCATACACCGCCGGAACGCAGATGCGCCTTGTAGTTGTAGCTGAACTTGTCGCCCTCTCTGACGGCTCTTGCATGACCGTACTGGTTATAATAATCCATATCGTTCTGCGCCATGATCGGATCGCCGAAGTCGCGCTGTGCGAATTTATCGACGTCCACGTAATAGTCGCCGCCGAGCAGATCCTTCACCTCGTCGTAGTACCACGTGCGGTTGATGCGGACGTTGGCTCCGGCCGTCAGACGGGAGTTATCCTTATAGATTCGGCTGATCTGCGCGGCGAGGTTCCAGTCCAACTGGTCGGTATGGCGCTCCTCGATGATATAGTTCGAACGGGCGCCGGGACCGTATATCGCTTCATCCTCGGCATTGCGGAAATTCATGTTGGTCTGGTACATTTCGTCCCAGTCGAAGTGGCGGATATTACCCACGTTGCGCATCCACTGATCCGCCAGACTGGCCGCAGCCATCGAAGCGGCCTCCAGGTCGGTAGCGTTCAGCAACTTGTAGCTCGGCATATAGCGGTAATAATCGGGACGGGGGTCTGCACCGTCGTACCACGTCAGCGCCGAATAACCGTTCTTACCGAAACGGAACGAAGTGGCCAGGTTGAACTGGGTATGCTCATTGGGATCGAACGTATAGTTGATCATAGCGATCGGCTCGTGGCTGTTACGCACGCGCGCATTACGCATCTTGCCGTCCTGGTAGCCCCAGTTGGGGTTGTAATAGTTGTTGCCGACCAGATCGTAAGCCTCCTGCGTGGAAGCCTGCTGCGCACCGCGCTCGGTGGGAGCACCCATAATCGTGAAGCCCAACCGGTGACGCGAATTGAAAATCTTCTCGGCCGAAGCGAAATATCCGTAGGAGTTGTAATAGACGCCGTCCACGTAGGAGTTGCCGCCCTGACGGGTAGATACCGACAACGCATAGGACCAGCCGTTGTCCAGCAGACCCGAGCCATAGGTCACCATGGCACGGAAGCGATACATCGAATTGGCGTTCACCAGACTCACGCGAAGGCCCTGGCGCACCTGCGAAGCACGGGCGTTGATGTTGGTCGTACCGCCGATGCTACCCACGCCGTAATCCGACATGACCGAACCGTTGGTGATCTCCTGGTTGCGCGTAGCGTCGTTCAGACCGCTCCACAACGACCAGGGCGTATAGCCCGTCATAGCGTCGTTGAAGCGAATACCGTTCAGGTAAACGTCCGAATACTGCGAATCGTAACCACGCACGTTGAAACGCATCTCGCTGAACCGGTAGGAAGCGATGTTGTTAAAAACGTCCTTCGAAGCCGAAAGGGACGAAGGCAGCGACTGCGCATCGTTGCCGCTCTCGGTGTCGAACTCTGCGAAGATCGAATCGTCCATTACGGTCGAAAGCACTTCGGGGACCAGAATCACCGTATTGATGTCGCGCACCATCTTGTCCACGCGCACCACGAGCGTCAAAGGCTCGAATTCGGGAGCCTCGAACTGCAACGTATATTCGCCGGGCTCGACATTCTCGATCACGAAACCACCTCGGCCGTCGGTCGTGGCAGTCATTTCACCGGGAGTGACCGAAACCTTCACCCCGTCCACCGCGACACGTCCCTCGCGGGAAACGACCTTACCCTTGATACCGCCGCTCTGAGCGAACGCAGTCAGCGACATCAGGGTAAATACAAAAATTAGTAAACTTTTTATTTTCATATCCTTTCAAGTTAAGGTATTTATTTACCGATGTAGATATAAACGGGGAAGTGGTCGCTGTAACCGCCCTGGAAATTGTTTCCGACGTACGTGCGCAAAGGATAGCCTTTGAACTGCCCCTCTCGCTGGATCATATAGTTACGCTTGAAGACATTCCCGTAGTACTTCGATCCCGGAGCCCGTACCAGACGCAACTCGCCGGGCTTCGCATTGACCAGGTTTTCCGACACTACGATATTGTCGAAGAGATTCCAGGCGTCGCCGTAAGCCAGCGTTCCCATACCGGCACGAAGCACGGCGTGGAACGGACTGAAGAAATCGCCCGGCTGAAGATCCTTGACCTTGGGTTTGGCATTCAGCCCCTCCAACATGCTCGGATCGGTCGGATCGTCGTTGAAGTCGCCCATCGCCACGATCTTGGTCGCAGGATTGACCTTCAGGACAGAGTCGGCGATTCGACGCATCTGCTCGCCGACGGCGATACGCTTGAACTCCGAAGCGTCCTTGCCGCCCAGACGCGAAGGCCAGTGAGCCACCATGAAGAAGAACGGTTCGCCGTCGATCGTACCCCACATGGTCGAAATATCGCGGGTTTTGAAATTCGGAAGCGAAGGAATCTGCGTGCGGATCGGTGCGCTGCCCTCCAGCTTGAAGACATCGGGACGGTACATAAAAGCGACGTCTACACCGCGAGCTTCGGGAGAGTCGTAGTGCGAAATCCGGTAATTGCCCGGAGCCATCTTCGGCGTAGCGATGATATCTTCGAGCACCGAGCGGTTCTCCACCTCCGATACGCCGATCACGATCGGATAATCCTTATCGATACCGGCAATATCGAAAAGCACCTTTTCGGTATTGCCCAACTTCTTCGCATACTTGACAGAATTCCATTTTTTAGGTCCTTCCGGCGTGAATTCGTCGTCATTGACCTCGGGATCGTTGATCGTATCGAAAAAGTTCTCCAAGTTGTAAAAGACCACCTTGTACGGTTTCTGCGCGAAACAGCAGGCTGCGAACAGTAAGGCCAGTAGTCCTGTAAAAATCAGTCGTTTTTTCATAAGTCAAATTAGTTTTGGATTCCCCATTGGCTCGGAGAGTTTTGTGCCTTTACGGATTCCGCAGCCGACTCGGGAATATTGGGAAAGAACGTAAAGCCGGTCTTCTTTTCAATCTCCGCCACGCTCATGCAAATGGACGCAGGCGGCTGAATATCGCCGTAGCTCTTCTGATCCACCCAAAATCCGATCGCCTTCAATTCATCGGCCGAACAATCCGCGATGCGTTTGCCGGTCGTACCGGTGCGCGTGCGAAGCAATACCTTGAAATAATTCGTCGGGACCGGACAAACTTTCCCGTCACGATCGGTCGTCGTCGTATTGGTATTGGCATAATAGCAACCGGTCACCACATAAAGCGTGTCGTTACATATCTGCGCACGCACCTTGGCTTCGAGATTGGCCCACATATCCTGGTTGAGCCGGTTGAGCTGCGGCGTCATATTGGTCGCATAGAACGTCTGGAGATTCAACTCCCGCGTAGCCGTACGGTCCGCCGAAGGGAGCTGATGTCCCCGGTCGTAACTGCCCCGATAGGAACCGGCCGCGAGGTTGGGCTGCCAGGAATAATCGACCTTCGGATCGTACTGAAAATCGTCGGTACGGTCTATCGACCCCCTATATACCGAATGCAGCGGATAAGCCACCCAATGCGCCACATGGAGCGTTTTGTCGTAGCAGAACGAATAGTTGCGCACGGTGCGGTTATTGAGCGAAGCGAAGTGGCTGACGTAAACGAAATTCTCATCGACTCGCTTTTCCGGCAATTCGGCCCAGGCCTTCGCATGACCTTCATCGTAGGGATCGTTGGTCGAAGAGGCCGAAAACTGCGTCAGCACGAGCACCTGCGGCTCACCGCCGAAAAATTCGAATTCGATGGTCGCCGAACGTTCCCCGCTCCCGGTATTCCGCGTATAATAAACGTCCAGGATATTGCTGATGTTCGAACTCTGTACGGTGCCCTCCTTCACGAGGACCGTCGGATCGTTGAGCCTGAACGAGCACCAAGCACCTCCGTCCTTGATTTCGGCACGCCATCCGGCGCCGACAGGTCCCTCAATCTGTATGGCGGCCGAACCCTCCGCAGCTCCGACCGTCGAAGAGGTCCGCCATACGGCAGAACCCCAAAAATCGTCCGTATCGTCGCCGCAAGCTACGACAGAGAGCGCAATCATCGTCAGGAACAGCCATTTCCATCCCTTCTCACAATATCTGAACATCGACATCATCGGTAAACTATAAAAAACTATCCGAGAAACCAAACTCTTGGAGGGGATGATCCCTCCAAGAGTTTGAATTTTCAAAATTAGAAACTAATTCTTTTTGAAGAAATAAATTCCATGCTTACCCTGCGTAGCGCTTGCATAGCCACGAATCATAGTTTTAAAAGAACTATCTACCGTCTGCAACGAACAACCGCCGTTTGCTGCAACCAACCGGGACTCGCCGTCTTTATCAACCATCGAGAATACCCATTCCGCAGGATCGGCTCCCAATGACAATGAACGGCTCTTGGAACCGGAAGCCAAATACTGTCCGTTACACTTGATATAATATGTATTAGACTTACCATCAACTGCGACAAGTTCCATTTCAGCAGGAGAATTAGTTACATTAGCATCTATCTTGGTTAATTCCCCGTTTGCAAAAGTCATTTGAAGCGTTTCACAATCTGTTTTACCATTTCCGGTTATCATTTCACCGGTCCAAACTCCATAATAATCTTCTGCCGCAGGATTCGGTTCTGTAGCAGAACCGGACTGAGCCTCACCTTTGGCACGGAATCCGGCCATAAGGTACGTTCCGGCCGAAAGATTCGACAAGTTGTCAATGAGCGTGTAAGTACCGCCTTCGCCGCCGCCGACACCGAGCAGCGTAACAGGCACCTCCTTGCTGTTACCGTTGGCCAGCGTGATGGTCAGCATCTGATTAACGGGCTGCGTACCGGTATTCGGATCGGCCTTGACCGTCACGGTCAGGCCGCTGACCGTAGCGCTCAGGGGAGGGGTCAGGCCGCTTACGGAGAGTTGGTTGTTACCCTGGTTGATAACAGAAACCGTGAGCGTCTTCTCGCCGCCCGCAGCCTCGAAGGAGAGGCTGGCCGGAGTTACACCCGTAATCATCGGGGTCGAGCTGTCGCTGAAAGCGGCCACATCGTCCAGATTGCGCGGAACGAGCTGGGAATTATTCATATATACAGCAGCCAGACCGGAGATATTACCCGAGCCAGCCTTAAAAGGTACGTCGAGGAACACGCTCGGGTTCTTTTCATCGCTCTTCTTGCAGAATACGGTGAAATTGGCTCCATCGGCAGTGAAAGTATGCGAAGAGAGTGCGCTGGCGCTCGCCCAAACACCTGCCTGGGCAACCGACGCATTGGCGATCGTCACGGCCATACCCTGATATTTCGCCAGATCCGCAGCAGCGATCGTCGCCGTAGGAATCGAAGTCACCGTACCGGTCTTCTCGACCTTGCACCAAGTCGCTTCCTTAGCGCCCGTCACTTCGTACATACCATTGTAATTCTCTACCTTGGCAAGCCCCTTATAGAGGGTTACACGCACCTTGTCGCCTTTGTTCAGACCAAGTGTCGAAGGTTCTACCTGACTGCCGTAGAGCGTGATGCCGTTACCGGCCTCCGTCGCATTCTCGGTAGCGAGGATCAGGTTGTTGAAGGTATAATTGGCACCGGCCACGTCGTTCATCACCACAGCGTCCAGATAGCGATCTGCATTGGCATCCACCGGAGCCTCCGTATCAGTCATCTGCGCGATCAGCTCGGGAATGGTAATGGCCGTAGCCTCACCCGGATCGGGCGGAACCACACCGCCTTCGAGATCGACCTCCTGACCGCCGTTGCCCTCGACGAGTTGTACGTCATCGATTGCGAATCCCGACGCCAGATCTGCCGTGAAACGGATCGAAAGCTGGCTGACAGCCTCCTTGAGCGTGAAATCTACGGCAAACTGGACCCAGTAAGGATCGGTCGTATCGCTGCCGCCGATCTTCTCGTAAGTCAGGTTGCCCGACCAGTCGGTTCCGTTACCTACGGCGACGTGGAACGACTCGGGTTTGAAAATGTTGTCGTAAGTCGCACCGTTCTTCTTCGAATAAGCACCGCCGAAGATGATCCGGTAGTTGGTCTTGCCCGCAGGCATCGTAATAGTGTTGATGTCGAAAGTCGCAGGTGCAGAGCCGAAGAAAATCTTGTTCGAACCCGAAGCACCGTCGTAACCGCCGCTGAGCTTGCCGGAAGTACGCACCGATACGTTCGTAGAGGTATAGGTCACCGTCGAATTACCCGTACCGGAAGCATTCTGCCATGCGTCGGTCTGATCCAGGAACGGCCATTTATTATCGACCTCCGCAGCAGGCGTCTTATCGAAATTGTTCTCGTAAATCGCATCGCCGCTCGGATCGGGAGGCACGACACCGCCGCCCGCCAAGTCGATCTCCTCGCCGCCGTTACCGGTCATCAGCGTGATATCGTCCAGACGGAACTTCGAAGATGCTTTCGCCTCGAACTTGATGTAAAGCGTCGAAGTCGCATTCTTGAGCGTAAAGTTCTTGGTTGCAAATACCCAGTAAGGATCGACCTGATCACCGTCGTTTACCTCGTAAGACAGCGGAGTATAGTCCGTTCCGTTCGCACTGAGATAAACCACGAAGTTGTCCTTGTTGAAACCGTTGTCATTATTGTCCTGATCGTAATACTGTCCGCCGAAAGTCAGCTTCAGGTTGGTCTGGCCGGAGGCGAGCGTTATGTTTTTAACCGTAAAGGTTGCCGGAGCCGAGCCGAAGAAGATCACGTTCGGACCCGAAGCACCGTCATAAGCACCCGCGCTGCTCTTGCCGGAAGAACGAATCGAGGTGTTCGTACCCTCGTAAGAAACCTTCGAAGCACCCTCACCGGTGGTGTTCCAACCCGTGTAAGCCGAAACCAGAGGCTTATCATCAACGGCTTCGTTACCCGCCGTCTCGTTGAAGATGAGCGTCGGCGGCACCACTTCGCCCTGAAGCACATTGACATCCTTCTGAATCAATGCGCCGTAGGAGTTGTAAACCTCGAAAGTCACCTTGGCCGATTGACCGATGTTCGAAGCGGGTACCGTAACGGTCACGGCAGCGTCGCCCTCGCCTTCGGTAGCCGAAAGGCGCACCCAAGTCTGTTCGTCCTCGACGATAGCACGCCAGGGACGGTTCGTTTCAACGATAAAAGTACCGTTGTACTCATCTGCGGGCTGTCCCTCCGCATCGAACGTCAGGTTCTCCGGCGTGACGTTCAGATAGGGAGCACCCATGTCGTCATTGTCGTCGGTACATCCCGCGAACACCGCTACGGCGAACACGGTCAATGCACTGAAGAGCAATTTCCAAATGCTACTCTTTTTCATAAACAATTAAATTTTAGAGTGATATAAAAATAGGTTAAAAATAACTTCGTTTTATAATACTTTACACAAAGTATTTATTCTTAAACTTTTTGTAAAAATACTATTTTTTCCTGTTTTACCAATGGGTTAAATACTATTTTCATATTACAATGCCATTAAATCGAATATAACAACACAACGGATTTTTATTTCGTATCAAAAAACCCACCAAACCGTGTTCTCTCCGCCAAAATAAGCGCAAAAGGCGTGCAGTTTTGACCGCACGCCTTTTTTCCGAGAAATACGTCCGGTCAACGAATCCGGTCGAGCGACCGCACCAGCTTTTCGTCCCGGAAGATCGCCCGCAAAGCCAGCAAGTCGAAAACCAGGCAGACCAGCGGGAAAACGAGCGAAATTTTAAGGGTATGGGAGTAAAATTCACTGTCCGCGAAGTAACGGTTGCAAAGGTAGAAATAGATTCCCATCATCGCCCCGGCACCGATGAGGAGCACCAACTCGACGGCACATAACCGGATCTGCACCAGACGGCGCTTGAAAAGGAAAATCGTCACCAACGGCACCAGACAGGCGGCAACCAGAACAACCCCCAGATACACCGTCGGCAGCAACGTGATGCCCGCGGCATCCTTCAGGCCGAAAGCGGTCAGCGTACAGGTGTCCGCTCCGACGGTGAAATCGGCCAGCGGCAGCCCCAGTCCCGTCAGCACGACGACCAGCAACAGATACAAAGTCTGAATACGTTGAATCATATAACTTCTATTTTGTTTATACGAACCTCTTCGAATCCTGCCGAAAATCACAGGCTCTGCGAGGTTTATTGATTATCCAATGTTTTTTCGATCAGGTATTTATTACGGTCTGCGGCATTCCGGTCGATCAACTCGCCCAGGAATCCCGCCAGGAACAACTGCACGCCGAGCACGACGGCCAGCAGCGAAAGGTAGAAAAGCGGCTGATCCGTTACGGCCCGCACAGGCAGGTCATGGCACTGTTTATACAATTTGGCACCGATCACCCATGCCGTCGTACAGCCGCCGAAAAGGAACATCAGCGTTCCCAGGCTGCCGAAAAAGTACATCGGCGAACGGCCGAAACGCGAGAGAAACGAAACCGTAATGAGATCCAGATACCCTTTCACCATCCGCTCCATACCGAATTTCGAATGACCGTACTTGCGGGCGCGATGCTCGACGACCTTCTCGCCGATCCGCTTGAATCCGGCCTGTTTTGCCAGAATCGGAATATAACGATGCATCTCGCCATAGACTTCGATCGCCTTGACCACCCGGCGGCGGTAGGCCTTCAGTCCGCAGTTGAAATCATGCAGCCGGATTCCCGAAACGATGCGGGCCGTCCAGTTGAAAAACTTGCTCGGCCACCGCTTCCCCGCCGGGTCGTGACGCTTCTTTTTCCAGCCCGACACCAGATCGTACCCCTCGTCGAGGACCATATGCCGCAGAGCCGGAATCTCGTCCGGCGAGTCCTGCAAGTCGGCGTCCATCGTGAAAACCACCTCGCCGCGTGCTTCGGCGAAACCGCAATACAGAGCGGCGGATTTGCCGTAGTTGCGAGCGAACTTGATCCCCCGCACCGCCGCAAACCGCTCGTGCAGACTCTCGATCACGCGCCACGAACCATCGCCGGAACCGTCGTCCACCAGGATCACCTCGTAGGACAAACCCTCGCCGCGAGCTACGCGGTCGATCCATTCGACCAGCTCCGGCAGGGACTCTTCCTCGTTGTAAAGCGGAACGACGACCGATATGTCGAGCGTAGCATCCATCGTTCTTCTACTCTTCGGATTGAGGACCGAAAGGCCGGGGTGCACGCGCCAGGATACCGGCCAAAATAAGCCCTAGGACGAGGCCGACGATCAGGTTGCCCCAGATCGAAGCCCATACGGTAGCCAGAATGGAAGGCTCCGGCGCCTCCTGTATGGTTTTCAGCATTTCGGCGAATACGCCCTCCATCGACGCAGGAAGTTTTCCGTCCTCGGCGAACCGGATCAATGCGGAAGTATATCGGTCGATATACTCCGAATATCCGATGAAAACACTGCGATAGAGGTATTCCACCACCCCCTTGATCAGGGCCGACGACAGAATCAGGGCCAGAATGAAACCCAGACCGCGGCTCAAAGGAAATCCCTGTTCGTGACCGTACTGTTCACGGCGGCGCTTGGCGAAACGGTAAAGCAGCGCGATATAAACGACTGCGGCCAAGATCCACACCAGCCCCATCGTCGAAAACCATCCCGACAACATCAAGGACTGCTCTATAACGAAAGCCACGGACATGACCAGTCCGATGATCGCTCCGTACTTGCAGACCTCGTTCCAGAATTTGAATTTTGTCATTCTTCTTCTATTTTTAGCATATGTTTATTCCCGCAATATACCTTTACCTTCCCGCAAAATCTCCGGCTCACCGCCCGTCAGATCTACGACGGTCGTCGGCACCGCATCGCCGACACCTCCGTCGATCACCAGTTCTACGTCCCGGCCGTACCGCTCGTGGATCAACTCCGGATCGGTCATATATTCGGTTTCCTCGTCATCCAGCACGGAAGAGGTCAGCAGCGGAGCTCCCAACCGCTCGACGATGGCCCGAGGAATCGAATTGTCCGGAATGCGGATCCCGATGGTGCGACGCCGTTCGAGCGCCTTGTGCGGCATACGCGACGATGCATCCAGCAGGAAGGTGAAGGGCCCCGGCAGATTTTGTTTCAGCAACCGGAACTGAGCGTTATCCACCCGGCAATAATCGGCAATCTGCCCGAGCGAATCGAACACGACGGAAAACGTCGTGAGATCCTTCCCCTTGATCCGGCGCAGCCGCTCGACGGCCTTCGCCGAACGGATCGAGCAGCCGAAGGCATAGACGCTGTCGGTCGGATAGATCACCACGCCGTCCCTTTCGAGCAGGTTCACCACCCGGTCGATCTCCTTCTCGGAAGGATTCTCGGTATAGATTTTAACCAACATAGGGAGGGCAAATATACGGAAATTATTTAATATTCCGACGATTCAACTCCGCACTATAAGCCCGGGCATTAGCCAGATGTTCGCCGTACGTGCGGGCGAAACTGTGATAACCGTCGAAAGTCGGGCGGGCACAGAAGAAGAGATAGTCGTGGTTCTCGAAGTTCAGCACCCCATCGATCGCAGCGACCGAAGGCATCGCGATCGGCGACGGCGGCAGCCCCTTGTTCAGGTAGGTGTTATACGGCGAAGGGGTTCTCAAGTGCTTGTGCAGAATCCGGCGAAGCGAAAAATCCTGCAGCGCATATTTGACCGTCGGATCTGCCTGCAGGGGCATCCCTTTCCGCAGGC
>ENA-OPSF01002156-OPSF01002156.1-human-gut-metagenome-genome-assembly--contig:-NODE-2156-length-12992-cov-2.071810_pt1 | contig 12992 bp, 13 predicted proteins | sample MGYA00241452_ERZ501896 | MGnify/ENA primary metagenome ERZ501896 (study PRJEB25962, sample SAMEA2042111) | human gut metagenome | biome: human gut; feature: human-associated habitat; material: faeces... | reverse complement strand
CGTGTGGCGATGGTGGAGTAGGAATGCTCGATCTTCTGCCACAGTTCCTCGTTCACGGCGTCCTTGATCTCACCCTGCATCTGGGCAATGGCGCTGTCATAGAAAGCGTGGGTCTCGCGGTCTGGCGCAGTCTCCGGATCGAAGTTGGTGTAGTACAGCTGCACCAGATAATCCTCGCGGTATTCCGCATTCATTTGCATCACAGGCTTGGGTGCGTTGAGGGCTGCGGAGATCTCCTTCAGAGAGGTAATGAGCTGCGGAAGCTGCCCTTCAAAGAAACGTCTGCCTAACGCTGTCTCATGGAAGTTCATTCAGACACCTCCCTGGGAAAGGGAACGCCAACGCCGATGTTGGTCAGGCTGTAGATGCGGATGGGCTGGATCTTCCAGTCCCAGTTGCCGGTGGAGCCGGCGTTGAGCCAGGCAGAGTATTTATCCGCCTCAAAACCGTCGTCTTCAATATGACCGATGTGGTTATCAAAGGCGGCCAGCACCTCATCATATTCCAGACGGCCCTTCTTACAGAGTGCCTGAAGCATAGCTTCAACAGCCTGTCGGTGTGTGGGATAGAGTTCCGGCTGAAGGATCTCCCGTTCATTGACGCATTGCAGCTGATACTGCAGCAGACAGCATTCGCCGGGCACCCATCCGTTAGGCTGGCGCATATAGCTCTCCAGACGCACACAGGGGTCATGGCCATTTAGACAGGAGCCGAAGATGGAGAAGCCGAGCCGATTCGGCTTGTAGGCTTTGTTGTCGCTGCTGACGATGTAGGTGCGGTCGTACATTGTATAGTTCGGGTCCTCGTGGGAGCCGAGGTCGGAGAAAGTGATATAGCCGTCCAGATGATATTTGGGCTGGGTTGCCTCATGGGTGGCGAAGATTCGTTCCAGTTCTTTGTATTCCATGATACCGTTCCTTTCCTTTAAGCGGTTTTCTGATAGGCAGGCATGGCGCTGTGCGCGTTGGTGACATAGACGATCCGCCATTCTTCCGGCTTACCGAGGCCATCACGCACACGCTCCAACAGAGGACGCTTTCCACACTGGGCGTAGCGAATCCAGACGCTTCCGGTCAGTCGTTCCAGAGCAAACATAAGCGTTACCCCTTCCTTGCTGCCCAGTCCTTCAGTTCCCGGAACAGAGCTTCCTGATTGCGGTCATACTGCTCCAGAAATGGCTGATCCAGGTCGAAGTTATAGTAGCGGTAGTACAGCAGACGGAACAGGAATTGTTCCTGCTGCTTCTGGGTGAGCTGTCGCATGAGCCTGCCCAGCTCCGGTAAGGCTTCCGTTTCTTTTTCAAACAGGGTGCGCTCCGCCTTGGTGAAGTTCTCATACATCCAGTCGTTGACCGACACGCTTCCACCCTGAAAGTGGTCTGCGTGGCTGTCCAAACACTGGTAGAACTCAAAGCGCCTGCCCCGTGAACCATTCTTGATAGTGAAGGGATAGACGCGGCAGACACGCAGCCGGGCCTCATAGACAGAACAGCGGCCGTCCTGCAGGAACACGCAATGTGCATCGCTTCCGTGGGTATTCAGTGTAAAGACCGGATAGCCCTCGCTGAGCAGGATGGGGTGTGCGTACTTGGCGTAGACATCCTCGATGGTCTCTACCGTACCGAACTGACGCAGATACCGGCCAAGCTGATAAGCATCGTAGGGCTCCAGCATGACCTTTTCTTCCACATCCCGGCAGCAGGCGCCGCACTGTTGGCATTTGAATAAGACCCTGTCCTTGGTACTGACAGGTCTCACAGTTGTTTCCATAGGGTTCCTCCTGACATTAAAAATGCCACAGCCGTAGTGATACGGCTGTGGCGCATAGGCAAAACTCAGGCGGCCAGGCTCGTCATGTACGAGTTTGCGGCCGTCTGCGGGGTGGGGTTCATGAGCAGGGTGTAGTTGGTGTTCATGGTCTCAAAACGGATCTGGTCCGCACTGGCATCGTGGATGGCCACGATGGGAGAAGTGCGAATGACCTGCCCACAATGATAAATGAGGGCACGGCCGCCGATCAGCAGCGGGTGCATGAGGATGCCGTTGAGGGTAGTGGATTTCTTGAAGTTCATTGAATTCGCCTCCATCTAATCTTTATAGAGTTTCAGGTACACCTGGTACATTTCCCTGAGCAGCTTACGGACACGCTTGGGACTCATGCCCTGTGAGCGTGCTGTTTCCGCAATGGAATAGCCCTGCAGGCGCATGGACGCAAGCCGGTACTGCTCTTCGCTGGTCATGGAAACCAGATCATGCAGAATCAGATTTGCCTCCAGCTCCTCGTATGGGTCTGCGTTGTGCGGTTGGACGGTCTGCAAATACCTCTGCTCGCTTTCCAGTCGCCGCGCTTCGGCTCTGTGGTAAGAAGCAATGCTCTGACCCATGGCACGCCATGCAACCGTAGAGAACGCGTACTGGCGCAGTTTAGGGTCACTGAGATACCGCATGACTGCCCGTAGGAAACCAAATGCGGCAATGTCGTAGTATTCGCCGGGCGCCCATCCCTTCTCATGGAGAAAGGTATAGATGAGGTTATGGCGGTCTGCGGCAAACTGACGCTGTTCCTCGGTCATGACTTCCGGTTCCGCCTGCCGCCCCCCTGATGTGCAGGGGGACGGCGGGCGCAGTTCCGGGCTGTGAATGGCTATGCGTGCGGTCCCATCATGCGGGGAGCTCGTCACGCTCACCGTCGATGATGCCGGGGATGAAGTGCGCATCGTTGTCAGGCAGCACGGGGGCGCCATCCTGATACTCGCAGATATTCTCGGCGTTGGTGGCGTGATTGATGGCACGCTGCTCATTCATGTTCTTGATCTGCATACGCATGGCACTGGAAAGCTCACGGACGGCAGCCAGCTGCTCGCCGGTGAAGTCGTAGAGCTTCTTGAACACAGCGATGCTGTAGTCGTGAGGGCCGTTGGTCATCTTCTTCAAGGTGATCTGGACGACGCCGGCACAGATACCACGCTTGCGGCTGAGGAAGGCAGCGCTGACAAAGTCGTTGTATCCCTTCAGGCTCGTGGGAGGCAGGGCTAGCTGGATGGGCAGAGATTCACCGCTGCGGAGGATATAGAGCATCCGCATATTCTATAGTGATAGGTAATCCTCTGCCAGTTTTGGCTCGGGATTTTCCCCCACTCCGCACGGAGCGTGCGACTTTCACCGCACTCCGCGCTCCATCATTATCATTCATTATCTTCTCGATACAGTTAGACCTATTAGAGATTGTTTGTCACTTGCGTTTGATAGATTGACCGCAGACCGGCCATTTTTCTCAACTCATTTACCTTGTTGATTTGCTTATCATTCAGTGATAGGGATTGCAGTAGACGGGTTACAGTGCCTGCTTGTGCAGCGTGTATCAGTCTGTGTACGATTTCATGTACCAGCGTGAGATTTTCATATTCATCTCCACCGCCTAAGTGTTTGGGTTTCTTGTGATGACAGTGTATTTCGCTGGTTTTATGAAATTCCAATCCGGTGACAGCGCATTTTCCCCATTGGGCGCAGAACAGAGATATGCGGTTATCCGCATACTCCAGACTTCTGCCCTTTAATGGTTGACGCATAAGGGAGATCATAAGCGGCACATTTACTCGAAGATTATCATGTAAGCCTACTCGCCCCTCCGGAGTGTATGCACACCATGACCGCTGTTTGCATCGTGGTCTGATGCGCCGCACCTGTCCGATTGGATAAATGGGCTCACCAGTTCCTGCCACATAACGCAGTCTGCGAGACCGTCCATACCGTTGCCGTTCTACCTCCGAAAGCGGCCTGCCCTTTCGGACAAGTCTTGTGCCTTTTTCGGTGTTCAAGCGGTTGGTTAAGACTGTCATAACTGAATGATTGAGTTGATTAAAGTCATCGCTGACATCAGTAGCCAAACAATAGTAATTCTGCATACCCATGACCATAGCGTTGTATAGGCGGGTTTCTTCCAGTTCGGTTTTTCCCTTTCTGGGTGATGCAATTCGTTTGGCCTGTTCAATCAGCTTGGCCTTTTTCTGCTTTAGTGATTTGTCACTGATATGGGATTGCACGACATATTTTTGCCCCTTTTCCCGTACTCGGATTTTGATGCCAAGGAAATCAGAGTATCCATGTCTGATGTTAACAATCCGTGTCTTTTCTTGCGAAACCTCCAGCTTCAGCCTTTCCAAAAGCCACTGGGTTACAGCGATTTTCGTTTTTTCGGCGTCGCTTTTGTTTCGACAGAAGATTCGGAAGTCGTCTGCGTAGCGCACGATATACATTTCTTTGAGCTTCGTGCCTCTCATAGCCCTATATCCGTGTCCTAAATTTTCCGATCCATTTTTGGCGCATTTGATAGCGTAATTGCGAGTAACGGGATTAGCTTGCCATTGGCTTTCTATCCAGTGGTCAAGCTCATTTAGAACGATATTTGCCAATAAGGGGGATATGATTCCACCCTGCGGAGTTCCCTTGGTGGGGCACACCGTTTTTCCGTCTGGCATACGGATGGGCGCTGTGAGAATTTGACGCAGAACATAGATGAGCGATTTATCTCGGATACCCATTGCCCAAACCTGCCTTATCAGCTTTGGATGGTCGACATTATCGAAGAACCCTTTTATATCAAACTCGATGATAAAGTGCAGATGTGATAATTGCATCAAGTTATAGGTTCTTGCAATGGCGTTTTCCACCGACCGATTGGGGCGAAAGCCGAAGCTGTTTTCGCTGAACTTTGCCTCGCATATCGGCTCCATGACTTGCTTAATACACTGCTGTATCAATCTGTCCCATATACAGGGTATGCCGAGAGGCCGCAGTGTTGTCGGATCGTGGGGCTTGGGAATATCCTTTCTTCGCACAGGTTTAGGACGGTAGCCGTGTTTACTTCCAGTGACAATGTATCTTACCTTTTCCACCATTTCGTCCACCGGCATTTTCCCAATGTCCTTAATGGTGAGTTTGTCAGTTCCCGCTGTATTACTGCCAGTGTTCGATTTGATATTGCGGTATGCCAGAAGTATGTTGTTTCTTGACAGGACGATGCTCAATAGGTCTGTGAACTGCTCGCCCGCTTTACTTCTTGCATACAGGTCATCGTAAACACTTTGCATATCGTAGTATTCTGCATGGCGCAAGTCCTCGGTACTGACGATCTTCTTTCTCTCAACAGGCATAAGGTATCACTCCTCTCAACAGGAGCAATCTCTTTTGGTCTTACTCGAAATCCTTATATTAACCGATGATTTGATTTGAATGATAATGACTTGAGGCCATCCCTCTGTCCCCATTACAGGGACTTCGCTGGTTCGACCTCTACTTTTCAGCACCGATTCAATGGCTTATTATTCTTCGTCCACCTATTTCCTGTGAGGGAAACTCGATACCTTTCCTCGTTCCGATAATCCTATCTTTACATTTGCATCCGTAGGTCTCCGCTATAGGCCTGTCAGTTGGACTGCGCCTGTAACGCAGTGTGGTGTTTCATACATGCAATTCTTACTCCACCACGCTGACTGCGAATGAACGCCAGAGCACATTTCTATGCCCCAAAAGTATAGACCCGTACATTCACGGATTCGTCAGATAACATCTATCATTCTGACCATAGATGCTTTATAGACCCCCGACCTGTAGGCAACACCATCCACCTCTGGACAGCTTTCGATGCGTTGTAGCAACAGGCGCATTACGGTTGCTCTCGGCCGACTTTACCGAGCTTCTGACCCATTTGGTTTCCCTTATATGGGCCAGTCGGAGTATCAGGGAAGGCGTTTCAGGGCGTTACCCCATCATTCCACCTTTCGGATTATCAGTTCTCCTAAGAAATCAGCTTTACAGTTCTACAGCGAACTGTTATACTTTTTACACAGATCAGAGATTGCGGAGGTTCTTTTGGTAATGCAGATACATCTTGGGGAACTTAGAAAAATCGACTACACCAAGGCAATACAATTTGCCATAGAGGGTATGCATTTTCATTGGTATCTGGACAACAAATTCCTCTTGAACCTTTATGGTCGCTATTTCCTCTACCTTGAATTGATGCGTGCAACACAAGTTATCGCAGCCTATTATGGCGAAGAATTGGCAGGAGTTCTCCTTTGCGAAATTAAAGGTGAGCCTAAGCTGTTTCGCTCTTTTTGGAAATCTGTTTACGTTAAAGCCTTTGACTTCCTGCAAAACCTCTTCGTCAAGGACGGTGTTGGGCTATATGACCAAGCGAACAAAGAAATGTTCAAGGAATACAACTTACATCACTCACCCAATGGAGAAATCATTTTCTTAGCTGCCAACCCATCCATTAAAATAAAGGGTATAGGTTCGATGCTCCTTGCCGAATTGGAACGAAGAGAGTGCGGCAAAGAGGTTTATCTCTATACCGACAACGCTTGCACCTATCAGTTTTACGAGCATCGTGGTTTTGAACTCGTTCAGAGCAAAGATGTTGCATTGAAAATCGGTAACAGAACTGTTCCTCTTCAGTGTCTGTTATACCGCAAGATATTAGGTTAATAACTCCAATCTGTGTGAGGATGTCGCGATGACATCCTCTTTTTTCTTAGTGCCTAACCTTTTCAGTTAGGAACGAGTCGCACTACAGGCCTTGCCGTTTCCGCCCTTGCTGTCGCTGCCGAACTTGTTGAGCAGGCAGTCCTGGCACATACCGCCGGGAGTACCGAAGCCGGTCTTACCATCCACGGACTGGCACAGAGGGGGCGCATCATCGTCATACTCGCTGCCCTCGGGCCAGTAGGCATTTGCCAGATGGGTGAACATCAGGACGCCCTCAATGCTCTTGGTGTACTCGGGCTCGTCCGGATTCTCACCGGTGAGTTCGAACTGGATCGTACCGCCACCGGGGATCTTGGCACGGGGGAAGCGAAGGGTAACGCCGTCCATATCCTCGGACAGCTCTTCGGCAGAGAAATCGCCCTCGATCTGAGCGGGCAGAATGAAAGTGTTGCGGGTCATCAGGGCATCATTGGTAGGCTGGTTATACATAGTAGTTTCCTCCTAATAAAATCATGTAAGTTTGGTGTGGCATAGCCGTCAAGCGGCCATGCGGGTGACTTTGTTGATCGCGCGGAACAGATCGGGCGACATGGTGAGCACGCTGTAGCCGATCTCCTCCAGCTTGGAAGCACGGTCATAGCTCTCCACATCCTGACTGTAACGGGTCACTGCGTTGGCAAGACCATAGAGGGTGTAATCCTTGCCCTCAATGAGATGCTGCAGGATGCCATCGCCCTCCGGCTCGGTGATTCCGAAACTGGAGCTTGCCATCTTGACGATGCCGGGGATATTACTGGTATCCAGCTTGATCTCAGAGGTCTCACGCATCTTGTTCACGACCTGAGCGAAGCGGGCTTCGTCCACGGCGGCACGAACGGTATCCTGAATCTTCAGGATAAATGCATGGTCATCTGCGGCCAGCGTCTCCTGAGAATACAGGAAGAAGTTATCGTCCGTGGTGGTGACCCTGCCGACATGGTTGCGTCTGGCCTTTGCGGCGTTGACCACCATGCCATTGGAACACACCAGACGATAGATCAAAGGCTGGATAGTAACGGCGCCAAGTCCGGTCTCGCTGTTGGAGATGACCACGCCTGCCTGCACGATGTCGCCGGGAACCACCTCGGCGGTGAGCCGGGGGTTGACCACCTTGATATACATATAGTCATCGGTGATCTGGCAGCTTTCGTAGCGGGCGTCGGGCATCTCGGCAATGATGGGCAGCGTGACTTTGGCAATGTCCAGATTGTCGATGCGCCGATAGCGGTTACTGAGGAATGCCCGGGCATGACCGTCAATGGTGCGGATCATGCGCTGTTCGGGCTGTTTCTGGAACCAGTGGTTCACATTGTGGGCCAGAAGGTCAGGTTCCTGCTGAAGCATCCGGTCGTAATATTTACGAGGGATGTCCAGATAAGAACCGAGCTGCTGATGGGCAGTCTGCTTCATGGTCAGCGGTTCCACCTGATCCCGACCGTTTGCATCCAACACACGGAGCATAGGCTCATTGCCCCAGGGCTCCATGCGCAGGTTGGCGGTGTTTACCAGATAGTCCGTCTTCGCCTGAGACTGGCGTAGGATCTCCTTGCTCATTTCCTGAATCGTAAGGCCGGCTTTCATTTCATTTGTTCACTCCCTTCATTTGTTTACCAGGCGACCTGAATACAGGTGTCCTGCACCGTAGCAGCCAAGCCGGCCTGCTCCAGCACGTCCTTCAGTCTGGGCCAGTACACCTTCTCAGGGAAACTGTTGAAGGATTCCTGGACGAGTTCTTCATCACCACCTTCCGGCTTGATGCAGATGCTGCCGTCCTCCTTCAGATACAGCTTGCTGTGTCCTCTGGAGTTGAGATCTGAAACCAGATTTTCCAGCACCGTGCGGCCCTGCAGCTCGTACCAGACCTGGGGATCGACGGGCTGCTGGTTGGGTGCCGGGGTATCGTTAGGCTGTTCCTGACCATGCAGAGGAACGACTTTCACAAGAGAGCAGGAAAGATCCTCCATCTTATCCAGGGTCACATCTGCAAAATCGTAGTCAGGGACGCCGTATACCCGGATACGGGCGGTTCCGCCCTGTACTGCAAACAGGGCAGGCATTTCAATCGTCCACTCCCAGCGCGCGTTGGGATACGCGGATTTCAAATGGCTGGAGATACGGAAATTGACATGACGAAGAAGTTTCTGTGCCAGTGCATCATCCGGCAAATTGGCATCGGCCATCGCCTGACGCTCCCGTTCTGCCCGTTTTTCACGCCGACGTAGGCTCTGGATAGAGCGCCACGCAGGCAGGAGCAGGGCGAAGATGAGCCACAGGCCCCAGAGTGCAAAACAGGAGATCAGCAGCGGAAGCTGCCACTTACCCCGCACCAGAGCGAGGACGGCGATGACTGCGCCGATCAGGATGGAGATACTGCCCCACAGGAGAGTTGAGGTCTTTTTCATTACTGTTGCCACCTTTCAAATTTTTCTGGGAAAAACAAAAAAAGAGGCACTATACCCATGAACAGGAAATCATTCTCTGAATCATGTGGTATAGTGCCTCTTCAATTTGTGCCGGAGTGTTATTCCGGCAAGGCCTCCCGTTCTCCATCGATCACACCGGCTGTTTCGGTTGCGGTGTTGCTGGTTGTGGGTGTAGCCTTTTCTTTCTTCGGAAATCTGTCCGTCTCCTTCGGGACAAATCCCCAGTCGTTCAGCTTGAGCTTCAGCCGCTTGTCCGGGGTCACGCCGTCTTTTTTGACGTACTCTTCCAACTCCAAAGAGCCGGAGACCCAAATCAAACTGCCTTTCTTCACTCTGAACCGTTTGAGCTGTTCTGCCAGATACCCCCAAGCCCATACATTCATGGCTTGCGAGCGTGCGGTTTCTCCATATCCAATTCGTTCCACCAGGGTGAAATGGATATACAGATTCTGCTTGGCACTGGATCGCAGCTCCAGATCGGTAACGACCCGACCTGTGGTGAATAGCTGTGACATAATCACTCCTCTCTGCCGCATGGCGATACTTATATTAAAAAGCGCCAGAGCAGACTAACCCCACTACTTGAAAATGGGCGCAGTCATACTACCGACGCTTGCGTACAATCCAAAGACAACGTGTGCAATGCAAGTTTCCTCGCCAATAGGCAAATAGCCTATCCTCATAAAGAGGGACGCACATAGAATCAATTACAAGGGTATGATAGCACAAGATGTAGGCACTGTCAATAGATTAAACACAATATATAGTATTTTATGCGGCGGCGAATATCAAAATGTTGTGGTTTTCTTCCCAGAGTTCAGTCCTCGCGAAGATAGAACTGGTGACATTCCGCATAAGGGGTACGGTACTGGAAGACCATGTCGGCATACTGGCCGAAACCATCTATGCCGGCAATGACCAGAAGCGTGTCCTTGGTGTGGCCGTCCATATACCACAGCTGCATGGAACGGAAGTCGTCCATGGATACCATGCCGGTGGCAATGCGGCGGAGAATGTCCTCCTTGTCCATTATGGGGCGGGTCAGGTAATGGCGGAATAGCTCGTCCCCAAGGCCGAGCGCCTGTGCATAGCTGATGCCGATGGGCGCGGTCAGCCACAGCTGCGTTTTCGCGTCGAAGGTCTGCTGATGGGGTTCGGGGCATTTGTGCCGGAGATAGTCGTAGAACATACGCACATCAGTACGGGTGCCGGGCCCGGGGATATCACATTCATAGATCCCGTCCTCATTGCTGGCGAAAGCGATCTGGTCATGGTTCCGATCCTCCAGCAATAGGCCGTTGCGGGAGATAGGCCAGACGATGCAGGAGTCGAGATAAAATTGATTTCTCAGAAACTCCATGACTTTGTACTGGCCGATGGTCCGGGGCTTATACAAAATGGATCAGTCCTTTCTTTTGTGGTGTCACTATATACATAGGATGGACGGAAGTTGCATTCTGCAAAAATCGGTGCAATCTCAAATTATTTTGAAATTCAGGTGGGAATGTGCTAACATCAAGCTGACGATAAGAATTAAGCATATATAGAATGCCGTCTTCGCTATGAAAGAGAGAAATCGTTTTATGAAAAAATCATCTGTTCTATGTTTGTTGTTGACTATGATTCTTCTGATCGGCTTGCTTTGCGGATGTAGCAATTCCGATGAGGGAGCCGTGTCAGCACCAACTGATGACTTGAACACGCCAAGCCCTACATATGATGATGCCGAGCTTGCATACGCTTTAGAACTCGGAATTGGACATTACCAAGAGGTGGATGCCACCATCACTTATGCGGAATTTGTGGAAATGCTTGATGCGGTTGTCGTGCTTTCCGCTGACGAAAAGTTTGAGAACTGGGAGAGTGTACTTGAAAAAGCGCGTAAATCCCAGAGAGAACTGACCCGACGAGAGGGTATGGTCGCTGTATATCTGGCAGCGGAAGCGTTAGGTCCGGAATACTACCAATACAACAACACTGCAACCGGCACACAGATTTTTGAAGAAATTGCGAGTGTCGATGAATGGTTGTTTTGGGATGAAATGTGGGACTGCGATTACAGCTTGTTCCCCAATGTGGAAGCCATACCGCTGAATGGCGAGGGTTCCTATGTCAATGCCGGATATTTCTATTCCATGAATCGAGCATCTCTGTCCAATGGACAGACTATTTTTGATTACGATAGCGACGCCAAATCCATGCGTCCGGCAGACCCGTTTACATACACGGAAGGTTTGCGGGCTGCTGTCAGACTATACGACTCGTATCATGCAATCGAGCCTCGTCCTATGACTGCCGCAGATCAGGAGATCATTGCAAATGCGGATGCACGACGGGAATCAATCTTGAACAGCCTAACGGAAATCACCGTTACCGGGACAAGCTACTATGTATCCGCAGACGGCGATGATCGCAACAACGGCAAGAGTGAGCAAACGCCTTGGGCATCACTTGAAAAGGTCAACAGTGCAAAGTTACAGCCTGGCGACGGTGTATTTTTCCGCCGTGGGGATGTCTGGCGCGGTGTAGCTCTCATTGCCCAAAACGGCGTTACATACTCCGCATATGGCGAGGGAGCCAAGCCCGGTATTTACGGCTCTCCGGAAAACGGTGCTGATCCCGAAAAATGGAACCTGCTGACAGGAACGGAAAACATCTGGGTTTTCCATAAAGACATCATGGACTGCGGCGATATTGTACTTGACGGCAGCATGGATATTGCAGATAAGGCTCCCGTCTGGTGGACAGGCACCCAGTATGTGAAAGATGACTCTTGGGATAACCACGAAGAACTGATGGCAAAGCCTGAATTTGATCCCACCCACGATATGGATGATCTACAGTATTTCAATGATATTGACTATCGTGACCTGGGCACACAGCATCCGCTCTATGTTTACGAACATGCTGACCGCAAGGGCAAGCTGTATCTGCGCTGTGACGAAGGTAATCCCGGTGAAATCTATGACTCCATTGAGTTTTGCTGCGATCCCTATAATGGCAGCTTGATCACGCTGAATTTCGGCTATGAATCCATTATTGATAACTTAGCAGTGCTTTATAGTGGCCATGCTATCGAGGCTAACGGCGGCAAAGCAGTACAGAATTGTGAGGTAGGATATATGGGTGCTATGACCCACACATTCTACGATGCAGAAACCGTTTACTCGGGTGACGGTATTAGCCATACACTTAACATGGTTGTAGAAAACAACTATGTTCACCACAGCTTTAATAGCGGAATTGCTGCAGGAGAAATGTCCTTCGCTGCCGATGAAGCACATGCAAACACCAAGGAAACTCAAGGCAACAATATCATTCGGGGTAACTTGATAGAGTACACCGCGGGTATTACACTGCTGAATTGGGAAGAGGAAGTCAACGAACTTCACATGTTCAAAGACATCACCATTGAGGATAATTTCGTGATGTATTCCGCTCCTGCCGGAGATCTGTCCGGTAAAAAAGCAAAAGATATTATCGGCGCACTGGTATTTACAGGAAGGGATGTTCCCACGCCTTGCGCAAATGAGAATTTGGTGATTAAGAACAATGTCTTTTACTGTTCGCAGGATGCTCTGATTATCAGCGGTATGCCGGAGGAGTATTATCCGATCTATTCTGGCAATACCTATGGGCAGTATTCCAATGCTCCATTTGCACACTGGCGTTTCCGGGACGGAACCTTCCGTACCATTCTTGCAACCGACTCAACCGATCTGGAAGCATTTGTTCGGGATGAGCTGGGAGATGCAACAGGTATTGTTTTACATTAGACGCATAATCCGCTTTCATCCAAATTCCAATTTTCCTTGAAACTATTTCTGCGTTAAAACTGAATTTTGAGTTATAGACCAGTCTCGGAAACGGGACTGGTCTTATGTTTCTTCCGTCTCCTGCAGGATGTCGGAAACTTGATACTCGCCCAAATCCTCAAGGGCAAGAAACTGCTGCTGTGCGGAAAAGATCTGATACGGCCCATCAACCTCCGTTGCCAGATAGAACAGACGGTAGCAGTTGCCGATGCGGATAGGGATTC
>ENA-OPSF01002153-OPSF01002153.1-human-gut-metagenome-genome-assembly--contig:-NODE-2153-length-13001-cov-2.594006_pt1 | contig 13001 bp, 10 predicted proteins | sample MGYA00241452_ERZ501896 | MGnify/ENA primary metagenome ERZ501896 (study PRJEB25962, sample SAMEA2042111) | human gut metagenome | biome: human gut; feature: human-associated habitat; material: faeces... | reverse complement strand
TGACCCCGCCGTTCACGGAGAGCAAGACCCGGGGACAGTACAAGGAGCTGATGAACAAAATCGAAGCGTACTACAAGACCGACGAGGCCCGCCAGCCGGAGGTATCGATCGCCGTGAAAAAGATCGCCGTGAAGATGGGCCTGCACCGCGACCTGCGGCTGGACAGCCTGCTCACGCAGCCCTACACTGCCGAGGAGATCGCCCGCATCGAAAACTTCGCCGAGGAGATCGCCAACGAAAAGATGACCGGACAGCTCTATACGACGGGCGTTCCCTACTCGCCGGAGAAGATCCGTTCGTCGGTAATGGCCATGAGCGCCGACCCGATCGCATACAGCGTAGCGGCCCTCGACCGCCAGCGCGGAAAGGTAGCCGACACGCAGCTCAAGAGCCAGGCATTCTTCACGCAGCACTATCTGGAGCCGGCCAAGCAACTGGTTCGCCAGGTGCTCGGCGGACAGAAAGCCGATGACGCACTGGTCTGCCGCGTAGCGGGAATCACCCCGGAGAAGCTCGCCGAAGCGCACACGATCCTCACTCCGCCCCGGCGAGGCATGATGATGATGGGCCGCGCAGTTACTCCTGCGGAATATACGGCCGATCAGAAGCGCGAAGCGCAGGCCATCGCCGAAGTGGAGCGCACCGTAACGAATATCCAGAACTACAAACGGGCGCTGGAGGAGAGTCCGGAAATGGAGATGCGCTCGATTCTGAACGCTCTGGCGGGCGGATACGTCGCACCAACTTCGGGCGGCGATGCCGTGGCCAATCCGCAGGCGGTGCCTACGGGCCGCAACCTTTATGCTGTGAACGCAGAGACCACCCCGTCCGAACAGGCCTGGGCCAAAGGCAAGGAGCTGGCGGAGAATACGCTCGCACAATACAAGAAAACGCACGGCGACTATCCGCGCAAAGTCAGCTACACCTTCTGGAGCAGTGAATTCATCGAGAGCGAAGGTGCGACGATCGCCCAGGTGCTCTACATGCTGGGCGTAGAGCCGGTACGCGACGCTTACGGCCGCGTGTCCGACCTGCGGCTGATTCCCTCCGAGCAGTTGGGCCGACCCCGCGTGGACGTAATCGTACAGACCTCGGGCCAGTTCCGCGACCTGGCGGCATCGCGCCTGGCACTGATTTCGCGGGCCGTCGAGATGGCGGCGGCAGCGACCGACGACCGGGACCGCGTGGCGGAAAGCACGGTGGAGACCGAACGCTTGCTCGTCGAGCAGGGCGTATCCCCGAAAGACGCGCGTGAAATGTCCACACAGCGGGTATTCGGCGGTGTGAACGGCATGTACGGAACCGGCATCCAGGACATGATTACCAGCGGGGACAAGTGGACCGACGAACAGGAGATCGCCGACGCCTACATCAACAACATGGGCGCCGTGTACGGCAGCGACGAAGAGTGGGGAGAGATGAAGGCCGGGCTGCTGCGGGCCGTGCTCCACAACACGGACGCCGTCGTACAGCCCCGTCAGAGCAACACCTGGGGCGCGTTGAGCCTCGACCACGTCTATGAGTTCATGGGCGGTATGAACCTGGCCGTGCGCAATGTCACGGGCAAGGACCCCGACGCCTATTTCGCCGACTACCGCAACCGCAACAACGTCAAGATGCAGGAGCTCAAGGAGGCTATCGGCGTGGAATCCCGCGCCACGATCTTCAATCCGGAATATGTCAAGGAGGTGATGAAGGGCGGCGCATCGAGCGCATCGCAGATCACCGAGGTCGTGACCAACACCTACGGATGGAACGTCACCAAGCCCGATGTCATCGACAAGGAGATGTGGGACCGGATCTACGACGTGTATGTCGAGGATAGCTACGGCCTGGGAACCGAACAGTTCTTCCGTCAGCAGAATCCGGCAGCCCTGCAGGAAATCACGGCCGTAATGCTGGAAACTGCCCGCAAGGGAATGTGGAAAGCCTCGGAGCAGCAGCTCAACACACTGGCGAGCCTGCACACGGAGCTGGTCGAAGAGTTCGGCTCGACGGGCAGCGGCTTCTCGGGCGGCAACGCCAAATTGCAGGAGTTCATCGCCGGACGGGTCGCTCCGCAGCATGCGGCGGCCTACAAACAGCAGATCCAGACCATGAAGACCGTACAAAGCCCGGATAACAAGAACGGAATGGTACTCAAGAAAGACGAAGTATCCAGCGGTGAACAAGGTCAGAAAAACGCCCTGAACGGCGTATGGATCGCCGGCGGCGTACTGGTGTTGTTCGTCGTCCTGCTGCTGGTGCTCCGCAAAAAGAGAAAAGACAACTAACACGATACTATGCAACTAATCATCAGCATACTCATCCTGTTCATCCTCATCAACTGCGTGCTCAAACTCAGTTTCTGGAGGATCTGGCAGGCCGCTCTGTTCGGAGCGGTGTGCGGCGCCTTCGTCATCGCGACCTACCCGTACGCCATTCTGCAATCGAAGACGCAGCTGGCCGACTACCTGCAAAACACGACGGCTCTGCAAAATATGGCCGTTATCATCACGCTCGAATCGGTCGTCTGCTTCGCCTACTGCATCGCCGTGCTGCGGGGTTGGTTCGGACAACAGGAACGGTGGTGGGTGAAACCCCTGAAGTGGTACCCCAGCCTGCTCGTCTTCCCCGTGCTGTTCTACCTGCAGACCGAATTGGTGTTCAGTTTTCCCGGAACGTCGTTCTCGGCGATCTCCTATGCGTTCGCCGCAGCCGTCGTCGTGCTGTTCCCGCTGCTCTGCCACCTTTTCCGGCTCCTGCTGCCGGAAAAGGAGATGCGGCTGGAGACGCACTTTCTGGTGAGCCTCTTCGTCTGCATCATCGGTCTGCTGACCACCGTCAACGGCAATGTAACCTATCCGGCGGTCGATGAGCCGACGAACTGGCGGGCACTGGGATTCGCCTTCGGACTGTTCCTGGTTCTCTTCGTGCTTGGGGCGCTCTGGAACCGCATCAAATGGATCGTCCTGCAAAAGCGAAACGCCCGCAAAAAACATTCGGCACAACCCCGAACCGTCATAAATTCCAAGAAATCGTAAAACAAATAAACTTATATGGAAACCATTTCACAAGTACTTTTCTGGGTGGCCAACAGCCTGCTTATCCCGGATATTCTGCTGCTGTTGCTGCTGTTCATCCGCGCCCTGCTGCTCGTGGGCGGCATCTACAACCAATACATGGCCAAACGCAAGAACGACAAGCGACTGAACGACCTGATCAAAAACCTGACACCGGACAAGGTGGACGACCTGCGCAAAGCGCTGCCCGCGAAAGACAACTCGCTCTACATCCGCTATCTGCGCGACCTGCTGACCAACCCGGCCAGCCAGGATTACGCAGACTACCTGATCTCGAATTTCGAGAACGACGCCGAGAAGGACGTGATCCTGTCCAAACTTCTCACCAAGATCGGCCCCGTACTGGGTCTGATCGGCACGCTGATCGCCATGAGCCCGGCGCTCGTGGGACTCTCGACGGGCGACATCGCAGGTATGTCCTACAATATGCAGGTCGTATTCGCCACGACGGTCGTGGGCCTCGTGATCAGCGGCGTGGGCCTGGTATCCCTGCAATTCAAGCAGCGCTGGTATGCCAAGGATGTCAATAACCTGGACTACGTATCACGGAAACTGATCGAAAAAAACACGGAAGCATGAAACCGACCCGCAGAAAAAGCAAGTTCGCCGTACAGGAAGACTCCGATCCGCTGAGCGTGGTGGTCAATCTGTTCGACGTGGCGATGGTCTTCGCCGTAGCGCTGATGGTCGCCATGGTAATGCATATGAACATGACCGAAGTATTCACGCAGGAAGACTTCACCGTAGTGAAAAACCCCGGCAAGGAAAATATGGAGATCATCATGAAGGAGGGAAACAAGATCAACAAATACACCCCCTCCGAACAGCAGGGTTCCGGTGCGAAGGGCAAGCGCGTCGGCATCGCCTACGAACTGGAAAACGGAGAAATCATTTATGTACCAGAATAATAAACAGAACGGAAAATGAAAAAGATCCTCGTATCGTTGATCTGCTGCCTGACCGCAACGCTCGGTTGGGCACAGGAGAAAAATGCCTACACGCTGTTCGACGCCCAGGGCAATCGGGTCGATTACACGCAGATGATGGACGTGCTCGAACGGCAGGATGTCGTATTCATCGGCGAAATCCACAACTGCCCCATCGCCCACTGGATGGAATACGAAATCGTCAAAGACCTTTACGACCGGCACGGCGACCGGCTGATGATCGGCGCCGAAATGTTCGAGCGGGACAATCAGCTGATCCTCGACGAATACCTGGCCGGAATGATTACCCCCGAACGGTTCAACGCCGAAGCCAAGCTCTGGCCCAACTACAAGACCGACTACTCTCCGATCGTCGAATTCGCCAAAGAGCACAAGATTCCCTTCGTCGCCACGAACGTAGCACGCCGCTACGCCAACATGGTCGCCAAAGGCGGATTCGAGGCGCTGGACGGGCTTTCGGACGAAGCGAAACGGTATGTCGCACCGCTGCCCCTGAATTATGTGCCCAACAAGAGCGTGGACGAATATTTCGGGGCCATGAAAATGCCCGGGATGAAACAGAGCGCCGCAGAAAACCTTTCGAAGGCACAGGCGGTCAAAGACGCTACGATGGCCTGGTCGATCGCCGAACGGATGCAGTCGAAACTCGTCCACATGAACGGCAACTTCCACTCGACGGACCACAGCGGCATCATCACCTACCTCAACCAGTACCGTCCCGGTCTGAAGATCGGCACGGTGGAGGTCATCCGGCAGGAAAATACCGACAAGCTCGATCCCGAAGCACTCGGTAAGGCCGATTTCTTCATCTGCGTACCCAAAGACATGACCTCGACGTTCTGATCGCAGACAAACGAAAAAAGAGGGGACGATACGGAAAATCGTCCCCTCTTTTTTTGTCGCGCCGGCCTTTTCGGATCGTCCGGACGCTATTTTATGCGAACAGGGCTTCCGTTTTGGCGATCACCTCCTCCGGGTCGGGATCGATCGGGAAAACATGATCGGGCTTCAGGTACCACAGCGTTTTATCCTCCTTGAAATGGAGTTCGCCGCCGCCCGTAATATTCAGCATCACCACGGCATCTTTGGCGATCTTGCCCTCTTCTACAGCCTTGATGAGCGATGCGGTGGCGATGCCGGCCGCCGAATAGATATCGACGCCTTCCAACTCGAGGAACAGACGCCGCGCTTTGCGGGCGTGGGCATTGGTCAGCGCGAACATCTCGCCGTCGGTGGCTTTCAGCGCATCGTAAAGACCGCCGGCGATACTATAAGGCGGTTTGCGGTTCGACAGCACCTTGGCGTCGATGATCTCCACGTCACGGCGGGCTTTGTCATCGTCGTAATGGAGCATGTCGCGCGAATCCTCCCGCCAGGCGTTATACATCGGCACGAACGGCGCGTTCTGCGAAACCATCAGCTTCATCAGGTGACTACCGAAACGGCCGTCCTCGATAAGGCGCATATTGGCTTCCCAGGCGGCAATAGCACCCGTACCGCTGCCGACGGCCTGGAAATAGTAGTCGGGGATCCGACCGATGGTCGTCGCCGCCGACAGTACGGTAGTCGCCATACCGTCGCGGCGTGCCACGTTTTTCGCACCGCCCTCGGCATAAAACTTATCGCTCTTGAGTGCCAGGTTGCTCAAATGGATCGCATCGAAATAATCTCCGCCCTTCTCCGAACAGATCAGTTTCACGCAAGGATCCAGCGGTTCGTCGAACCACAGGGCATCGAGGTTGTCGGCAGGCACCGACAAGAGCAGCGGAATCCGGTTGTCGGAGCAGACCTTGGCGAAGGCGCGGGCCGTATTGCCGGCCGACGCCACGACAAGCACCCGCTTCTCGTTCTCGTCGATACGGGCACAGACGCTGTAAGCCTCCGTTTCCTTGAACGAACAGGTCGTCATGTGCGCCCCGATAGCAGGGTAATAGCCGTTGAAGGTAATGTAGAGATTTTCCAGCCCGAGGTGTGCGGCCAGCCCTTTACTTTTGTAGGTCACCGGAGCCTTCGAATTTTCCAGCATTCGTCGAACAGGCAGCCAGTCGGCGAACTTGTAGAACCCGTATTCGTCGGATTTGAGTTCGAGTTGTTTTTTTGCATAACGGGTACGGATCAACGAGAGACACTTGCACTGGGCATCGTCCAGCGTCCACCCTTCGTCCGGAAACTCCCGGCCGGTAGCGACACACTCCAGCGTGTAGGAAGTAGGGGTAAAATCTTTCATCTATTGCGGTTTAATGATTACGACATACGGGACTTGAAATCCTCGTAGCCGAATTCTCTGATTATTTCTATTGCTCCGTCGCGGCGCACGATGGCGATCGCAGGATGCGCCACGCCGTTGAACATCGTGGTCTTGACCATCGTATAGTGGATCATATCCTCGAACACGATGCGATCGCCGACCTGCAGATCGCGGTCGAAGATCCACTCGCCGCAGTAATCCCCGGCCAGACAACTGTTGCCGCCCATACGCCACCCCTTCTCTCCCGGTTCCGGATCGCGGGCCCCCAGAATCGCCGGTTTATAGGGCATCTCCAGACAATCCGGCATATGGCAAGTGAAAGAGGCATCGAGCATCGCCGTACGCACGCCGCCGTTCTCGACGATGTCCTCCACGGTCGAAACCAGATAACCCGTCTGCCAAGTGAAGGCGCTGCCGGGCTCCAGGATCAGCCGCAGATTCGGATGTTTAGCCTTGAACTCCTGCAAAGTGCGGATCAGCTCGTCGCAATCGTAATCCTTGTGGGTCATCAGGTGTCCGCCGCCCATATTGAGCCACTTGATCCGGTCGAGGAAGCGGCCGAAACGCTCTTCGACGGCATCGAGCGCCAAGCGCAAATGTTCGGGGCGGGACTCGCACAGCACGTGGAAATGCAATCCTTCGACCCCGGCGGGCAGCTCCTTCAGCTCCCCGGCGGGAATTCCCAGCCGCGAACCGGGCACACAAGGATTATAAAGATCGGTTTCTACCGGCGAATAGCCGGGGTTGATCCGCAGGCCGCACGAAATGCCGCGCAGCAAAGCCATCTGTCCGAACCGTTCGAACTGCGCCACGGAATTGAAGGTGACGTGATCGCTGCAATCGAGAATCGCTTCGATATTCCGATCGGTGTAAACCGGTGCATAGGTGTGCGCCGGACGGCCGAACTCCTCGAAAACCAGCCTCGCCTCGGCCAGCGACGAAGCGGTGGCTCCGTCGGAATGTTGCGCAAGCTCCGGGAAAATACTCCACATGGCACAGGCCTTCAAAGCGACGATCACTTCGGCACCGCTCTCCCGGCGAACGCGGTCGATGACCGCCAAATTCCGATCGAGCAACTGCTCATCCAGCACAAAGCAGGGAGAAGGTAATTTTTGAAAATCGATCATGGATTTCCGATGCTGTTTCAAATTCACGCAAAAATAGAAAAAACCTCCCAACCGGGATTCAAAAATCCCGGCTATTTGGAATAAATAAGTATTTATACCTACCTCTTTTCACACCAATACAGACCGATAAAAAAGTCCGGACGGTACATACCATCCGGACTTTCAAACCAATTATCGAAACCCGATCAGACTTCCAGATCGACGTCGAATTTCTCGACCCAGGGCAATCCCTGCGGTCCCAGTTCGGCCAGGAACGGATCAGGATCGAACTCCTCGACGTTGAACACGCCCGCACCGCGCCAAAGCCCCTTGGCCCACATCGAAGCGCCCAGCGCCGCCGGAACGCCCGTAGTAAAGCTCACGGCCTGCGTACCGGTCTCCTGGAACGCCTTCTCGTGATCGCAGTTGTTGTAAATATAATACGTACGCTCCTTGCCGTCCTTGATACCCCGGATGCGGCAGCCGATCGAAGTCTGGCCGTGATAGTTCGCACCCAGCGACTTGGGATCGGGCAGCACGGCCTTCAGGAACTGAATCGGCACGATCTCCACACCGTTGTAAATGATCGGATCGATACGGGCCATGCCGATATTCTGAATCACGCGCAGGTGGGTCAGGTACTCCTGTCCGAAAGTCATCCAGAAGCGGGCTCGCTTGATCGTCGGATAGTTCTTTACCAGCGACTCCAGCTCCTCGTGGTAGATCACATAAGATTCGCGCTCGCCGATTTCAGGATAATGAAGCGGCTTGTGTATCTCGTGCGGTTCGGTCACCACCCACTTGCCGTTCTCGTAGTAACGGCCTTTTTGAGTCACTTCGCGGATATTGATTTCCGGATTGAAATTCGTGGCGAAAGCCATGCCGTGATTACCGGCGTTGCAATCCACGATATCGAGGTAGTGAATCTCGTCGAAATGGTGTTTAGCGGCATAGGCGGTGAAAATAGCTGTCACTCCCGGATCGAAGCCGCAGCCCAGGATGGCCGTCAGCCCCTTCTCCTTGAAGCGCTCCTGATAGGCCCACTGCCACGAATACTCGAAATGCGCCTCGTCCTTGGGTTCGTAATTGGCTGTATCGAGGTAGTTCACCCCGCACTCCAGGCAGGCGTCCATGATGGTCAGATCCTGGTACGGCAGCGCCACGTTCACTACGATATCGGGCTTGAAAGCCCGAAACAACTCGCACAAATCGGCTACATTGTCGGCATCGACCTGCGCAGTCTTCACCCGGTCCCCGCCGATTGCCGCAGCAATGGCATCACACTTCGCTTTTGTTCGGCTGGCCAGCATCACGTCCGAAAAAATCGGATTGGCAGCAATTTTCTGCGCCACGACGGTACCTACGCCTCCTGCGCCGATAATCAGAGCTTTACACATAAAATTTATCTTGTTTTAAGATTTACGATAATCAATATTCTGTACAAAAATATCGTTTTATTTTGGCAAAACAAAAATTTTCTATACATTTGCACCACCAAAACGGATAACTCCGGATTGGCGCGGATGATTCCGTAGCTCAGTTGGTAGAGCACAACACTTTTAATGTTGGGGTCCTGGGTTCGAGCCCCAGCGGGATCACAAAACGCTGGACAGAAATGGACAGTAAATGTACAACTCCTACAATACCTTGATATTGTAGGAGTTTTTTTTTGTATAATGTCTGTGACCTAAGACACGAAAGGTCACAAAAAGACACACTTTCGTTACCAAATCGTTACCCATTTAAGAGAATGAGGACTTTAATTGATTGTATCTCAATTAGAAAGTAGAACTTGGATGTCTCCAGATATGAAACGAGATGTGTTTGGTTATTCCGGCGACTTTCGCCCAGTGTTGCAGCGTATCATTCACCGTTCCCTCGTGCGTCAGCGGAAAGATATAATCACTGTCGTTCGCCTCGCCGCGCTCCGGCAGCCATTTCAACGCCTCGTCCGAAATCGGCAGGTAAAGCGGTTCTTTGGTTTTCTGCATCGTGATTTCGATACGGACACGCCCGCCGCTCCGTTGTAAGTCGCACCACCTCAATTTGCGAATGTCGCTTACGCGCAACCCGCACAGACAGCTGAACAGAAAAGCCCGCTTGACGATCTCGTGCCGGCACTCGGTATTTATCAGCGTTTTCAATTCGTCGATTGTCAGATACTCGCGGCGGCTCGGCTCCTGCCGCACTTTACTTGCGAAATCGAACTCTTTGGTCGGATTGACGGTAATGATTCCCTCTTTGTAGGCACGGTTGATGGCCGTTCTCAAAGTACCGTAATAGGAAACAACCGAATTGGCGCTTAACCGCCCTCCGGTTTTCAATACGCCGTATTTGCTGGCCTTCGGCATCTGCCGCAGGTAATCGGTAAACTCCGAAAGAAACTCCTTATCGACGTCCCGAAAAGCGATATAGTCGCCGCGAAACAGCTTCAATGCCCGGACGGTATTGAGCACCGTTCGGGCATAGTTCCGGCTTCCCTGCTCGGCGGACTGTTTTCCGATATTTTCCAGATAATCGAGCAGGTTCACTCGGGACTTGTTCGTGTTCTGGAATCCGTGCGCGTCGTTCTGCACCTCGACGATCCGTTTGCTCTGAATCGCTTTGGCAAGGGCGAGCGTCACTTCGTTCTTCGCCTTGTCCTCCCGCGTTCGTTCGGGAATAAGGTATAGCTTCAGAAACTCGTATTTCCGTTTGCCGCCAACATAATTTTCCTTGCGGATCACGTCACCCGTATAGTAGTCCAAATAGATGGATTGATTTCCGTTGGATAACTGCTTGAACCGGATTCGCACCGGCTCCTTCAATTTGACCGTCTGTTTCTGTTTCGCCAGACCCTTCCCGTTTGTTGCTTCAACGGCAAATATAGTGAATTTGTTTTGTTACCGCAGCATTTTCGAGTAACAAATATTGGGCAATTATGGGCTTAGCTGAGAAAATTGCAAAAACATACGAAAATTTCCGCAATCGAATATAAATTACTATATTTTAATAATTTATATTTGATTTTTCATCACTTTTCTATCCTTTTTATATATTTGGTAGGAGTTCACGAAGTTCTGCCACACGATATAAGCGGTCGGAGCAATCGAGGAGATCGGGTTCAGAAACGACTGGGCCATCCACACGGCGAGCACCGTATTCTTCTGTCCCAACGACTGCCCGCCCGCTGCGGCATCACCGTAACGGCGTCCCAGCATCCGTCCCACTCCGAACTGAACCACGCAGATCACCATCGCAACGAGCCCCAGTGCAATTTCGGTCCAGGGTTCAGCATTCTCCAGGTCGATGATAAAAGCGGTCGTGCGGCCAATGACAAAAACCAGCGACACCAGCCACATATAAAATGAAATCTGGCTATGCTTCGACACCCAGAATGCCACTCCCGGCAAGAATTTTCGGCACAACTGGGCACAGACGAACGGCAGCACCAGCACCGGTCCCACACGGGAGAGAATTGACAGAAACGTGGCATGGTCGGAGCCCACGAACGAAAGCAGCATCGGAGCCACCAAAGCGACGACCATGTTGCAGATCAGGCTGTACGTAGCCATCGTGGTTACGTTGGCCCCCAACATACCGCCGATCACCACGGCTGCCATCGCAACCGGAGCCAGGACACAAATCATGGCCCCCTGCGCCAACAACGGATCGAACCAGACGAACGACAGGTAAACCACTATGCTGCCCACGATCTGAAATGCCAGCAGCCAGACATGCAGCATCTTCCCTGAAAAGAAGTAATCACCCGCATCTGCCGAGGCTTCACCCGACAGAAAGTGAAAAACAGCATCAGAAAGATCAGCGTCGGGGTAATCATCCCGTTCGACATACTCTCGGCCGCTGTCACCGGACGGCATAACAAGGCTCCGACCACCATACCCATCGGCATGGCGATCGTCTTGACATTCCGATGCAGGGAGTGCAACAGACTCATTTCCGCGGAATATTGTCAGCTCAACAAATTATTTAAGAAAGAAGCTCTTTTACTTTGGCCGATATATCCTTACCATCAGCCATACCTGCCAATTTTTTCGATGCGACACCCATCACCTTCCCCATCTCTTTCATCGAGGTTGCACCGACCTCGGCAATGATCGACCGGACAGCCTCGGTCAACTCCTCACCGGTCATCTGTTTGGGCAGGAACGTCTGCAGCACGGCGACTTGAGCCGACTCTTCGGCAGCCAGATCGGGACGGTTCTGTTGCGCATATACCACAGCCGACTCGGCCCCCTGCTTGGCCAGCTTCGCAATGATCTTCAGCACCTCGGCATCGGACAATTCGGTGATACCCGCCGAAGCGGTCTTCGCCTCGATAATATACTTCTTCACGTTGCGCAACGTCGTAAGACGTACGGTATCCTTGGCCTTCATAGCCTCCATGATTCCTTTGGAAATTTCCTGTTCTAAAGCCATAATATTAACTATTTTAAGTCTGTTTATCTATCTTTTATATTCAATTATCCGACGCCGGTTTCGGACGCCGCTCGACAAGCAGCGACATTCCGATTACGGTAAACAGCGCGTTGTAGGCGATCAATTCGAAGCCGATGTGGTAGTCGTACTTATATGCGACGAAACTTTGCAGGGCGACCGACAGCAACGGAGCCGCGAAAGCCACCAGCGGAACCCAGCGGTCACGAATCCGCCGCCGGGTGCAGATGCCGAATGCGAACATTCCCAGAATAGGCCCGTACGTATAACCCGCGACCTTGAAAATCAAGTTAATCACGCTGTCATTACCGAACCGGCCGAAAAAGAGGACCACGCACCCCATCACGAGCGCCATTACGACATGCACCCCGATACGCACCTGCGTCAGCCGCCCTTCGCCCCAACGCTTCGGACCGCGCAAGATATCCACGGTGAACGAAGTCGTCAATGCCGTCATGGCAGCCCCGGCAGATGAATAGGTACTCGATATAAGTCCCACAACGAACATAATACCAACGATAAGCGGCAACCCGCCGTTCACGGCGACTACGGCGAACAGTTGATCGCCTTTCTCGGGCATCGGCAGACCGGCATGTTCCGCATAGAGGTAGAGCAGCACGCCGAGCACCAGAAAAAGCAGGATCACAGCCATCTGGCTGAAGGCCGTAATCACGATGTTGATCTGCGAATCCCGGGGCGAGCGGCAGCTCAAGTTCCGCTGCATCATATCCTGATCCAAACCGGTCATGGCGACCAGCGTGAAGACACCCCCGAAAAACATTTTCCAGAAATAACGGGCCGACCCGGTATCCTCGAAAAAGAAGATGCGCGACATCGGCGAATCGCAAACGGCCTGCACGACTCCGGCCGATGTCAAACCGAGGCTCCGCATGATAAAGACGATGCAGAGCACGATACTCCCCACCAGACAACACGTATGCAGAATATCCGTCCAGACGACCGAACGGACACCGCCCCGCCAGGTATAGAGCCAGACCAATCCGACCAAGAAAGCCGCATTGACTGCGAACGGCACGCCGAACGGGTCGAACACCAGCACCTGCAGCACGGTGCAGACGACATAAACTTTCAATGCCGCAGCGAACATTTTGGATATGAAAAAGAACCAGGCCCCCGTAAGGTGGGTCGTCATACCGAAACGTCCGTCGAGATATTCGTACAGGGAGACTACCTTCAACCG
>ENA-OPSF01002152-OPSF01002152.1-human-gut-metagenome-genome-assembly--contig:-NODE-2152-length-13003-cov-2.426166_pt1 | contig 13003 bp, 9 predicted proteins | sample MGYA00241452_ERZ501896 | MGnify/ENA primary metagenome ERZ501896 (study PRJEB25962, sample SAMEA2042111) | human gut metagenome | biome: human gut; feature: human-associated habitat; material: faeces... | reverse complement strand
AAAAGCAGACCATTCATGGAAAAAACGGTGCTACGGAGCAGGCGCTGAAAGAAGCAGTCAAAGAAAGCGTGACACAGCTTTCCGGACGTGGAGCATCACTGCAGAAATATCAGATATTTATCACGGAACTTATTGCGGAAATCTTCCGTTTTGGAACATTAAACGGGCTGAATCTGGACGAAATTTTCAGTGGTACGGGAGATATCTACCGGGAAGTTCTTCAGATGGAATCGCCGGAGGCACTGGAAAACTGGCTGCTAAAGACCGGACGTCAGATGCAGGAGATGATCCAGAATGGCAGACAGGACACGACGAAATCATTTGTCACAAAAGCGATCGAGTATGTCAGGGAACACTATGCAGATTCAGGACTCAATGTGGAGAGTGTATGTAAAAATCTTTCGGTCAGCACGGCGTACTTTTCTACCGTGTTTAAAAAGGAGACCGGAAAAACTTTTATCAATTATCTGACAGAGTATCGGATGGAACAGGCGCTTGATCTGCTTTTGAATCAGGATGAAAAAACATATGTGATTGCAGAAAAAGTGGGCTATTCTGATCCGAATTATTTCAGTTACGCATTTAAAAAACAGTTTGGAATGTCACCTTCAAAGTACAAAGCAGAAAAAAGAAAATGAGTTTGTCAAATATCAAAGATAAAATAAGAGAATTAACTGCATATATCAGGAAAATGACAAAACCGCACAGTATTCAGATGACGATATCGATTTCGTTTACGATTCTGTCCATATGTAGTATGGCCTTTCTTGGCGTCACACTTTACCGGCAGTTTTCAAACAGAGCAGAAGCGATGACGATTGAGAGTACGGGGCAGCTTTTAAATCAGACAGCCATCAACCTTGAGGATTATCTCCGAAACATGCGCCGTATTTCTGATACTATGTATTACAGTGTCATCAAGAATAAAGATCTTGCCAGTGATACCATGGATGAAGAAATGAATCTCTTATATGAGGCGAATAAAGATAACCTGATCAGTATTGCCTGTTATACGGGAGAGGGACAGCTTGTGGCAGCAGTACCTGTTGCGAATGAAAAAAGTCAGGTAAATATTGTGAAGCAGCAGTGGTTTACCGATGCGGTCGGTCAGATGGAAAACCTTCATTTTTCGACACCGCATGTGCAGAATCTGTTTGGCGATCCATCTTACCGTTATTACTGGGTCGTATCCTTAAGCCGTGCCGTGGAGCTGACAAGTAATGGAACATCGACGCTGGGAGTACTTTTGGTCGATATGAACTACAACAGTATTGAACAGATCTTAAAAAAAGCGAATGTTGGAAATTCTTCGGAGTATGTTTACCTGATCGACGGAAAGGGTGAGATCATTTATCATCCGAGACAGAAGCTGATCTATACCGATCTTTATCAGGAGAATAATATCGAGGCAGCAGGGTACGAGGATGGAAGCACGGAAGAGATTTTCCAGGGGGAAAAACGCCTTGTTACGGTAAAGACGGTCAGTTATACCGGATGGAAGATCGTCAGTGTTGTGCCAATGAGTTCCTTTGATATGGGAATGACAGGCACAAAATATTTTGTGATCATGCTAGTGACAGTATCTATGCTTGCGGTGATCCTTTTAAATCAGCTTGTGTCTGCAAGTATTGCCATGCCGCTGAAAAAATTAAATAATTCGGTCAAGGAGTGGGAGACCGGAAATATGAACCCGTCTATCTATATCGGCGGGTAAACCAGGGGAGCCGTGAGGTTACGGTGGACAGCAATGCTGGAGATGAAATTGGCCTTCTGGTGCGCAGCTTCCGAAGCATGATGGACGAGATCAATCGTCTGATCCATGAGGTTTATGAGAATAAGATTGCGTTGAAAGAGTTTGAACTGAAGGCACTGACTGCCCAGATCAACCCTCATTTTTTGTATAATACACTTGACTCGATCGTCTGGATGATCGAGGGAGAACGGTATGAGGATGCGGTATTTATGATCACACAGTTAGCGAGTCTTTTCCGTATCAGTTTAAGCAGGGGAAAAACAGTCATCAGTGTGGAAGATGAGCTGAAACATGCCAGAAACTATATGAATATCCAGAAAGTACGCTATAAAAATATTTTTGAGGTACGGTTTGATATAGATCCGGAGATCCTGCAGTGCTGTACGGTAAAACTGGTGGTGCAGCCGCTGCTTGAAAATGCGATTTATTATGGCGTGGAATGTATGGATGGAGACGGAGAAATTGATGTCAATGGATATCGCAGGGAAGATGATATCTATATTGAGGTCAGAGATAACGGACTTGGAATACCGGAAGATGAAGTGGAACAGCTTTTGAAGGAAAATAACCGTGTACACAAACGTGGATCTGGTGTGGGACTTTTGAATGTACATAACCGGATCAGGCTGCGTTTCGGTGAGGAATATGGTCTGGAGATAGAAAGCGAGCCGGATGAGGGAACCACAGTCAGAATCCATTTGCCGTATATCGTCTATACGCCGGAGGAGCAGGAACGGTTAGAGTCAGGGAGAAAACAACTATGAAGCGGACCGGAAAAAATAATTTGATCTATTTAATGGCATTGATTTTAGTGATCATTGCATTTATTGCGTTTGCGACATATGGGATGCTTGATGGCAGCAAGGATGAGGAATGGTATCCGGTATCCGTGATCGTAGAAAACAGCAGCAGTGACAGATTTACATCTTTTCGGGAAGGACTTGAACGAGGAGCGGAAGATTATCATATCCGTTTAAATGTGGTTTCGACAGGCGCATTTTCCGGTATTGAGGAAGAGTACCAGATCATTCACAGGGAGATCGATAATGGAGCAAAGGGCGTGATCGTTGAAATGTGTGACAGCAGCAATTATACGGATGATTCTGCTGTGGAAATCGGTTCTGATAAGATGATTCTGGTGGAAACGGATGTGGAAGCTGAGGGAATGTATGCAGCAATTCTGCCGCAGTCTTATGAGATGGGGGAGGCAGTTGCCGAAGCTGTTATTGCGGATTATGGGGAAAAGCTTGAAGATACGGACATTGGGATTCTTGCCGGTAACTTAAAACAGACTGCCGGACAGCAGTGCCTGAAAGGTTTTATGGACAAAATAGAGTCTGCCGGGGCATCCATTTTATGGAATCTGTCTGATGAAGACAATGTAAATAATACATTTGAATGGTGCCTTGAGAAAAAGAGGGTAGACATCGTGGTATCATTAGATAATGACAGAACGGAACAGGCTGTTGATTATCTGCAGGCGCAGGAACAGACAGAATTTGGACTGTATGGAATTGGCTGCTCAGAAAAAAATGTGTATTATCTGGATAAGGGTGTGATAGGAGCGTTGGTCGTACCGAATGAGTTCAATATCGGATATTTAAGTGCGGCAGCGATCGCGGGTCAGCTGCGCGAGCCGTTATCTTCGGCAAAAACAGAAAAAGTCGGGTTTCTTACGATCACAAAAGATAATCTGTATGACGAGGAAAATCAGAAAATTTTATTTCCTATCGTGCAGTGATATACAAATGGGGGGTAGATGTAAATGTGTGGAGCAGAAAAAGTCCGGCACATGTTGATGGGGGAACAAGTCTTGAAGAAATGGAAAAAAAGTAAAAAAATGACCGTGGCTTTTGGTGGAATTTTAGTCATGAGTGTGGTAATTGGCGGCTGCGGCGGCAGGGAAGATGCCAAAAAGAGCATTAAGATCGGCATATCTGTTTATGATCAGTATGATACATTTGTATCAGAAATGATGAAAGATTTTAATGATTATGCGACAAAAAAAGAAGAAGAGACGGGTGTTGCGATCAATATCGACACTTACAATGCATCGGCAAGCCAGTCGACGCAGAACAGTCAGGTTGAAAACATGATCACGGAGGGATGCGATGTGATCTGTGTCAATCTGGTGGACAGGACGGATCCTACCGCAATCATTGATCTTGCGGAAAAAAACAATATTCCGGTTATTTTTTTCAATCGCGAACTGGTGGAGGAAGATTTAGAGCGCTGGACGAGGCTTTATTATGTCGGAGCGCAGGCATTTGAGTCCGGTATCATGCAGGGAGAGCTTGCAGCGGAAGCATTTCTGACCGATCAGTCACTGGATAAAAACGGAGACGGGATTTTTCAGTATGTGGTGTTGGAGGGCGAAGCCGGTCATCAGGATGCAATTGTCCGTACGGAATATTCGGTCAGCACAATGATCGACAGTGGAGTGGAAGTAGAAAAGCTGGGATATGCGATCGCAAACTGGAACCGTGCACAGGCGCAGACGAAAATGGCACAGCTTATGTCACAGTTTGGTGACAGCATTGAGCTGGTCATTGCCAATAATGATGATATGGCGCTAGGTGCGATCGATGCGCTCAAAGCGTCCGGTCTTACAAAGGATGAATGGCCGGCGGTCATTGGAATCGATGGGACTGATGTAGGATTAGAGGCGGTCAAGAATAAAGAGATGATCGGAACGGTCTATAATGATAAAGAAGGCCAGGCAGATGCAATGTTAAATCTTGCATATGAGCTTTCCACCGGAGGTGATCTGTCGGATCTGAATCTGATCGATGGAAAATATATCCGTCTGCCTTATGCGAGAGTGACCTGTGATGATGTGGATTCGTATATGGAAGGAGATACAGAGTAAATGCTTTTGAATAATGAAAACGTGGACTATCTTTCGGAATGGCCCGCCCATTATTATGAGATTGAGGATATTAATGAACGTGAACGCATTCTGCAGCTCGCAATCGAGCAGAAGTTAGATCCGGCATTGGATGAAAAACGCCTTTTGATTTTAAGAAAGCGCTTTGGAGATCATCCGGCAGAAAAACGTGCGGATCTTTTTCTGCGCGCATGGATGATGATACAGGCAGCCAGTGCAGGTGGTGTATCCTTTTTTCAGAAAAAAAGACAGAAAAAAGAACTTTGTGGATATCTTATGCAGCTCGGTATCCGGACAGATGAGAAACAAAATGTGGAAAAGGATGCTGATGTGGAAGATGTTTGTGGATATATACTTGAGGAAGAGTGGAAAAATTTTGCATATACCTATCTGGCATCCTGTACCGGAAGCAGGGCGTACTGCTCCACATTGTTTGGTATCGTGCCGATCAAAGATGCAGCAGTTGCAGAAAAGATCGCACAGGACATTGATCTTGTGACGAAAGATTACCCGGCAGCATTCGGACTTGAAGAGGCGGTCCGCCCGTTCCGCAGTATTATGGTGGATGCATTCTGCCAGTATATTCCAAATGGGGAATCAGTCTGGAAATCGATGCATGAATAAAAAATGTCTGAACGGCCATCTTTGATGGGAAACACTGGACTTTTTTTTCATATCATAGTATAGTAAAGCATGTTGAACCTTGAAAATTGAATAAAAAGTATATTATTTTTATGTTCAGATACGCGGTCTTTGCGCCCGTATACCGGATACATAAATGTGACAGCAGATCTGCCGGAAGGATATGCAGTCTGTTGTCTCCTTATTAGCGCCATGCACCTGTGGAAAATGCATAGGAAGGTTCTGTGAACAGACATTGTGATATGTTCAGGAATTACCTGTGTTTCAATCAGCAGGTTAACGAGGAGGAGAGTGATCGAAGATTCGGCGGATGCTCTCCCGTACACTCCCGGTGCGAGATATACCGGCAAATATGCAGGTGACTGCAAAACAAATACGGTATAAGGGAGAAGATAACCTGAAAAATATTTTTGCTGTCAGAAGAGGATCTTCTGACAGTGGAACTGGTCAGGAAAAATGAGTGTACCGGCGGGATTGTGCCGGAAACAGTTGATAGATAGAAAAGAGGAAAATTTATGTGTGGAATTATTGGTTATACAGGTAGTGAAGATGTAAAAGGAGTGTTACTTGATGCGTTAGAGCTTCTTGAGTACCGCGGATATGACAGTGCGGGAATTGCTGTGGCAGATACCGGCCTGAAACAGACGAAGGTTTATAAATGTGCGGGAAGAGTAAAAGATTTAAGAGCCATCTGTGAGTCAGAAAAACTGATCACAGAGTGTGGAATTGGTCATACCAGATGGGCAACACACGGCGGTGTCAATGATACAAACGCACATCCGCATCAGGTTGGAAAAGTGACTCTGGTACACAATGGCATCATTGAAAATTACAGAGAGCTGATCGCCGACTATGAACTGGAAAGTGTTTTAAAATCAGAGACAGACAGTGAGGTTGTGGCTGCACTTTTAAATAAGTTTTATACCGGTGATCCGGATGAAGCCATCAAAAAGACAGTTTCCAAATTAAAAGGAACATTTGCATTAGTGATCTTATTCGAAGATCATCAGGGCGAGATATACTCTGTCAGAAATGTCAGCCCGATCGTCGCAACACTTTGCAAAGAGGGGGCTATGCTTGCATCTGACCTGACAGCACTCTGCCGTTTTACCAACCGCTATTTTGTTGTTCCGGAGTATCATATTTTAAAACTGGCAAAAGATGCCATTGTCTTAAAAGATTTCAATGGCAATCAGGTGGAGCCGGACTATCTTGAAGTAGACTGGGAACTTAATAATGCCGGAAAGAACGGTTATCCGTTTTATATGGAAAAAGAGATCATGGAACAGCCGGATGCGATCGAGCGTACAATCACAAACCGCATCACAAGTGGAATGCCGGACTTTACGGCAGACGGTGTGCCGGATGAGATCTTTACACAGTGTGAGCGTGTCAACATTATCGCATGTGGAACTGCAATGCATGCCGGTCTTGTGGCACAGGCACTGATAAAGTCGATTCTTCATATGCACATCGATGTCGATATGGCATCCGAGTTTATGTATTCGGATCCGGTCATCGATGAGAAATCATTAGTCATCGCAGTTTCACAGTCCGGTGAGACGATCGATACCTTAGAGGCAGTCAAGTATGCAAAAAAACGTGGAGCGAAATGTTTATCCATCATCAACGTAAAAGGATCTTCCATTGCGCGTGAGAGTGATTATGTGCTCTATACCAACGCAGGACCGGAGATCGCCGTTGCAAGTACCAAGGCATACACGACACAGCTTGCTGTATTTTATCTGATCGTGGCAAAAATGGCACAGCTTCGCGGTGTCTTTTCACAGGAAGAGACACAGAGTTTTATCCGTGAGCTGCAGCGCACGCCGGATGTCATGAAAAAAGTGTTAGAGGGACGGCAGGAGATCCATAAACTTGCCAACAAGGTGTTAGAGGCGAAAGATCTGTTTATGATCGGACGTGGACTTGATTACTCTATTTTGTTAGAGGGTTCTCTGAAGTTAAAGGAGGTATCCTACATTCATTCTGAGGCGTATGCGTCCGGCGAATTAAAACACGGACCGATCGCACTCATCACGCAGGATACGCCGGTCGTTGCAGCAGTGACACAGGAAAAATTAATGTCAAAAGAGCTGTCAAATATCAAGGAGGTACGATCAAGAGGTGCGGACATCGTGCTCTTTATCAAGGAAAGTCTTGCAAAAGATATCGACCGTGCATATGATACCTTCCATCTGCCGGATATGCAGGATGAATTTATGGTAATGCCGGCATCCGTGGCACTGCAGTTACTTGCTTATTATGTTTCTTCCGACAAGGGATTTGACGTGGATAAGCCAAGAAACTTGGCGAAGGTAGTGACGGTGGAATAAGAGAAGCAAAATAAAAAGATATGTGGAAAAGTGTCCGGAAAGGGGAAAAAGACCGCGTATCTGAGCATAAAAAAAGATTGGGGGAAGCCGCACAAAGTATTTGGTGTGACTGCCCCCATTTGCATTTAGACCAGTTCCGCGATGCGCGACACTGCCACATAAATTTCAGAAATTTTATACCAGGTACGGTAGTCAATGACGCCGGTGACCGGCAGACCGAAGACACGCTGGAAGACCTCGACAGCCTCTCTTGTGGCAGGTCCGTAGATTCCGTCCGGTGTAACTGTCGGAATCGCCGGATAGGATCTTGAAATCCGTGCAAGTTCCTCCTGGATCTGACGCACTTTTTCGCCGGTCGAACCGATCGTAAGGTCGACTCTCGGCCAGGAAGCCGGGATGCCGGATACTTCTTCTGCCGTGTTGATGTACATGTTGTTTCCATAATAGTAGCGCAGAATTTCGATTGCCTCATAGTTCTGGTCACCCAGGTATTTGCTGCCCCACTGACTCAGCCAGTTGCTGCAGGTCACACGTTCCCCATCGCAGTACTGCGTTAAGATTGGCTGGCTGACGTTTGGCCGGGATAAAAAGTTCTGGAACATTTCATCCACGATGTCGGAGATGCTCTGGAAAATGTTCCTGCCGTAGGTAAATTTCTGGTCGTAGGCGGTGGAGGAGGTGATCGTGAAACTGTAGCCTTTGTTCCGGTACCACTCCGTGTACACCCGGTTTAATGTAAATGACATGATTGCAAGGATATTTGCGCGCAGCGTCGCATCCGGCCAGGTGGAATAGATTTCGCTGGACGCTACATTTTTGATGTAATCCTTGTATCGCACATAATAATCGCGCGCAGTCGTATCGTTTGGCGGACCGTCATGTACCACGACATATTCCGGCACCACGACTCTGCTTAGGACGATCTCCCCGGTTTCGGAGATCGGCTTGATCTCGGACTCTGCGATTTTCGGTGGAAAATCGCCCCAGAGGGTATTGACCGGGATCACGATCGTGTCTACCGGGTTCCCCGGTGCATCCACCTCATCCATTCGTACTTCCTGAAGCGACAGCTGCTTCGAAAACAGTTCAATTCCCGACACAGTAAACGGGCGGAATCCTTCAGCATCGACCTGAATACTATATTGCGAGAACGGCTGCTCTTCGCCTGGCTCCATTGAGAATTCAAGCGGAGGCGCAGGAAGCGTAATTTGTTCGGACATACCGGATGCATCTGTATTCACCTCCTCAACGATACTGTCCGGATCACCGGAATAGGAGATCGCTACACGGGCGTTTGTGATCGGACGGTTACTTCCTCTTGCCGTTACCTGGATCTTTAACTCACCCTGATCGGTATTATTTTGTGTATAGGCAATATCTGACATGAAAAACCTCGTAGATTCATTCATTCTATTATATGATGCAGTCTGTCAAAAGGTGTGTTTAAATTGTTTGTGTGAATTATAAAATAATGGAAGGAAAAATGTGGTTTATGATTTGTCAATTAACGAAAACAGAGGTATAATAATTATAATTGATGTACTGCCACAGGAAAACTATCTGTGGCATTATTTTTTCCGAAAATCAGATATAAGGTAACAGAGATATATGGCAAATTATAAAATGATCTTACAATATGACGGAACACGTTACCGCGGGTGGCAGGTGCTTCCGGCGGAACTTACGATACAGGGAAAGTTACAGGATGTTTTGAGCAAAATGGCAGGATACCAGGTGGAAGTTACCGGTTCCGGCAGAACAGATGCAGGCGTGCATGCAAAAGGACAGACGGCTAATTTTCATCTGAGAGAGGAATGGGATGAGGATAAAATTTTATTTTATCTGAATCAGTACCTTCCGGAAGATATTGCGGTCTGTGAAGTAAAGAGAGTGGATGAGCGTTTCCACAGCAGATATCAGGCAGTGGAAAAGACCTATCTTTACCGGATCCATACAGGAAAAATACCGGAGGTATTCGAGCGCAGATATGTTTATGATTATACGGAACCGCTTGATGTAAACCGCATGAGAAAAGCGGCAGAGTACCTGTGTGGAACACATGATTTTAAATCATTCTGCGGCAATAAAAAAATGAAGAAATCCACGGTTCGGACGATTTCCCGGATACAGATCAAAGAACTGCCGGGAGAGATACAGATCTATTATACCGGAAATGGATTTTTACAGAATATGGTGCGCATTTTAACCGGTACACTGATCGAGATCGGAGATGGAAGAAGAACTCCGGAGGATGTGTCAGAGATCTTAGAGGCAAAAAACAGGGAAAGAGCAGGATACACGGCACCGGCATGCGGGCTGACATTGCTTGAGGTAATATATGGAAAAATGGTTTGTAATAAATAAAGGCGCTGATTTTGCAGGAATTGCAAAACGTTTTGGGATAAGTCCGGTTACGGCAAGGCTGATCCGGAATCGTGAGGTTATGGGGGATGAGGCAATCGCAAGATACTTAAAAGGCGGAATTGGGGAACTTTACGATCCTCATTTACTTTTGGATTCGGACCGGTTGACGGATATATTGGTGCAGAAGATCAGTGAACAGAAAAAGATCAGGGTCATAGGCGACTACGATATTGATGGGGTAATGTCGACTTATATTCTGTACAAAGGAATCACACGCTGCGGTGGCAGTGTGGATTTTCAGATACCGGACCGGATGAAAGATGGTTACGGAATCAACGATCATCTGATTGAGCAGGCAGATGAGGCGGGAATTGATACGATCATTACCTGTGATAATGGAATTGCAGCGATAGGCGAGATCGCGCACGCTAAAAGTCTTGGAATGACAGTTCTTGTCACAGACCATCATGAAATACCATATACGGAGGAGAGGGGAGAACGCCATTATAAAAGAAGTGAGGCGGATGCCATTGTAAATCCAAAGCAGATGGAGTGTACATATCCGTATAAAAATCTCTGCGGTGCTGCAGTTGTCTGGAAAGTGATACAGATCCTCTATGAAAAATGTGACATTGCGGTGGAGGAGTCCTACGATTTTTTGGAAAATGTGGCATTTGCGACGGTCGGGGATGTGATGGATCTGACGGATGAGAACAGAATCCTGGTAAGGGAAGGATTAAAGCGGATCCATACGACCATGAATCCGGGGATGCGCGCATTGATTTTACAGAATAAATTAGAGCCGGAACAGATCAGTTCCTATCATTTCGGATTTGTGTTAGGACCATGCATCAATGCAAGCGGACGATTAGAGACAGCGAAAATTGCCTTAAATCTTTTCCTGCAGGAGGACGTAAAAAAAGCATCGGAGATCGCAGCGGAACTGGTCGATCTGAATGCGCAGCGAAAAGACATGACTGCAGAGGGCGTAGAACTTGCCATGCAGCAGGTGGAAGAGGGAAATACGGGTGAAAAAGTCCTGGTTGTCTATCTGCCGGATGTGCATGAAAGTCTTGCAGGAATCATTGCAGGAAGAATCCGGGAGGCGTGTCATAAACCGACTTTTGTGCTGACAAAGAGTGAGGATGGGGTTAAAGGCTCCGGGCGCTCAATCGAGGCATATTCGATGTATGAGGAACTGTGCAAATGTCAGGAATTATTTACAAAATTTGGCGGTCATCCGATGGCAGCAGGACTTTCCCTGCCGGAAGCAAATGTAGAGATTTTCAGGGAGAAAATAAATGCCTGCTGTGGCTTGACAGAAGAAGATTTTATTCCTAAGATAAAAATAGATATTCCCATGCCCGTCGATTATCCGGACATTCCGCTGGTAAATGAACTGTTGTTGTTAGAACCATTCGGGAAAGCAAATGTAAAACCTCAGTTTGCGGATAAGAATCTTGGAATCGATCGTGCGGTGGTAGTCGGGAAAAATCAGAATGTATTAAAACTGACACTTAAGACTGAACGTGGAAAATCCATATCTGCTGTTTATTTTGGAGATGTGGAGGAATTCCGGGAATATTATGGAAGAAAATATGGGGAAAATGAAGTGCAGCAGGCATTCCTTGGCAGGACAAATGGAATCCGGATGTCTGTGGTATATTATCCCGAGATAAACAGGTATCAGGGAAATGAAAGCATACAGATTGTGATAAAGAATTATCAGTAAATGGAGGACATATATGTTTGGTGGAAAGAAAGAGAAGGCACTGCAGGACGAACTCTATACGATCAAGAAACAGATTGCAGAATACAGTGATGAATTAAAAGAAGATTCTGTGCAGATGACAGCATCCCGTGTCCAGATGGAAGAAAATATAGAAATTCTTGAGGAAAAGTTAGAATGTGTGGGTGAACTGGCAGAAGAGAGCTGCAGAACAGGAAAAGAACTGTACAGTACATTCGTTGAAGTACATAATGCTGTGGAATCTTTTGAGGCAAATCATTCCATTTTTATTGGACAGGTGGCAGAGCAGAATGAAAAGATCAAAGAAGTTTTTGAACAGCACAAGGCGTTAAAAGAACCGTGTGCACAGTTAGAAGAAAGTCTTTACCGTGCTTCGAAAGAGCAGGATGGTCTTGGAAATGTGACAGCTGAACTGGAAGATGATGCAAAAAATATGGGAGTGCTTGCATTGAATGCGGCAATCGAAGCAGCAAGAATGGGAGAGAATGGAGAAAAATTCCTTCATGCTGCGGAGGAGATCAAAAATGTGGCACAGCGGTATGAAGAAAGACTAAAGGCATTATCAGAACAGATCGACGCGATGGAAGAGGCGCAAAAAGAAATCAAAGAACAGACTGCACAGATCAATGAAATGCAAGCGGGTATTACATCGATGGTAATGAAACTGTACAGTGACAGTGCACAGAAGCTTTCCATATATGAAAATGGACAGACTTCTTTAAGGGAGCACATGTCCGGCAACGCAGTACCGGCTGCGGATTTTATAAAACAGGCCGGGGAGGATTTCTTAAAACTCGGGGATGAGGCAAAAGTGCAGGTTACAGCACTGCGTGAAGAAATCAATGCAAAAAAATCTGCTGAGGATGAATTGGAAAAGATCTATAATGGATGTAAAGCACTTCTGGATATGGAGTAAGTAATCTGTAATGAAATATCTGCATGCAAAACAGTCAGCGGCATAGTAAAGAGCAGTATAGAAATGAGGGAAGAACTTATATGGCAAAAGAAGAACAGATGACGTATTTATCTGCGAATGGAACGACAAAGATCCATGCGGTAAAATGGATGCCGGAGGATGGAAAGTATAAGGCAATTTTACAGATCACGCACGGCATGATCGAATATATTGAAAGATATCATGAGTTCGCAGAGTACCTGACAGAGCGCGGATTTATGGTTGTTGGCCACGATCATTTAGGGCATGGCGCTTCGGTAAAAGATGAAACAGAGTGGGGATATTTTGCAGAAAATCCGAGTGATACGCTTGTTGC
>ENA-OPSF01002150-OPSF01002150.1-human-gut-metagenome-genome-assembly--contig:-NODE-2150-length-13005-cov-20.345405_pt1 | contig 13005 bp, 16 predicted proteins | sample MGYA00241452_ERZ501896 | MGnify/ENA primary metagenome ERZ501896 (study PRJEB25962, sample SAMEA2042111) | human gut metagenome | biome: human gut; feature: human-associated habitat; material: faeces... | reverse complement strand
CGACAGCCCCTTCGTTTTTAAACAAAAATAACGGTAGGGGAATCTCTATGATGAATAAAGATAGCTGAACGCTCCTGCAAATGGGACCAAAACTGTACTGCGTGTCGTAATGCATGTCCATACGATTCTATTCATTTTGACGAGAATGGTAAAATGACTGTAGATTGGAAGATTTGTAGCGACTGTGAAACTATCGAGTGTGTTGATTCTTGTGCAGCTGGAGCATTAAAACAATGCGTAAGGTTTTTATCAGTAGATGAACTTATGAAAATTTTAATGAGAGATTTCCCAAACCGGGGATCTGATGGTGGAGTTACATTCTCTGATGGTGAGCCATTGCTTCATCATGAATTCCTTGATCAGGTGTTGCAGCGTTGCAGAAAAGAAAAGATGTATACGGCAATTGGATTATATGAGATCAATCTTCTTCGTTTCCATCGAATGGGCGCGACCAAATGGGAGCAGCGTGGAAAGAAATATGAATACAGTGATCATGGGGATATGCCAGAAGAACGTATGTTGGAACTTGCATGGGAAGGTCATCGTCGTTTCGATGTATTCCGCTGGCGCCATACTATGGATAGAAGATATCCGGGAGGACATACCATTGCTCAGGGTGATAAGTTCTATGAAATTCCATATAACTCTCCATCAGTATGTGAGTTTATTCCACAGCTTCAATATGATGCTTATCCTTACAAATTGGAACAGAACCCCTAACAAAAACAAATTTACTAATTTAAAATGGATATACAAATGAAAAAAATATCATATTTACTTTTGCTCTTTTTCTCGGCCATTGTTTGTGGATGTTCCGAATATGAGCAACCGTATGTCGGTTACATCGTTGTAGAGCGTGCCGTATTGGATGCTGCTGCCAATTCCAGTACTACTGTGATTGCAGATACAGATATCTCTTCTGATATTGTTGTTGACAATGTAGACGCAGATTGGTGTCAGGTTTCGGTAAACGGTAAGGAAATTACCGTGACTGCAACATCTGCCAATACAGACAGCAGTTATCGTACAGCTACTGTCAGTGTAACATCCGGTTACCGCCAGGCTACTTTCACTGTATTGCAGAAGTATGATGGCCAAGAATTTTTGCAGTATGATTGGACTCGTTGGACTGCTACCGGTAATGGTGTTGAAGCCAGTGATGGTGGTGGTTATCCCAGCTTGTTTAAGGAAGAACGTACGAACTTCTGGCATAGTCCGTACAGTTATTCTGTGCCTCTTCCTTATATTTTGGAAATTGATATGAAAGAGGAACTGGAGTGCGCTATGTTCCACATCGGTAGAAGACACTATGCACCGAATGGCAACAATTATGGTACTGTAAAGACCATGAATATTTATGCCAGCACGGATAATGAGAACTACGAAAAGGTAGCCGATTTTACTTTCGCATTGCCGTGGACTGCTCCTGATGGAACTGTGGTAAAAAGCTATACCAGTCCGCTGATTCCGGCGTATGAAGAATTGGTGTTGTCTTCACCTGTCAAGGCCCGTTATTTCCGTTTGGAAATTACAGAAACCAATACGTCGAATAATGCATGCCAAGTGGCATACTTTAAAGTATTTGAAAGAATCTAGTTAAGATTTGATGAACTTTTAATACCGACTCTCTTTTGTGGAGGATGTTTGGAGATTTATTTCCGGCATCCTCCTTTTTTGTATATTACAAAACGTATGGATAGATTTCATAAAATCGAATTAAAACACTATTTTTGCACCGATTTAATAAAAATACGGTTATGGATACCATTCAGATAAAAGACAAGCGTTTCACGACTTTCATTCCCGAAGAGCGGATATTGAGAGAAGTAGAACGGGTAGCGAGTGAAATTAACCGGGATTTAGAAGGTACGAATCCCCTGTTTCTAAGTGTGCTCAACGGTTCGTTCATGTTTGCAGCCGATTTAATGCGTAACCTTACCATCCCCAGTGAGATATCTTTTGTAAAACTAGCTTCTTATGCCGGCACATCGTCTACCGGTAAAGTGAAAGAGTTGGTTGGTTTGAATGACGATATCGAAGGTCGTACAGTGGTGATTGTGGAAGATATCGTGGATACGGGAGTCACAATGAAACATTTATTGGAGACACTTCAAGCAAAGAACCCGAAGGAAATTCGTATTGCCACATTGCTGTTGAAGCCTGATAAACTGAAGGTAGATTTGAATATACATTATATAGCTATGCGTATTCCTAATGATTTTATTGTCGGTTATGGACTTGATTATGACGGTTTGGGGCGCAATTACCGTGATATCTATACTGTAATAGAGTAAGAATTATACAACTAAATATAATAATAAAAGGTAAAACAAGATGTTGAACATTGTAATTTTCGGTGCTCCGGGTTCGGGAAAAGGTACTCAGAGTGAACGTATTGTAGAGAAATTCGGTATTAATCACATTTCAACAGGAGATGTGCTTCGTGCAGAAATAAAGAATGGTACAGAACTGGGCAAAACTGCTAAAGGTTATATTGACCAGGGTCAGTTACTTCCTGATGAGCTGATTATCGACATCCTGGCTAGCACATTGGATAGTTTCAAGGATAGCAAAGGAGTTATTTTCGACGGTTTCCCCAGAACGATTGCTCAGGCAGAAGCGTTGAAGAAGATGTTGTCGGAACGCGGACAGGAAGTTTCTATTATGTTGGACCTTGATGTTCCCGAAGACGAACTGATGACGCGTCTGATTAAACGTGGACAGGAGTCAGGTCGTGCAGATGATAATGAAGAGACTATCAAGAAACGCCTTACTGTTTACCATTCGCAGACAGCTCCGCTGATTGACTGGTATAAAAAGGAAGGCAAATATCAGCATATTAACGGATTGGGTAATTTAGAAACAATTACGCAAGACATCTGTAAGGCTGTTGATGCAGTGAAGTAAGTTATATTTTATCGTATAGAATAAAAAGAGGCTCAACAATGGATAGAAATATCTTTTGTTGAGCCTCTTTGTTATGGGGACCCGGTTTTTTCCGATATGTTTGTGAAGCATATAGATAAGACATGCCAAGAAATGGAAAAAGAATAAATATTTGTTTCTGTTAAAAAACTTGAGGAAATCGACTGAAATCATTACTTTTGCACTCATTATCTCAAACAATAGAAGAAAATGGCTGAATCGAATTTTGTTGATTACGTGAAAATATATTGCCGTTCGGGAAAAGGCGGACGAGGCTCTACACACATGCGTCGTGAAAAATACGTACCCAATGGTGGTCCCGACGGTGGCGATGGTGGTAGAGGAGGTCATGTTATTTTGCGGGGAAACCGCAATTATTGGACATTACTTCACTTGAAATATGACCGTCATGTGTTTGCTACTCATGGCGGAAATGGTTCCAAAAATAAGAGTTTTGGTAAGGATGGTGAAGATAAAGTCATCGAAGTACCTTGTGGTACAGTGGTTTATAATGCTGAGACCGGTGAATATATTTGTGATATTACCGAAGACGGACAAGAAGTTGTCCTGCTGAAAGGCGGACGAGGAGGCCTAGGTAACTGGCATTTCCGCACTGCTACTCGTCAAGCACCGCGTTTTGCACAACCGGGAGAACCGATGCAGGAACTTACGGTTATTCTAGAATTGAAATTACTGGCAGATGTCGGTTTGGTAGGTTTTCCCAATGCCGGTAAATCGACTTTGCTTTCCACCGTGTCGGCTGCACGTCCCAAGATAGCCAATTATCCGTTTACTACGCTTGAACCCAATCTGGGTATTGTGTCTTATCGCGAAGGGAAATCTTTCGTTATGGCAGATATTCCCGGTATTATTGAGGGAGCCAGTGAAGGCAAAGGATTGGGACTCCGTTTCTTGCGACACATTGAGCGTAATTCATTATTACTTTTTATGGTGCCCGGAGATACAGACGATATCCGCAAAGAATATGATATATTGCTGAATGAACTGGCTACTTTTAATCCCGAAATGCTGGACAAACAGCGCGTGTTGGCTATCACAAAATCCGATATGCTGGATGAGGAGTTGATTAATATGCTTGAACCGACTCTTCCGAAAAATGTTCCACATATCTTCATATCTTCTGTCACTGGCATGGGCATCCAACAACTGAAGGATATGCTGTGGACAGAGCTGAATAAGGACAGCAACCGTTTAGAAGGTGTCCGTACCGAAACAATTGTCCATCGTGCCAAAGATGTAGCCAAATTGCAAGAAGAGCTAAAGGCTATGGGTGAAGACGAAGACTTTGAATTTGAATATGAGGACGATGACGATGATGATTTTGATTATGAATACGAGGAAGAAGATTGGGACGAAGAAAAGAAATGAAACGGCTGACATCAGATAATAAAATGTTGGGATATGGGCTGATGAAGGCATATCCCAACATTTCTTGTTTTTCTACTACCCGTCATGGAGGGTGCAGCGAGGGAAATTATGCTTCTTTTAATTGCACCGGATATTGTGGGGATGAGGCAGAGCATGTGCAGAAAAATCGTGAAATATTGTGTGAACTTTTGCCACAGAAACCTTTGGAATTAATTATTCCCCATCAAACGCACAGCACCAATATCGGTGTAATTGATGATGCCTGTATCAGAGCGAACAAGGAGAATCGGTTGGAAGATATTGATGCCATTATAACGGCACTTCCCGGCTATTGCCTTTGTATTTCAACGGCCGACTGCATCCCGGTGTTGCTTTATGACCCGACAAAGCAGGTCATTGCCGCTGCTCATGCCGGTTGGCGGGGGACGGTGGGAAAGATTGTGGCAAAAACTCTTGCAGTAATGAAAGAACGGTATGCTTCAGAGGAAAAGGATATAAAGGCCTGTATCGGTCCGGGCATCTCACTTGCTGCTTTTGAAGTAGGTGATGAGGTATACGAGACCTTTCGTACTGCCGGTTTTGACATGCGGCGCATTGCCCGTAAAGAAGAAAAATGGCATATTGATTTGTGGGAGGCCAACCGTTTGCAGTTGCTCGGCCACGGTGTAAAAGCGGAGAATATAGAGGTGGCGGGTATTTGTACCTATCAAAATTACCTCGATTTCTTTTCAGCCCGTCGGTTAGGAATCCGTTCAGGGCGAATCTTATCGGGAATCATGCTGCATCGCTGACGTAGCGGCGGATTGAAATTTAAAAGAAAAAATGGATTATGAAAATAGAAGTATCATCGGAAATAAGAACAGCTTGTCCGGCTTTTGCCGGGGTTGCCATCTCTGCCAAGGTGGTTAATACGGCGTACAATGAAGAATTGTGGAAGAAGATAAATGAATTTACTGTCCGTTATCGTGAAATGTATACGACGGATTCCATCAAAGATATGACGACTATTCATGCTACTCGCGAGGCTTATAAGAAATGTGGCAAGGACCCCAGCCGTTACCGTCCTTCGGGAGAAGCACTATGCCGCAGGATACTTCGCGGAATTTCACTCTATCAGATAGATACATTGGTAGACCTTATAAATCTGGTATCTATCCGTTTTGGTTATTCTATCGGAGGCTTTGATGCGGATAAGATAGTCGGCGACGCTCTTGTTTTGGGTATCGGCAAAGCCGGAGAACCGTATGAAGGCATTGGGCGCGGTGAACTGAACATAGAAGGAATGCCTGTTTATCGCGATGCGGTTGGCGGAATCGGGACACCTACCAGTGACAATGAACGTACAAAACTGGAATTGGGTACAACTCATCTGCTTACCATTATTAATGGTTATAGTGGAAAAGAGGGACTTCGGGATGCTGCCGACTATATGATTGAGTTGCTGAAAGAGTTTGCATCGGCAGAAGATATCAAACAGATTGAATTTTAACTCCTGAAACAAGCCATGAAAAGAGCCACATCTATCCTGTTATTGGTAATCCTGACGATTGCAGCTTGGGGAGGAGAACCGGCAAAGAATTTTACCGCTATGGAAATCAACCATATACGTGTAAAAACACCGGGGCTGTTCTCTGCGCACAAAAGTTTCAGCCTTCATTTGGACAGCCTGCAAGATAATGAGTTCTGCTTTCCGCTGCCGGGTGGAAAGTTGATTTCTTCCTATGGGGGACGTCGCGGGCACAGTGGGGTCGATATCAAGACAAAAGCAAATGATACAATTCGGTGCATATTTGATGGTGTCGTAAGAATGGCAAAACCTTATGCCGCTTATGGAAATGTGGTGGTAGTGCGTCATACCAACGGATTGGAAAGTGTTTATAGTCATAATTCAAGGAATCTGGTGAAATCGGGGGATGTAGTAAAAGCCGGAACACCACTTGCTCTTACCGGCAGAACAGGCAGAGCTACCACAGAACATCTTCATCTGGAGTTTCGGATAGACGGCCAACACTTCAATCCGAGTCTTGTTCTTGATTTAAAAGACCGTACTTTGCGTAAAGATAAACTTATTTGTACAAAACTCGGTAACAGAATAACAGTAAAATCTAAATTAATAAATAAACAATAAGAGGATGGACATAGAAAAAGCAATTACCGATGGAATCGTTTTCAAAGGTGGAAAGTCGTCGGGTAGAAAGAATGAAGAGAAAGTGAAAACGAAAGCGAAGAAGAAAAGTTATATCACCGGACTTCATGGCTCGGGTTCGGCCAAAATGAAAGCCGATATCCGAAAAAAACGTGCTAATCGCCATAAAGGAAAGTAAAATAGTTAGTGCTTTGTTAATTATTAGATATTAACGATTTATCCCTTATTTCATAATAAATCTTTTGAAAAAGGAAGTATTTATGTTGCATAACATAAATATAAACGATACCTTTGCGCCGCACAATACAGAAGGGTGCTGATTCCTTCTATGTAACAAATAGGTTAATGTTTAATTTTGAGAACAAAAGAAAGATGAAAAAGATTGTATTGGTGTGTATTGTGGCTATTATGGCTACTGCTGCACAGGCGCAGATTTATGTAGGTGGAACTTTGGGTTTCAGTTCTGTTAAGACTGAAAATAGTGATGCCGAATTAAAGACTACTACTATCAAGCTCTTGCCTGAAATAGGTTATGAACTGGATGAGAATTGGTCGATTGGTACAGTTGTGGGGTATCAGTATAGCAAAACGGGCGATTTGAAGACCAACACTTTTACCATTGCTCCTTATGCTCGCTATTCTTTTCTGCAGAGTGATTTAATCAAATTATTTGTAGATGGAGGATTCGGCTTTTCTACAGCTAAAGTAAAGGGAAGCGATGCTGCAAATTCTTGGAACATTGGTTTGAAGCCGGGATTGGCAATTAAGCTGTCTGACCGTTTTTGTTTGGTTGCTAAGTATGGTTTCTTAGGATATTCACAGGATGAAACTCCCATGGGAACTAAAACGAAAAACTTCGGTTTGGATTTAGATACTGATGAGCTGAGCTTCGGTTTCCACTATATTTTCTAATCGATTTTTAGACATAGGTTTAAAACTTGTCGGGAGGGGGATTGTGTCAAAACGTTGATAATGATGTCATTTTGTTAGTAGGAAAGAGGTTTGCTTGCCCGAAAATGTTTTGTGTATTATTTCCAAGGTCGTGACCGTTGGTTCGGGCAGGCAAATCCTGCCCCTACAGTTGACGATTTGTAGACCATTTTAGTTTTGATACCCTCCCCCTTTCTTTATTTTTTCAATAATTAATGGTGGAACAAGCGGACACCTGTAAATGCCATGGTAATTCCATATTTGTCACAAGTATCGATAACGTGATCATCGCGTACGGAACCTCCGGCTTGTGCAATGTACTCCACTCCGCTTTTATGTGCGCGTTCTATGTTGTCGCCAAATGGGAAGAAAGCGTCCGACCCCAGTGAAACTCCTTTCATTGTATCCAGCCATACGCGTTTTTCTTCACGCGTCAGTACTTCAGGTTTTTCGGTAAAGAATTGTTGCCAAACTCCGTCAGCCAATACGTCATCGTGGTCTTCGCTGATATACACATCAATAGTATTGTCGCGGTCGGCACGGCGGATTTTTTCTATCCATGGCAAGTTCATTACTTTAGGGTGTTGGCGCAGATACCAGATGTCAGCCTTGTTGCCTGCCAGTCGGGTGCAATGGATACGGCTTTGCTGTCCGGCACCGATACCGATAGCTTGACCGTCTTTCACATAACATACAGAATTACTTTGTGTATATTTTAGGGTGATAAGGGCGATAATCAGGTCGCGTTTGGCCTCTTCCGTGAAGTGTTGGTTCTTTGTCGGAATATTAGTCAGCAAGCTTTCGTCCAGTTTGATTTCGTTACGTCCTTGTTCAAAAGTAATACCAAACACATCCTTGTGTTCAATAGGGGCAGGACGGTAAGACGGGTCAATCTTGATGACGTTATAAGTACCTTTACGTTTGTTTTTCAAGATTTCGAGCGCTTCAGGCGTATAGTCGGGAGCAATGACACCATCCGATACTTCACGGTTGATGAGCCGTGCGGTTGCTTCATCGCATGTATCGCTTAAAGCAATGAAATCTCCGTAAGAAGACATACGGTCGGCGCCTCGTGCACGCGCGTATGCTGTTGCCAATGGGGTGAGAGGAAGGTCGTCTACAAAATAAATTTTCTTCAGTGTTTCACTCATTTCTATGCCGACAGCAGCTCCGGCGGGGCTGACGTGTTTGAAAGATGCAGCCGAAGGTAGTCCGGTGGCTTCTTTGAGTTCCTTTACTAACTGCCAGCTATTGAATGCATCCAGAAAATTAATATATCCGGGGCGTCCGTTCAATACCTCGATGGGCAATTCTCCTTCTTGCATAAAGATGCGTGACGGCTTTTGATTGGGATTGCAGCCGTACTTTAATTCTAATTCTTTTGCCATAGTTTTATGTATTTCAGTCTATTGGATTTTCATTTGGACAAAGATAAAGTTTTTTTGAAGAAAAATATTGCTTTTAATAAAACTTTCATATCTTTGCCTCTTGATGAAGGCATGTTTAGTTTTCATATTATTCATTGGGATAAGTCTGTCATTGGGGTGTTCGCGCCACTATCGGTCTTATCCGCTTTTCATGGAGCAAGCCCAAAGCTGTGTGGAAACAGCCCCCGACAGCGCCCTGCATTATCTCTCTTTACTGAAAGACAGTATCCGGTGTGAACCCGAAGAAACGCAAATGTACTATCATTTACTCACCATTAAAGCAGAAGACAAGTTATATACCCGCCATATCTCCGATTCGCTTATTAACCTTATTGTGAAATTCTATAATAAGTATGGCGACAAGAACAAACAAATGGAGGCATACTATTATCAAGGCAGTGTATATCGCGACCTGCATGATGCCCCGAGTGCTTTGGATGCCTTCCATGAAGTGATTAGCCGGAGCAAGGAACTGTCGCCCGCCGACAAGAAGCAATCCGCCGATTTAATGGCACGAACCTATAATCAAATGGGAACCTTGTTTGCTTATCAAGGGCTTTACGATGAATCATTGCAAGCCAACAGGGAATCGGTAAACTGTTATCTGGCACAAGGGAAAGAAAATAAAATCTCCTATGCATTAAGAGATATTGCACGCATGTATGATGCCAAACATCAAAAGGACAGTGCGCTTCATTATTATCAAAAAGCATACCGCACTGCATTATCCACTCACAGTCCTCATAAAGCATACATTATTTGGGGGGAATTAGGCAGCTTTTACTATTATAGCTTGGTAAAAGCCGATTCCGCCAAACGAATGCTTATCACTGCCCTCAAGCATCAACCGGATATGGCAAATGCCCTGTTGGTATTAGGCGATGTCTATCGGGGTGAAAACCGATGGGACTCCGCCTGTTATTACCTGCATCAAGCCATAGAATATGGTGATATTTACAAACAGCATAGTGCCTACCGACATTTATCATCCATTGAGATTCAAAAACACAATTATCCTCAAGCCATAACCTATATCCGGCGGGCTCAACTGTTGGCAGACTCCATTAAGAAGATTACCCGAACAGAAGCGATTGCCAAAATAAACTCCCTGTATAATTATCAGCACATCCAGAAAGAGAACTATACACTCCTGTTGGAAAATGAAAAGAAGAATACTTTCTTATGGATACTTGGCTGTATATCTGTGGTCATCATGGGGGTAGCTATCAGTGTCTATTTCCATTATAAAAAGAAAGTACAAAACACTCGCCTACAAATGCACAAGCTTAGCAAACTAAAAGAAGAACAAGAAGCAATGAGCATGAAAGCCCATGAAGAAAACATCTGCAAAATAAAAGAATTAGAGCAAAAACAAATAGAAACAGAACCACGAGTAAAAGAATTAGAGCAAAAACTAGTCGAGCAAGAAGGGGAAATAACAGAAAAGGAAACACTATTGAAAGCACAAAAGGAAGAATTAGAGCAAGCAAAAGCCCTGCAAAACTTGCTCCTGGCTCAAAAAGAGGAACTGGAAGCTAAAAACAAAGAAATTATCGCCTGTCTAAAAAAACAAAAAGTTTTACAAGACTCCCTGCGTCAGACTTCCATCTATCATTTTTTCCATCAGGCATGTACCAAGGCAGACAGCAAAATAACTGAAGAGAAGTGGTCAGAGCTACAAAAAGAGGTTGATACCGCCTATCCCAACTTCAGCAAGCACCTATATGAGTTATCTCCAAAATTATCAGTCATCGAACTGCAAATATGCTATCTAATGAAGATTTCAATTCCACCAACCCATATTGCCATTTTCACCAATCGCACCAAAGCTGCCATAAGTAATGCTCGCACCCGCCTTGCAAAGAGACTACTGGGAGAACAAAACTCTACCGAGAAACTGGATGCTTTTATCTCTGATTTACAGTAGATTATAACCTGTAGTGTACTAACTGTGTACTTTAGAAAGTACAAGAAGTCATCTGTGTACTAAAAGTGTACCAGTTCTTGATGATACATTAAAATCTTTTTTCATATTTGCCTAAACTTTAAAACGGAATGCAAAATATGAAAAACGCAGTATTAGTATTAACAGCTTTTCTTCTTCTCTTTCCATATAAGTTAATGGCAGAGAATAAAGTAATCTCTATTGAAGATGGATGGAATATAGTAATAAAATTCTAATTGCTGCTTATCAACAAAAAAATCAAGACGAAGTTAGAGATATCTATACGCAGTGGTTTAATAAGGGGAAAATAAACCCTGATGCTTTTGCAAAAAAAATGAATATAGAAATTAGCAATCATCATGTCCAAGAAGAATTAGACAAACATTATCAGTGGAAAAAGTATAATCAACTATCAGTAACACCTACTATTCTAATTAATGGATATTTATTACCTGAAAATTACAATGTAGAAGATTTAGAATATTTTTGCAACATAAATTTAACAGTATCCAATTAATATGAAAACAACATTAATATCTATCTTATTATTCTCATTTTCTATTTCTGTAACTGCGCAAACAGCTGAATATACAGAAAAAGATTCTATTTCCGATTTACAATGGCAAAATGAATTACACTGTACATTGGATGGAGTTCCCAAGCCTTTCTCATACCTGCGTACTCTATTTGAAAATAACAAAGAGGGTTATATAGGAAATCTATGGATGACTTCAAGGCGAAACATACAATTATTAGGTGAGAAAAACAGGAAGGGCAATTGGATTGTCACAACTATAAATAAGGTTCCAAATACTTCTCTCAAGCCGGGAGAATTTGAAATTAAAGGAACTATATCAGAGAACTATGAAGGACGAGCCGTCATGCTATTAAGATTCAGCAACAGTAATCCTGACAAAGTATGCAAAGCAGACACGGCCATTGTAACAAATGGAAAGTTCTACTTTAAAGGTCTGCCGGAAGATAATTTCCTTTCCATCGTGACAATAGGTAATTACCCGGAGAAGGTATTGGCAGCAGATGTCTTCTTGGAAGAAGGAACGATAAACCTGAATTTGGATTCAATCTCACATAGAAGTGGAACACTTCACAATGATTCGCTACAGGCATATACAGCATTTAAAACTTTTGATGAACATAAATCATATATCAAACGCAATATGAACAATGCAATAGGCCGTACTTACTTTATAGACCTGCTAAATAATTGGAGTTTAGAAGAATTAAAAGAATACGTCGCATTGTCAAACAACAATGAATATGCCAACATTCCACAAATAAAAGAAGCTATGATAAGCCAACAAACCATACAAAATACATTTAAGGTATGGGAGTCATTCAATGGTAAGAAATATAGAGACAATACATTCATAACTCTAGAAGGGAATAAAACAAAGCTATCTGATTACATAGGAAAACACAAAATACTTTTTATCAATGTCTGGTATTCCGGTTGTGGTCCATGTATTGAAGAAACGCCCGAATTAAAAGAAATATATAGAAAGTACAAAAAGAAAGGATTGGAAATCATCTCTGTATCTACTGATACTTCTATTAGCGCATGGAAAGAAGCTGTTAAGAAATTGGATGTTCCTTGGATACATGTTATCATAGAAAGAGGGTCTATGTTCTCCCAAGATTATGCTGTTATGGGAGTTCCGCATGGCATCTTAATAGGAGAAGATGGCACAATTTTAGCTTTAGGCAATTATTTGAGACCTTCAATGCCTGTACTTGAAAATATATTAATGAAAATATTGGACGAATAAAAAGAATAAAGTTCGTCATTAGTAATAATCAATAAATAATTATTTTATGAAATTAAAAAAAAATTGTACTACAGGAGTCATAAAGTTATGACTCCTGTAGAAATGAAAGGAATTACTAGTGGACAAATAACTAAAAGTGGTTATTGTTCTATGTCTAATGGTAGCTGTAGCGGATATTGTGCTCCTAGTTTTGATGGTCATGGTGGAGTTTCAACCAAAAGTTGCACAAGAATACATATGTCTGGTTTGGGTGGAGATTTTTGTAGCTGCACATAAAATAAGTGAATCAAAAAGCAAATAGACTTTATGCTAGATAAATGCCGCGTTCACATCTTTTAAAGAATCATGTGCAAGATGTACTTGCACATGGTCTTTTTATTTTAACTAAATTTATTATTTTAATGAAGACCTTCCCCCACTACCTCCAGTTGGATGCGATGGACTGCGGCCCCACCT
>ENA-OPSF01002137-OPSF01002137.1-human-gut-metagenome-genome-assembly--contig:-NODE-2137-length-13068-cov-2.749020_pt1 | contig 13068 bp, 9 predicted proteins | sample MGYA00241452_ERZ501896 | MGnify/ENA primary metagenome ERZ501896 (study PRJEB25962, sample SAMEA2042111) | human gut metagenome | biome: human gut; feature: human-associated habitat; material: faeces... | reverse complement strand
TATGTTACTGGATTTGGAGTCGGATATAGCACTGATATGCCATGTATATTAAAAATTGAGCAGGAATCTATTGATAAAGGTCTCGGAGATTATTTTGTTTACAAATATTTAGAACTGAACGATGGAAGTTGTATTGCACAGATAGATATTTCTTGCATTATCTTAAAAACATGGCCTAAAAAAATCAGTTGTGTAGATGTAACAAAAGAAGTTGATCAGATGTTAGAGAAGAATAGATGTTCTTGAAATAAGCTGACAAAAGAAAACAAGGAAAAGGACGTGATGTGACGTGAATGAATGCGAACTTGTAAAAAAGATCCTGAACCACATGAATGCAGAAGATTATAAAATCCTTATTAATAAAGTGTGGTTTCGTGGCTTTTGGGTTCCTGGAATCGCTAATCAGCGAAGTGATAAGAAATGGCGGCCAAAAGTCGAATTTATTAATAACGATGTTGTTTTAAATAGAAAAATCCGAAAAGGTGGAAAACATAATTATGAACTATTAATTGAAGCAATGATAAAAATGGCAGATGATCGAAATGATGAGACATATTTGCTATACAACGTAGTGAGATGGATAACAGATCCAGATTCCCATGAAGAAATTGAAGAATACTTCAATCAATTAGAAAATAAACCAAAAGACGATACAAAAAATGATTCAGAAGAAATAAAAGATACTTCTGAAAAAGATGATGTAAATGTTCAGGATAATTTATTAAAAAAAGAAAATGAAAAGTTAAAAGCGGAAATAGATAATTGGAAAAATCGTGGAAAGAAATATAAAGAAAACATTCAGAATTTAAAAATTAAATGCAGTAACCTGGAACAAGAAAATAACAGAGTTAAGAAAGAAAATGGAAGATTGATCAGAGAAAATGAAAAAACAAAACAGGGAAAAGATACTGCAGTAAAAGAATATAATGACAGAATCATTGCATTAAGTGTTGAAAACAGCAAATTAAAAGAGAAAATAAGAGGAAAATATAAGCCTAAGAAGAACATTGTTTTATCAAAAACATCAGGAGTTTCAGATCCGAAAGTATTATGTGTTACAAAAAATCCGGCAGATGTTTTGATCAAAGGATATAATATCTATTTTCTAACGGATCTTGAAGAGTTAAATAAAAAGATTTATACAGAAACAGTGTTTGATCAAATCTGGTACATCAGAAGTGGGCTTACACATGCAGATTTAATCAAGGTTGCAGAAAAGTATGCTAACCAAAAAATATTACAGGCTAGGGACTGGAAAGCATTACAAAAGAAATTACAAGGAGGGGACAGGCTATGAATCAGGAAGATATGCAGATTATAGGGACACTGGCACTTGAAAAAGATACAAAAAGAAAAGGTGTGTTTATCAATACAAAGTCAGCAATACAGTATGTTGTTAAGTCAATGATGAGCGACTATAAATCAGATAAATTATTTACTGGATATATGAATTCATTTGAGAATGATCAGAAATTTGATGATGAATATCGTTCAGATGAAGAAAGGGTAGAAAAGTTCTGGGATCATATCTATGACAAATTGTTTATCTATAATTTCAAAGCAAATGATGGCGAATTTGAAAGAATGACAAAAGTTCATCTTGTTAATAAGCCAGTAAAATTTAATGAAGATGAATATTTTAAAGGAGTTCCGGTGTTTTCTGCTGCTACAGATGAGATCGTAAGAGAATGGGAACTGGAAAGTCAGTGGAGCTTATACAGAAACTATAATACATTAGATGAATTTTGTGATTGTATCAAAGCAAAACAGCCATTAGGAAGTACCTATGGATACGATGCAACAGAGAGTCAGCCATCATTTGTAATCTGGAAAAATCAGAATCAGAAATTGTATGTGATCGGGAAGATTGCAAATTGCCGATATAATTCGCAGCGAGGATTGATCTTAGAAAAAGAAGGACAGGAACTATTGAAAATTGATATCAGTGATCAGGCAGAAAAGATTGTCTATGATGTGGATGCTAATCCAACATTAGCTTTTGTTCCGGAAACGATTTATAAACAGATTGAAGATCAAATTTTGAAAGCAGAAGTTGAAAGAACAAAAAAATTAGAGGCAAAGAAAAAAGAACCAGTAACAAAACAGAATCAGGAAAAGGCAGAGAGTTTTACAGAGACAGTTAATGATGCTCAGGAAGAATTAAAAGAGGTTAATACAAAAGAATACAGTGATGAGTTACTAATTCAGATGATGGATTATCACAGTCAGAAGAGAAACTTGTTCTATAACATGAAAGATTTTGTCAATGTACATACAGCAATCAAGTGCAGCAATCTTGTAATTCTATCCGGACTTAGTGGTACTGGGAAATCTGCTTTAGTTGAAATTTATGCAAGGGCATTAGGAATCAGAAATAACCTGGAAGATGATCGATTACTGTTTGTTCCAGTGCGACCATCTTGGAATGATGATGCCGATCTGCTTGGATATGTTGATCTGGTTCATAATGTTTATCGTCCATCAGATACCGGATTCGTTGATTTTCTGGTCAATGCACAAAAGGAAGAAAATAAAGGAAAATTATTTATTGTCTGCTTTGATGAAATGAATCTTGCAAGAGTTGAACATTATTTCAGCCAGTTCTTATCATTATTAGAACGTCCAGAAAATCAGAGAGAATTACAATTATATGATAGTCAGTATGCCGGACAGTTATATAATTCAGCAACATATCCAAGCAAGATTATCATCGGGGATAATATCCGATTTATTGGAACAGTTAACATCGATGAATCTACATATCATTTTTCTGATAAGGTACTGGATCGTGCTAATGTAATTGAATTAGATGTTCTGGATTATTCGAAAGAATGGACAAAGAAGCAATATGCAAGTCTGATCACACCAACATGGTCTAAAGATGAATATGATGCGTTAATCAATAAAGATGTTGATATTAAAGCAGATAAGGTGCAAGAATTATTGTGGGAAATTCACCAGCTTTTACAGTCAGCCAGTGCTAAATATGGAGTCGGACCACGAATTGTAAAAGCTATTAAAATGTACATCAATAATCTTCCTAAGACAGAGATTAATGGATTTAATAAAGGTGTAGCATTAGATTATCAGATTGCACAGAGAATATTAACAAAGGTTCGCGGACCAGAAATTCAGATTGGGCGACTGCTGAATGGAAAAAGTAATACAGGATTTAATCAAATCTTTGATAAATATAGCGAGCTATCAGATTTTAAGAAATGTAGAAAAGTAATCAGCGAAAAACAAAAGGAGTTAGGGGCATATGGATATTGTATCTAGGACTCCATTTACCTTAAAACTTATCCAACGCTTTCCTGGTTATAAGGAAAGTGTTGGTTCTAAGTTCAGCATGAATGAACGTGATATATGGGAAAATGGATTTTATACTTTGGCAGCAGAAGAAAATGAGACATTAGAAGTATTATTTGATTCAGCAGATAAAAACGCAAGATTATATCTGGAAGCATTGGATGTCATGCCATATGATGATAAGAACCTGTTTGAAGATGAAGAGGGACGGTTATATCGTACCGTATCACCAGAAAGCTTTTTATTATGTTCCAGCGACAGCACAACAGATACATTAAGGGTTGACTCTTTTAAAATGTCAATTTACTGCAATGAAAAATGGTATTATGGGGTGCTAAACATCCTGCCCAAAGCAATGTCTAAAAAAGAATGGAAAATGATGAAAGATGATCTGGAAAAAGAAGTTCGTGGACTAGCTCAGGACATTATTCAGAAAAATATTGGAATTGGTAATAAAAACATAAAAATTCCTCCACGAATTCTATATGATTTCATGATTCTGAAAAAGTATTCAAAACGTGTGATCATGGCTTTAATGAATATTGCTGAAAATCCAAAATGCGAGATTGTTACGGAATATGAAAATGTATCTTTACAGAAGAACAATGAACGTAATTTTGATGCAGCAAGCATGAGAAGATACGCAACAAGATCTGGATGCGATGCCAGATGGAAGATTCCAGTCAAAAGGACATGTTATGACATTCAGGAAAATCGCTTATTAAAAAATATGCTCCAGGAATACGATGATAAACTGGTAGAATTTATTGCTATTCTTGATAATGCGGAATCTTTTAATATGGAAGAAGAAAGTAACAAAGAAATGCTTTTAGAATTTCGAGAAACAGCAGAAAAATTAAAAAAGGTAACTGCAATCTTAAAAGCTCAGGAATGGTTTGGAAAAGTTGGAAAACTATCCGGACCTTATATTCCACATTCATTTATTCTTGATACACGCTACAATACCATTTATCAGATGCATATGGAATTAAAGCAGAATGAAGTACAGATTCATTTGAATCCAGAATTTGATTATACATGGAAGAGAAGCAGCTATCTGTATGAAATGTGGTGTTTTTTCAAAGTATGTCATTTTTGCTTTGAAAAATTAGATCTGGAATATTCTGATTGGAATTTTGATCTAAAAGGTGAAGTATTTTTTCCGTTTTTAAAAGAAGGTACTATGGTCCGCTTTTCAAACCCGGTAATCAGGGTTGATGTGGTTTATGATCAATGTTTGCCATTAGAGAAAGAAGCTACGGATATCAATCACCCATTATACATTGCAAAGCAGCATGGGGATCGCAGGAATCATAACCGCCCGGATATTGTACTTAATGTATATGACAATGAGCGAAATGTTTATCTTGGCAGTATTATTCTGGAATGTAAATACAGAAAACTTCATTCATTTTGGAGTGAGGATTCCACACGATCAAGTAGAGGACAGTTAGAAGCTTATTATAATAATGCAAGATCTTCTCATTTATTAGCAGGATTAGGAGAGTCATTTAACATCAGGCCGATTAGTAAAGTATTGGCATTATCTCCGGATGATCGGGCAGATGGACTAGAACAGGAAGACTTTGGAATTGAAATTAAGACCTTTAAGCCAACAGAAGATGGACGAGAAGAACATATCAATCAATGGATTTTTGAAGAAATAGTTAATTTGGAGAAACGATATGATAAATTTTGGAGAATCATATGGCCAGATGAACAGGCGGAGGTGCATTTCGTATGAAAGAAAAAGAATTTGAAAGACGATTAGATAAAAAGATTCAAGATCATGCGAAAATCATGTCGGATGAAAAACGGAAAAAGATACATACAGATTATGCCAAGAACCATAGTCAAAATGAACTATTTGCTGTGTGTATCGAGGAAATGAGCGAATTAACGAAACATTTAACAAAGATCATGCGAGGAAAAGAGTCAATGAGAAATAATGCAGGATGCATTGAGGAAATGGCAGATGTTCAAATTTGTTTGAATACACTGCAATTATATTTGGACCTTTCTGAATCTGATTTCAATTATGCAATCGATGTTAAGCTTGAGAGATATAACAGTAGGAAGTGATCTGATGAGTAAAGATAAAAAAGAAAAGAAACGAAAAAAACGAATGAAAAAAGTCATAGCATACATTATAGCTGCAATCCTGATTATAGCTTTCAATGTTTTGTATTTGAGCAGATATTTCTTGGGAGTGTATATCAATTATAAAAGAAATGATTGGGAAACTGATCGAAATTTTTATGCAAAGAATATCAAATTGGATGGTATTAAATTAGATAAGAACGGTTCAAAACAAATTGTTTATTCTTCAAAGAAATTTAGGAAGGGGAAGGCAAATGGAAACGTATTTTACTATGTAACACATAACGGAAATAAGATTTATGCAAGTATAAAAGATTACAAAAAATATGTGGCTAATTGTGATGAAGTAACTATGTATGCAAAGGATTGTCAATATTCTTATCAATCTGATAAAGGGAAGATTAATGCAACAATGACAGGTAATCAGATTCATTTTTATCCAGTAAGTTTTTCAAAAGAAGAATTGAAGAAGATGAAAATAGATATTTGGGAAAAGTGTAAAAATAAAATCTTTGTGAATGAATATGGAACAGATTCACATAATCATGTCATTTATCATGACTGGAAGAAACAAAAAGTTTGTACCGATTTCTCAATAAAGAACAATGAAACAAACACATATGGAAATGTAAAAGGAGAAAGTCTGATCATGCCTGGAAAATATGATCGGTTATATCCAGATGCCGACATGTATCTTACAAATAAAACAGAAAAATATAATTGGAAAGATAAGATGATGAATAAGGCAGCAGATTTATATTACGATAGTGAAAAGAAATATGCTTATTTTGTAATTTATATTATGAGTTTTATTTTATTCTTAGTTATCTTAGATTTAATCTACACACTTTTCCTTGGAATTCCTATTGGAATAATTTCTTTTCTTTTTATTGGATGATTAAAAAATAAAAGACAGGAGGAAATAAAATTGTTAAAAATTATAGGAAAATTTTTTATATGGATGTTAATCCTTGATAATTTTACGGTCAATCTGTATCTTTTTAAATGCAGTTACAAAATGAAAAAACGAACATCAAAACGAATTTATTCAATTCAGTCATTCGTTATTTTGTGCAATTTCATAATTTGTTCTTTCTTAGTTTTTGAATATTTGGGCGAAATTTATTTCTTTAATGGTGTGTTTAAGAGAATACAAGATACAGCATTGATAATTACAGTAGCCATGACATTTATAGAAGGAGTTGTATTATTTATAACGATTCTATGTACTAATAACTCCACACGAGTAATATCACAGGGTAATATAAATACAGATCAAAAAGTTGCTTGGATTTTAAAAGGAATCATAATTTCTGCAGTAGCAACAATGAGTCTTATTAGTATGAGTCCATATACAATAGGAAATTACATTGACAGTAAAAGAGATGTATGGGAAACAGATCGTAATTTTTACACTAATAAGATAAAGTTATCAGATATTAAAATTAAGGACAATTCATCAATAGGTGTCGAATGTTCTTTTGAGAAAATAAAGATACAAAAAAATAAGAATGAAACATTTTACTACATAATAAAAAATGGAAGCATATTTTTCATTAGTGAAAATGATTATAAAAAATTTCAGGAAGATCATCGGAAAAAAGTCACAATGTATGAGAAAAGGTGTGTATATTCTTATAAGTCTGATAAAGGAAAAATTTACGCGGAAATGATGGACAAGCAGTTATCTTTTACTGAAAAAAAGTTTTCTAATGAAGAATTAGCGGTTATTAAACAAGCTATCTGGAAGAATTGTCATAATAAAATTTTTGTCAATGAATGCGATAATGGCACGTCAGGATATGATAGAGACGGTAGAACAGTATATACAACTATACATATTTTGATAAAAAATACTTGCTTATTGGGAAAGATTGATGGCAGAAGTTTGATTAAGCCTGGAAGGTATGATCGTTTGTATCCAGATTCTGAAATGTATGTACGTGAGAAAAACGTAAAATATGGTATAAAAGACAAGATAATGAATTATTCGGCAGCGGTATATTATAACAAGGAAGGGAAAAAAGTACATTTTGTCTTAGATGTAATATTTTATTTAATTGCGGCTTTTTACTTCGGATATTCATTAATGAATGATATTGATGAAACAATACAAAACAAAAGAAAGGAAGAAAAATGCAAAAACGGGTAAAATATATGCTGATCATCTTGTTGTTACTTCCATTGATTACGATGATAGTAATTAATCTCAACAGAGACAAGTTAGAAAATGATCGTAATTTTTACGGAAAAGAATGTTCAGTAGATCAATTAAAAGTAACTAAAAATGGATATGAGAAATATGAATGTAATGTCAAAAACATTACGAAAAAGAAGGAATTAGGAAAAATAAAGTATGACTATGCAGATAATGTTACACAATTTGAATTAACAGCTGCAGAATATGAAAAATACGCAAAAGGAGTGGATGTTTTTTATATATACACTCCAGAATGTGAGCTAAAATACAAATCAAACAATGGAATTTTAACTGCTGCTTTTTCAGGAAAAGAAGAATATCTGTATCCGCATAGATTTACAGAAAATGAAATGGAAGGATTTAAGAATGTAGTAATAGAAAACAGTAAAGATAAGATATTTGCAACATATGCTTTTGAAGCTCCTTTTGGAGCTGGTCAAACATCTGAGGGTATGCCAAAATATCAGGACAAAAAAGGACGAAAATTAACTTCCGATTTTTCAGTTTCCTTAAAGTCTGCTGATGGATTTATCGAAGGAGAAAGCATAATTAAATCAGGGAAATATGATCAATTATTTGAAGATAAAGATTTTTATCAAAAAAGTACAACAAAAATGACTGGATTAGTAGACAAGTTCTTACTTTTTTCAGCTCGGTTGAATAAAAATTATCCAGATAGTGATGTAAATTCGTATTTTGCAATCTTATTTTCCATTTTGTTTGGATATGTATATTGTTTCAAAAAACGTGATATTGGTTTAATAGCATATGCTATTTTGGCACTATATTGTATGTTAACAGAATTTGACAGCCTAACAACACACGTAATAATTTTTGGAGCTTTTGCTATGGCATTATTATGGAATTCGAGATCAGAAGAGGCAGAGGAAGGAGAAGAAAATGCAGAAAAATAGCAACGCAGCGATATTTGCAATCCGTCCAGAGTATGCAAAAAGCATTCTGGACGGAACAAAAAAATATGAATACCGAAAAGTGGCTTGCAAAAAGCCAATCGAGAAAATGTTAATTTATGCAACCGCTCCCATAATGCAGGTTGTTGGAGAAGCTGATATTAGAGAGGTTCTAGTTGATGATCCGGAAGAAATCTGGAATCGAACAAATGAGTTTTCAGGAATTACTAAGGATTTTTTTGATACATATTATAAGGGTAGAAATAAAGCTGTGGCATACAAAGTAGAGAATGTAAAAAAGTACATACAACCTAAAACATTAGAGGATTTTGGAGTTAGTCATGCTCCGCAATCGTTTGTGTATGTATGATAATTAAGAAAGGTATGGTCTGATTGATTAAAGAGAATAATATCAAAGAATATGAAGAGATAAAAGGATAGCTGCATGTTTGTTGTGCAGCAAGGTAGCAACACCTGCTTTTATTTCTAATATGGTAGATTTAGATGAGTTAGATATTGCTGAAAATAATACAGAAGACTATTATAAAATCAACCTCCCAGAGAGCACACCAATGATGAGATATTAAAAATATAAAAGACCCGCAATGTAATATTGCTGGTCTTTTACAGTTATTATTATATGAGCTAAAATATATTAATAGTTCCTTTCTAAATATTACTATAATTAATATACTTTGTCAAATCATCAAGAAAATAAATATAATTTCTAAAAAATGTAGAAGATTAGATGATAAAATGTTAAAATATAGATATATAAAATTAATAAAGGGCAATTGAAAAGGTATAAAGAAAGGGGAATTATATGCAATTATCAAAATTATGTTTAGCAACAAAAAAATTTTTGTCTGCAATGGTTATTACAACAACAGTCTTATCAACAACACCAATCCAAACGATTAATTTCAAAAAAAGCGAAACTAATGTATCCGCAGCAACTAAAAAAGAAGTGAAAAGTCCAAGGATTATTGAAGACAATTATTCAGACTCTACACAAAATGTTACGTGGGATTGTATTTATTTTGGAAGCTATCCGCAAACGGAAATTGTAGATAAACCAGAATCAAGCGGTACACATCAAAAAATATGGGAAACAAAAGAAGATTATGAAGTTGATTCAACAATATATTCAAAATTAAAAAATTCAACTGAATGGGATGATAATGGGGATTTATCTATTGATGGAAAAAAATATCGAAGAATAAATATGAAAAATGCGACATATAGTTCAAATGAACAAGGTTGTTATCGATGGAATGACGAAGATACGTATCATTATTTTCGTTATGATAAAATAAAATGGAGAGTATTAGAAGTCAATGGAAATACAGCATTTTTATTAGCTGATAAAGTGTTAGATGCACAAAAATACAATAATAAAATAGAATCTATAACATGGAGCAGTAGCACTATTAGAAGTTGGTTGAATGGGTATGATTCCATGGAAAATTCACAAAAAAAAGATTATACAAAAGTAAATTTTAAAAATGAGGCATTTTCGAATGAAGAAGCAGCAGCAATTGAGAAGAAAGAAGTAACTGATAATACAGATCAAACAGAAAGCAAGAATGATACAAAAGATCAAATCTTCTTGTTGTCAAAAGAAGAAACTTCAATAATAAAGCAAAAAATTATGGATTTCTTAGTAATGGATCAGGATATGATAATGCTAGAAAATGTAAAAGTAGTACCTATGCGAAAGCAATGGGAACTTTATCTAATTTCATGTTGCATGATCATGGAAATTGTTTATGGTGGTTACGTACTCCAGGAATTAATTCTTATTATGCATCAGATATAGATTATTATGGATATTCTGGCGGAGGTGTTCCTATTGAAGCTAGATTTGTAGGTGTTCGGCCAGCCTTAAAAATGGATCTTTCTAATACTGATTTATGGTCTTATGCTGGAACAATATCTTGTAATAATACGAATAACGAAAACAAAAAATATGATCTGGAACAAATGCAATTAGTAGATACAAATAATAAACAAGTTTCTGAAAGCTCGGATGAATATAAAAGAATTATATATCTTGCATTAGCAAAATTTGTTTACAATAAGGATATAGATAAAAATATAGGAAAATCAATTCATGATATAATGATTAGTAATGATACAATATATTATGATTATAAAATACAAGATAAAAAGTTTAAAAGTGTAAAAAAATATGACGAACCTTTATGGAAAGGTTCAAAGTTGACATATCGACAATTTTATAATTCTTTTGTTGGAGATTGGAAGATAATAGATTATGAAAATGACAATGAAGATGTATCTACTGATAAAAAAAATACAGGATTTGTTGGAACAGCTTTTCAAAATGGAAATGACATTATTATTTCATATACAGGAAGCGAAGGATTAGATGTCACTTTAGATAAATATGGAAACATATCACTCAGACCAGACTGGGATACAGATATGTCGTTTGCATTATATAATGAATTATCAGAACAGTTTGATAAGGCAGAACAATTTTATAAAAAGATTCGAGAAAAATATCCTAATGCAAATATCAGTTTTACAGGACATTCATTAGGTGGTGCATTGGCAGGATATGAAGGGATATTAACAGGAAAAAGAGCATGGACATTTGATAGTGCAGTAGGGTATGTAACTGATCTTACATATATGTATAAAGCAGAAGAAATAAAAAATTTTGAGGGAATTGATAAAACCAGTGTAGTAAATTTTACAGACCAAAAAAGTAAATATACACTTTCTGATATTATTCAACATACATGTCAAGATAGTTATAAATTAGTTGAAAACAAAACAGCTAATAATGAGGTATATGAAGATATTGGTATATGGGGTGATAAAAATACGCCAGCAAGTGGGTATACGCATAAAATTTTAACATCATTAGAAGAAGTAAATAATAACAAAATAAAGTTTACTAAAACAACAACATATGTTCCACAATATGTATTTTCTAAAAAGATAAAAAATAATTTCTTTTCATCTAATTTATATGAAATACTTTCTAATTTAAAAAAACCAGAAGAAATACCTAGTAAAATATTAATAACAGCTATAAAAGGATGGTTAATTCCAAAAGGTAGAGTTATGGTTGGAACAAGCAAAAATGATACGATTACTGCACCAATAAACTTTAATGTTAGTGATATATTGAAAGTAAATACTACTATATATGGTGGAAATGGTACAGATGATTTAACGGGATCTTCTGGAAATGATTGTATTATTGCAGGTAAATTAGGGAATAAAAAATTAGATGGACAAACAGGAGAAGATATTTATTTAATTAACCCTAATGATGGGAAAGATATTACAATTCACGATTGTTTAGGAATTAATACAATTAAATTAGATGGATATGATAATTTAAAGTTATCTGACATAACATTTATGGGAAAAGATACTATGTATATTGCTAAAACAAAACAAACAATTAATTTGAAACGTATATTTGTAAATTTGTCCAAATTTAATGTATTGTTAAATAATAAAACCTATACTTGGGAAGAACTTCAAAAAAATACACTAAATATGAATTCGCAAAAAACACGTTATTCAAATTATAAAACAACATCTAATGAAATTAATAAGATCCAAGTAATAGAAATTGATGGAAAAGCTAAACTACATATTTATGATAAAAATGGAAAATTAGTTGATACATTTTCCAATATAGAAGATTGTACAAAAAATATATATAAAAATTATGGATATTTTTATACTTATAATAGTAAAAATAAGGCTAGATTGATTGCATATTTAGCAGATGGATATACGATTAAAGTTGAAGGAAAAGAGAAAGTAAATATTGCTACAGCTTTAGCAACAAATCCTGAAATAGATGAAGCTGATATTAAAAAAGATATTGATTTAAAAGAAGGAGATATTGATTTAGTACAAAAAGATAACAGTATAAAAATAGAACAAAAAAAAGAAACAGACAATAAAAAAAGTACACAACAAACTAAGAAAACTGTTAAGAAAATAGTAATTAAAGGAATTTCTAAGCAAATTGCTGCTGGCAAATCCATCAAATTAATAACAAGCATTTTACCGAAAAATGCAAAAAACAAATTAGTTACTTGGAAAACAAGTAATAAAAAAGTTGCGACAGTAGATAAAAATGGTGTTGTGAAGGTTAATAAAAAGGCAGCGGGTAAAACAGTAACAATTACAGCCATTGCTAAGGATGGAAGTAATAAAAAGGCAACCTATAAGATTAAAGTTATGAAAGGTTCTGTTAAGAGTATTTCCATTAAAGGAAAGAAAACAGTGAAGGCTGGTAAAACTTTAAAATTGACAGCAAAGGTAAAAGCTTCAAAAGGAGCAAACAAGAAACTGATCTGGAAGAGTAGCAATACAAAATATGCCACTGTATCATCTTCTGGTAAAGTAATAGCCAAGAAAACAGGAAAGAAGAAAACTGTAATAATTACAGTAATGTCTACGGATGGTACCAACAAAAAGAAAACTGTAAAAATTAAAATTAAATAAGCTATTTCGTTTCCCCTTTTTTAAAATTAACTATTCTTATAATGTAGG
>ENA-OPSF01002090-OPSF01002090.1-human-gut-metagenome-genome-assembly--contig:-NODE-2090-length-13364-cov-3.411601_pt1 | contig 13364 bp, 7 predicted proteins | sample MGYA00241452_ERZ501896 | MGnify/ENA primary metagenome ERZ501896 (study PRJEB25962, sample SAMEA2042111) | human gut metagenome | biome: human gut; feature: human-associated habitat; material: faeces... | reverse complement strand
CAATACTAATATCAGGAGGTTGGAAAAATGTTAAAAAGGGAAATCTCAGAGAAATTAATTTCGTGGAAAAATCAGGAAAAAAAGAAAGCACTTTGTATTATTGGAGCAAGACAAATCGGAAAGACAACTATCATCCGAGAGTTTGCGAAAGAGCAATACGAACACTTTGTTGAAATAAATTTTATCTTGGATAAAGGGGCGGAAAAGATATTTGAAGGAAAATTAGATGCGAATACGATTATCGAGAATCTCACAGCATTTAAGATGCAGAAATTAGAACCGGGGAAGACACTGATTTTTTTAGATGAGATACAGGAATGTCCGAATGCAAGATGTGCGATGAAATTCCTTGTGGAAGACGGAAGATTTGACTATATAGAATCAGGCTCTCTTCTGGGTGTTCGATACAAGGAAGTTCCGTCCTATGCAGTAGGATTTGAAGAAATCACATATATGTATCCAATGAGTTTCAAAGAATATCTTATTGCAAATGGAGTACAGCAATCTACGTTAAAGACACTGCAGACCTGTTACGAAAAACAAGAACCAGTTCCACAAGTAATGCACGAAACTTTGTTGAAGCTGTTTGCAACGTATATTGTTGTAGGGGGAATGCCGGATGTTGTACAAACCTATGTGACTACACATGATATTGGAAACGTAATACAACTTCAGAGAAGTATTTTGGAATTATACAGACAGGATATATCAAAATATTCGGAAGGTACAGAAAAGATAAAAATAAAAGCAATTTTTGACAGCATTGCTTCACAGTTAGATGATAAGAACAGGCGTTTTTTCCTGAATCGGATTGATGAAAATGGAAGAATGAACCGGTATGAGAATGCATTTCTTTGGCTGAGTGACGCAGGTGTTGCACTTCCATCATATAATGTAACAGAGCCGCAGCCACCTCTGCAGCTCAATGAGAAACGAAATCTGTTTAAACTATTCATGGGAGATACAGGACTTTTGTGTGCTTCCTGTATGGAGAATATTCAATTCGAACTCTTACAGGGAAATATGGAAGTAAATATGGGAAGCATTTTGGAAAATGTATTTGCCCAGATCATAAAGGCAAATGGCTTCTCATTAAATTATTTTGAGTCAAAAAGATACGGAGAATTGGATTTCGTGATTCAAAACGGAATGAAAGTAGATCTTCTGGAAATAAAATCCGGAAACGATTATCAGAAACATTCGGCACTGAATAAAGTGTCTGCTGTAGAGAACTGGGATTTTGGGAAAAAGATTGTCTTCTGCAAGGAAAATGTGATGAAGAATGAAGGAATCGAGTATTATCCTTGGTATCTGAGCATGTTTTATCAGCCGGAGAAAGAACCGGAGAGATTTATCTATGAGGTGGATCTGGCAGGATTGTGAGAAGTTATTCACACTTTATAAACAAGAAAATTGAGTTATGAACAGCAAGCCAAACAGGGACGGAGTTTTCCGGCTTTTTTTTCCCACATGAGGGGTTGTGAAAAAACTTATTTATAAGGCATTGACAAAAAATACAGGGGGGGTATAATGTTGTTATAAAAAAATTGACAAGAAATTATAACATGGAAAAACAAATTAATAAATTAATATAAGTAGGATTGTTACTTTCAGTAGGCAAAACCGGATTTTATGAACATCATTGAAGAGACAGTTGTTTGTAAAATTTGGTTTTTTTTATTTGAATTCAGAATATTAAAGAAACATGAGAAAAAGTGAGGGGCAGAGCTTATGAAGAAAGGACAGAAGAAAAGAAGGAGTGTTATCTTACGAAGAGTTTTAGCATTATTGTTAGCAATTGTGCTCATTCATTCCCAAATCATGCCGGCTGTATTCGCCGCAGATACGAATTACAGTCAGGAAAGTAATACAGAAGAGAAAACTGTGGTGGATGGAGCAGAGACAGTACTGCCAATGTCGGAAGATGCAATTTCCGAACCGTCGGAACCGATACAATCGGAAGAACAACAGACAGAAGATAAGGTATCGGAAGATACAACCGTCGAATCATCGGAACCGATACAGTCGGGAGAACAACAGACAGAAGATACAGCCGACGCAGAACAGTCACCAGAAGTAGAGACAACAGGTGAGGCTGCGGAAGAGACGGTAAATATCGCAGATGCTGTTGTACCCGTAACAGTCAACTATTATCTTCCGAAATCACAGAATTTACAGGTAGATGCACCGGAAAGCTATACCGAAGGAGAAGCACAGGAAGAAGCAAAAAGTGCAGTAATTGAACAGGCACTTGGAGATGAGACAACACAAAAGCTGATTGAACAGCAGAAAGAGAAAGGGATAGAAAGCAATACGCAGGAGCTGACAGCATCTGCTGTATCGGAAGAAGAATATGACAGCTACACACAGATGGCTGTGACAGGAGAAGGGCTTCAGGCACCGGAGGTTTCACTTTCAGATGATGTACAGTTGGAAGAGGATGCAGATGCGGAGAACACAAATCCACTGATTGGCTGGCAAGTAGCAAAGACGACAGGTATTATGTTGTCCTATCCAGATGGGACTGAGATTAAGATGGGAGATGTCATTCCAGCCGATAAGATTAGCGAAGTACAGATGACAGCAGCCGATGATGGAATTTCATTGTTGAGTACACAGGCGAATATGTCGATAGCAAGCTTGATTGCCCTGACACAGGATATGACAGTAGTACAGCGTGTGGGTGATGCAGGAACGAATGGAAAGTGGTCGGTTCTGGTGCAGGGAGGAACCAACCAGACGCCTTCAGCAGGTACTGTAAGACATGCGTATGGAACCTTGGAAAGTGCGCTGACTGCAATCAATACTGATACAACATCCAGCAGCTTTAAAATTACATTCCTAGATAATTACACCATGAGCACAGCAGATGTAAATGCGATGGGAGGTTCATCAGTTACGAGTGGAGCACTAGGGAATAGAACAACGAATAAACCAACAATTGTATTCACAGGAGCAACCAATTATAGCACAGGTACTTCGTATAGCAGTTGGACAACATTTACTTCCCAAAAACAAAGAATCTATTTTAATGGATTCAATGCTTATTTTACACACGTTAATCTGAACTGGAGTGGTTCAACAGTCTATGGTAATCAGAACGATACCACTTTTGATGATGTGAAATTTGTAGGCGGAGCAGTAACAGCAATTTATGGTGGAAGATATACTCCTAATAGTACCAGTGTATCCTATAACTTGGAATTTAAAGATGTAGAGATGACAAAGGATGCTCCTGTAAAGAAGATCTTTGGAGGCGGACAGGATAATTCAACAGGAACTATTAATCTAACAATGACAAATTGTACAATCTATGGAAATGTATATGCATCAAGTGGGCCACATTACTCTACCACCTATACACATACAGGAAGTGTCTATGCAACGCTGAAAGATACCGCAATTCGTAAATTCGATACAACTGTAGTAGATCCAATGTTGAAACCGAATGAAATCCATAACGTAGGTGGATCTTTCTGGGGATTGTATGGGAAAGTAACAGAAAATCTTTACTTGATTGCATCTGGAAGTTACGTGGCAGAATGTGGAACATGGTTTACCGCAAAAGAAGACTGTAAAGTAGGAAAAAGCATAGATTATACATTCAATAATATTAAGGAAAATCTGAGATTTGTAGGAGCATATCAATTTCCAGGATACGATCAAACAGAAGCATACAAAGGCAGAATTACTGTAAATAATACACAGGTAGCGAATGTGTTTGGGTGGGGGTGGCTGGATTTATATGGATCGAGCACATGCAATCAAGATGTGAATAACTTTGGGCATATGCAGTACGATTCAAGTTTTTATAATTATTGGACAGAACAGAAAAAACAGAACGAGAATGGTGGCAGTTACTATGCTCCCGGTACATATGCTCCAGATTTAAAAGGATGTCTAGGATATGTAGAAATGAAAAGCTCAAATATTTATTCGGGTGGAGATTGTTTTGACTCTAAAAAGGGCTGGAATCGCCAGCGGTTTGGAGGGATTGTATTAAAAGATAATTATAACACGTTTCGGATATACAATGCCACTGGGGGTAATAGTACAAATGTTGTAGATGTTGAGTATATTATGTCCACAAAGTCAGCTTCATCTTCATATCAAGCTACTATTGAATTGATGGGAAGACAAGCGAATACAAGCGCAAGTAGTGCGTTTTCCATGATTCATATAAGAGAAAATTATTTTTTGACGTCAGTAAAAGCGATAGGGACATTAAAAACACATACGAATATTGCTTGCACAATGGCACAAGATACAACGAATAGATTGATTAAGCTGTATGCTACAACAAATGCACAAAAAACAATCTATCTATACAGTGGAAGTTCCATTACAGGAAATGCATTATATTCGGCAGATTCATTTGCAGCGGTATTAGATAAACTGCGAAATCAGTCTGGAGGCGATTATACGCTATGGTTTACAAGGGGATATACTCTGATTAATAATGATGTTACTGCATTTAATAATGCATCAGGGTTTGCAAATAAAAATGTGACAATTATATGTGAGGGTGCAATAGCAGGGTCAAATGAGCGGTATTCTCCGAATACAGGATTAAGGCTTTGGAATCAAGTCTTTCCTAACTTTAATTCACTGAAATGGAAAAATGTGAAATTCCGATCAGATTTCTACGAATTTAATAAGTATTCATTTGTGATGCATGGAAACGGACACAATCTGACATTTGAAAACTGTACCTTCGCAGGTGATGTAACAATAAACGCAGGAGGAAACAGTACGCAGGGAACATCAGGCTCTACGCTTACATTAAAAAATTGTGTGAATGTAAATGAAATCTATGCTTCAAAGCAGCAAGATGGATTAGGAAATACAACGATTAATGTGGAGTCCTGTACAGGCCATACTGGTACTATAATAATTGATCCGGCAAGGTATAGTGTTAAAGATCTGAACATTAATTTGAAGGATTGTGTTGCAAAGGTTAATCCGTATTTTAAATCCGTTATAGAAGTTGAGGGAAATTATAGACTGACAGCAGAGAACACACAGCTGATGTTCACTAACCCAAATGTTTCAAGTGGGCATACTGCAAAGGTTTGTCTTAACAAGGATTCTTCAAATCATGAAGTTGTTTTATTAGGGGATTGCAAAGGATCATACGATGCACCAGCTGGAACGTCTAGTCTGTATGTGACTGCAAAAGTAAGACCGAAAGAATCTACAAGTGTTAATCTGGATTACTTTGACCAGATAGAGATTGATGGAGGAGAACTTCATCTTGGTGACAGCGCCAATTTAGTGGAAGGTGGATTTGGAAGTAGTTCAAGAGCAGCGGATGTTTCTCTTAAGAATGAAGGAAAACTGATGTTAGACTATTTGTCTTCTACATCAACGAACCGGACAATCAACAGCCTTAAAACAGATGGTACAAGTACGAAGGTGTCTGTCACATATGATTATGAAAGTGGTGCTTCCAGACCAGAAAGACCATTGATTATTAAAAATGCGCTGACTGTACCAACAAATAGTAAGCTTCGCGTAGCAACGACGCTTCTACCAAGACATAAGGGGACTGTGGAATATCCATTGATTCAGTTTAATTCTTCGAATAATGCGAAGCTGGAGCAGTATAACTGGATTGCAGACAAACAATATTATTTGGCAATAGGTTCTCAAAACAGTAACCAAATCGTACTTCGTGCAGATACATATGCGCCGCTGGTATATCAGGCGAAGACAACGAATATGTCTCTCAATTCGAATGGAAGTCAGAGTGGACAACTGGAGATTTATCTGAGGGATTTATATCGTGACGGAATTGACACGAGTGGCATTAGCATTAATGATGCATCGGATGGTGCGTATCCAACTGGTTTTCAGGTGTATTTAAGTACGCAGGATGTTCAGTTAAAGGATGGAGTTTATGGATATACATATAATTCCAGTACAGATCTTCAGTTGAAGCCAGCAAATGTATATTCTTATAGTTGGATGCGCAATGGGGCGTTTAGAGATATCAATGGAACGCCAAGGACAGCTACAACAGAATCACCAGTATTGAATTTGAAATTGAACTCACGTACTTATCAGGCAAACACAAATTATTTTATTTACGCAAGAGATAATGCCGGAAACTGGAGTAAATTCCTTCTGGATACGAAAGGTCCGACAAGTACTTACACAAATATTACATCAACGAAAGTATCAGATGGAACTTACAGTTATACATTTACGGGGCTAAAATTTACAGATCCAATACAAACTGCAACATATGGAACATCAGATATTGCAGATGTAAGTTACAAAGCGAATGCAACACAGTATAGTTATAACGATAAGAAGCTAGATGCTACAGTACGATATAACAAAACAGGAAAGAATCCATGGGAATCCGGAGTTAGTTATAGTACGGCAAGTCTCAATACAAGTACAGGGGCGTGTACACTCAGTAATGTATCTGTTTCCGTAACGGAAAAATTATATGTGTTTGTAAAGGATGGCTATGGAAATATCTCGAGATTTACTTATGTACCAATTGTTTTTGATGCACAGAGCGGTGGAGCTACATCAACTGGAAAGTTCAGCGATGGGTCTACCACTTCATCTACACTGGGACTGGTGGGAAGTACTTTGAAGAGTGCACAGGTGCCATCAAGTCCGGTACTTGGAAATCAGACATTCCTCTACTGGTATAATTCTACGAACAGTGGAAAAGCTCAAGTTTCTCTAACAAGTGTGAGGGTAAGCGGTGCAACTACTTATTATCCGCAGTGGACGTATCCGACCTTAACGATCAGTAACCAGGTTACAGGAAGTGTTGCAGATAAGAACAAAAAATTTACTTATACCATTTATGCGCAACGAGCTTCAGGTAATCGATATAATGGGCAGGCCTTTCCATATACAGGTGGAACGATAGCAGGAATATCAGGGGTTACGGCACCGGTTAATGGAACGCAAACGGGAGATCAAAATGGAGAATTTATAATTCAGCTTTCTCATGGACAGAGTGTTACGATTCAGCTACCAGATTATTATGATTACGTATCTGTAAGTCAGGGCAAGGAATCCCCTTACTGGACAGTGTATACAACAGAGGAAAATAAACAATATAACCAAAATTACAGAGAGAAATTCAGTGTGAATGCAACGAATCGCTCACTTGCGTTTGTTAATAGCAATGATTCCAGCCAGCCGGTAATCTATCAGCAAAAGATGGAAGGTGAATGGACAAAAGACCAAGGAGATAACTATGGAAGAAAACTGACAGTTTATATCAGAGATCTTTATGGAGATGGAATTGACACAAATGGAAGTTCGTTCTCAACAGAAGAGAAAGCAGAATTCCCGGGAAGTACCTATGCGCAGGTATATCTCAGTACCTACGATGCACCAAAGGCAGACCGGGGATATAATTTCCGATATAATGCTTCGGAATCTGTGAGATTGGAAAGTCTGTGCAGTTGTAAGAAACTTACCACTGGAAGTTTTACAGACATTGAAGGAAATGCAGTAGCAGCAACTTTAGCAAAGCCGGCATGGGAATTCAAGATGTTGAATAATTATACGTTCGATCAGAATAAGAATTATTTCATCTATGTGCGTGACCTGACAGGAAAATGGACTAAGTATCTGCTGGATACGAAGGGACCGAGCATAGAAAATACTGGAATTATTACAACATTATCAGAAAATGATACAGGTGCATTTTTTCAGATTGCGAATCTTCAATTCATGGACGAAGTAATTGTGACCAAGAATGGAACTTCTTCTTTAACAAATGAGTCGGATGAGAATTTTACTTATAATGCGAATGCAACAATGTATCAGGGAATGCAGATTGCAGAAGTAAGAAACAATAAAACGGGAAAATTTTCAGACACTTATAGAAATCCTAAAAAGGAGACCGATGGAAGTTATACAGCTGGGGATAAGACAACGGATGGAAGGGACATGTTCTATGTGTATGTACAGGATTATTATGGCAATACTACAGCAGCACAGTATGTACAAGTCAGCTTTGATGCGACAGGAGGCGGACTATATAAGAAAGTAAGTTTTGAAGATGGAAAGAAGATAACGAGACGATTGGTGGTAAAAGGAGATAAGCTTACAGCAAAACAGATTCCAGCCAATCCAGGATTCTACAATAATACGACAGAACAGAAATTTACGCAGTGGTCTGATAGCACAGATCCGAACAAGAAAAAAGTAGATCTGAAAACAGCACAGATGACAAAATCGGTAATCTTAAATGCAGATTACGACAAACCAAGTGTAATAATTAAACAGATGATAAAGGGAGATGGTATCTGGAATAATCAAGAATTTACTTATAAGGTTAAGACAAGTTATCCAAAAGGAAAAGTGATTCCGTGTAAAGGAAGTTATGTATCACCAGCAGTAAGTGCACCAAATATTACATCGCTGACTGTAGATGCGAATCAGGAGATTACATTTAAGCTGAAAGCAGGACAGACTTTAGAACTGATACCTGGGGATAACCAATATACGATTAAGAGCATCATTCAAGACAGCAACGGAACAAATTGCGAGATTCAAAAAGATGCAAAAGTCATTTCAAGTGTAGAGAATGTAGATGTAAATGAGATCAGTACCAATTTTGTTTTTACCAATACGAAGAATATCGTAGTTACAGGTGTTGATGGAGGAAATACAGATAACAGTCTGTTACTTGTAGGTCTGATGGGAGTTCTTCTAATCACAGGAGTTTCTGTCTTACGAGTGAGAGGGAGGAGGAGATCCTAGATGGACACTGCAGAGGAAAAAGTAATTTCTGAGGAATCAGTGGCAGGAGGGATTTTCCGTGAGATTTTGTACCTTCTGTTGAAGATTGTAGCAATTGCAACTGCCATTGTGGTTATCTTCACATTTATCTTCGGTGTGTTCCGTTATGCGGACAACGCCATGCTTCCGGCAGTGAAAGATGGTGATTTGGTCTTTTATTATCGGTTAAGGAAGAGTTATGTAGCTTCGGACCTGGTTGTTTTGAACTATCAAGGAAAAGAACAGGTCCGGAGAGTGATTGCTACTGCAGGAGATGTGGTGGATATTACAGAGGATGGTCTTACAATTAACGGAGCACCGCAACAAGAACATCAGATTTATGAAAAAACACAGCGGTATGATACGGGAGTGGACTTCCCAATCAAACTAAGGGAAGGGCAGATTTTCGTCCTGGGAGACAGCCGTGAGAATGCGTCAGACAGTCGAGTGTACGGAGCAGTAGATGTGAAAGACACGAAGGGAAAAGTTATGACGATAGTACGAAGAAGAGGCTTTTGATAAGCTACAAGAACTTGTTAATATTTCTCCGCATAATGGCGGAGGGTGTTAAATAAAAAAATATACTAAGGAAAAGGAGAAAGAAAGATGAAGAAAAAATCCTTACAAAAAATGAGCAGACTCTTTGCATCCGCAGTATTAGTCGGAACAATGTGTCTCGGAAATGTAGCAAATGTAAACGCAGCAGATGTTCCTGCTGAATGGGGACCAACAGGGAATCCAAGCGCAGCAATTACTGTAGAGTACAAGATGGGAAATGATGTAGTGACCCCAGAGAATGATGTCAGCTTTACCTTTAAGAAAATTAGTGCACCTACAGGAATGAATGTGGACGATATGCCGGCTATTTCAGTTGGAAATGTTAAATTCAATGCAGCAGAAGACAAGATTAAAGATACTTCTGTTACAGACATCAAAGTGTTAAGAAAACAGAGCGATAACTTTCTTGCAAGTTTCAAAGCAGCAATGGATACTAGTACAAATATGACAACTGGTGAATATGTGTATACAGTAAAGTCAACTAGTACTGTAACAAAGGCAAAAAATAATGATGTATTTACAGCGTCAAATGCTGAATACAAACTTAATATTTTCGTAGCACAGGATGAAAATGGTAAATTATACATTAAAGGTCTTTCAATTATTAATACTAAGAATGATGCAGGAACAGATACTGGTAACGATACAAAAGTAGATGGTACGCCAGGATCAACAACAGGTGGTACAGAAAGTAACTTTAGTGGTCTGAAATTCGTGAATGAATATGTTGCAAAAGCTGGTAGCGTAGATCCAACAGATCCGATTGTACCAGATCCGAATGATCCAAAATCTTACGCATTCAAAGTAACGAATAATACTGAGAGCAAAGGAACTCAAACTGGAAGCTTCGAATATACTATGACAGTAACAAAGCCATCAGGAATTACAACAGCTGATAATACATATGTTTATTATGTAGATGGAACAAAACAAACTGGAACTTATGGAACAGCGGTGAAATTTACACTGCCAGATACTAAGAGTATGATGATTCAGAGCTGCTATGCTGGATCTAAAGTAACAGTTGAGCAGAAAGGTGTAGCAAACTGGACAGCAACAGCAGATGTAACATTCAATGGAGTAAAAGATACTCAGAAATTATCAGCAGCAGTAGGTAAGAACCTTCAGGTTGCAGACAGAACTCTTGGACAGAAAGAAAACAAGGTTGATTACAAAAACATTTACAAAGATATCGCAGTAACAGGTATCATCGTAAATAACTTCCCATTCATTATCATGATTGCTATCGCAGTTGTTGCACTTGCAGGTATCGTAGCAATGAATAGCAAGAAGAGAATGAACAGAAGATAAGGGTAACGAATATAGACAGAGGAATGATTTAGCATGTGCAGACACAGAGGTATTTGCAGAGTAATAAGAGGAATGAATGGAATACTGGATTATGGTTTACTTCTGCTTTTGCTTCTGGGTCTGGTATATGGATGCTATGCATTATGGGATTCGCAGAATCTGGCAGAGGAAGCAACGTCAGAACAATATGCGATTTATAAACCCCAAGAAGATACGCTGGGATTCCAGGAATTACAGTCGATGAATTCGGATGTGATTGCCTGGATCACAGTGTATGATACCCCGATTGATTATCCGGTTGTACAGGGAAAGGATAATTGGGAATATGTTAATAAGAATGCAGAAGGTGAATATTCTCTGACCGGTGCAATTTTTATGGATTCCGAAAATAATCCGGATTTTCAGGATTTTAATACAATTCTCTATGGACATAACATGGTTCCAAATGTCATGTTCGGAAGTATCAAGGAATTTAAAGAACAAGCCTTTTACGAAGCACATCCATATGGTAATCTATTTGTTCAGAATCGTAATTTTGGATTGGAAATCATTGCATTAATTGAAGCGGATGCTTATGACAGTTCTGTTTTCAATATAAATGTAACAAGAAATGACAGTATCCCCTATTTGGAAGTGATTCGAAATCATGCGGTCTATATGAATGACATTACGTTAGAAGCAGATGATAGAATTCTTCTATTATCTACCTGTTCATCAGAGTCAACTAATGGAAGGGATATTCTTGTAGCAAGAATTACAGACCAGACATACAAAGACACATACAGTGCCAAAGATCAAGATCATGCCGGGAATGAATCGGTAGACCGACGAGGTGGGTGGAGAGATTTTATACCTGGATGGAAGACTGCCTTATTCTTATTACTGCTTCTATTGATATTAATCTGTTTCGCAGACCAGTGGATTTGCAGACGAAGAAGGAAAGGACGGAAATAATATCAAAATGAAGAGACAGAACGCAGAAACTGACAGAGCGTTTCGTATACTGGATATTTGTAACGAGCTATTGAATTGGATTTTGATGATTATTTTAGTTGTTCTTTTTTGTTATGGAACCTATGGCATTGGAGACAGCTACATGTTGGAAGAAAATGCTATGCCGGAACATTATGAAATCTATCGTCCAACGGAAGAAGATTATGGGGATTTTGACGAATTGAAGGCGCAGAACAGTGATGTATGTGGCTGGATTACGATTTATGGAACACATGTGGATTATCCGATAGTGCAGTCGGAGGATAACAGCACATATTTAATGAGGAATCCGCGTGGAGAATATAGCTTGTCGGGCTCAATCTTCATGGATTATATGAATCAGAAGGATTTTTCAGATTTTAATACCATTATTTATGGTCACCATATGGATGGCGGAGCGATGTTTGGGGATTTTGACCAGTATCTGGATCAGTCTTTTGCGGACAGTCATTTGTATGGAAATATTTTTACCAATGGAAAAGATTATGGACTGGAGTTATTTGCATTTTTGGAGTTGGATGCTTATAATACAGGTCTTTATGTAACACCAGTGCAGGAAGTTTCCCGGAAAGAACAGTATTTGCAAGAGATAGAAGATACTGCTTTGTGGTATCGTCAAATCAGTCTTTCCACAGAGGACCGGCTGGTAGTGATGTCTACGTGTACGGAAAATATCACGAACGGAAGGCATATTCTGATAGGAAAGCTTTCAAAACAAACGTATAAAGATACGTATAAGAAAACTTTGAAAAGGAACAGTCAGATTGATCGAATCGACTGGGGGATTTTCTGGAAAACCAGTATGAAGCGATTAGGTGTTCTGATTCTGCTGTTGTTCAGTATTTTATTACTGATGGCAGTGGAGAGGAGCGGAAAGAAAAAGAAAACGAAAAATAACAGTAGAAAACTGGAAAACTGACAGAGGTATGTATGTGAAAAGTGAAAGATATAAACAGAGAATAAAGCTGGTATGCCTTGCTTTTGTGATGATGGTATGTGTGGTCATTCCAAATCAGGTATATGCAGCAGGGAAAAATAAAGAAGCTGCTCTGACGGTGGAACAGACTGTAAAAGGGAAAACAAATGGGGTTACAGATGAATTTCAATATGAGTTGACAAGTTTAGATTCTGGCAATCCAATGCCGGAAGGAAGCGATGGAGACCGGTTGAAATTTAGCCTTAATGGTAATGAAAGTAAGGAATTGGTTTTTTCTTATGAGGAGGCAGCTACTTATCGATATCAGCTGAAACAGGTTGTTGAAAAAGATAACAAGGATTATGATGGGCAGATTTATACCATAGAGAATTATGTAATGCAGAATGGCTCAGAAGATTTTTTGGTTAAGACTGCAATTAAAAGAAAAGATGGGAATAAATCGCCGACATTGAGTTTTACAATTCAACATAAAGCGGAAGATGAGACACCAGTGAAAAATACAGCAAGTGTCCCAAAATCAGGAGACGATCAGTCCTTTATCTCGTTGATTGTATTGATTTTGAGTGCACTGCTTATAATAGTAGTATATAAGTGGAATAAGAATCGGCGTGTTTAAGACTGGTGTAAAATAATGAAAATATTTTTAAAATATTCGAAATCGGAAGTGAACCTTTGGGGATTTACTTCCGATTTTTTGATGTGTTGAAGGTGTGGAAGTACGATTGTGGTGGCCGGTATTGATGCTTCTCTTGGTGAGCCATTGGGGACGGGGTTATCCGGCTTTTTTGCTTGCAAAAAAAGC
>ENA-OPSF01002086-OPSF01002086.1-human-gut-metagenome-genome-assembly--contig:-NODE-2086-length-13408-cov-2.581143_pt1 | contig 13408 bp, 16 predicted proteins | sample MGYA00241452_ERZ501896 | MGnify/ENA primary metagenome ERZ501896 (study PRJEB25962, sample SAMEA2042111) | human gut metagenome | biome: human gut; feature: human-associated habitat; material: faeces... | reverse complement strand
TATGCTGTCCAAAGGCGATTACCTCCTTGTTTTGTGATTAACCGAACAGTCCGGAGAGCAGAGGTACAAGGGTGGTGCCGATGAGGGCAACACCGCCGCCAGCCATGAGCTGCTTCATGCCCTGGCTCTTGGAACCTGGGTTGTCCGATCCATAGCCCTCCAGCAGATTGACAACGCCCCACACGCCAAGTCCAGCGCCGAGGGCTACAACAAGAGTCTGCAAAGTATCAATAGCGGAAGTGAAAAACTGCATAGAGCCTCCTTTTCTCCGGGGTATTCCCGGCCATGAAAAAAGCCGCCATTTCTGGCGGCAGGTTACATACTTCGGGACACTTTGTCCCAAAGCCCTATTTATGCAAAGGCGTCCGGATCGTCGATGTCATCATAATTGAGGATGTCCTCGTCCTCGCTTGTGAGCCCATCGTCCGGCACAGCCACGGCATACACCTCACACAGCTCGTCCGGCCCGGGCCGCCTTTTGCGGTTAATGAGCCTGTCGAGATCAAAGGCGTTTTTCTTTTTGTCGGCTTCAGCCGTATATCGGTAGTTCGGGTGCTTTTTCAAATCGTATTTCGGGGAATAGAACGGGGGCAGGCCCCGAAGCTGTAAAATGCACTTATCCCCGGGCATGGTCGCCAGTTCGCTGGGTGTCATCAGCTCCCGGCCCAGCCGCTGGTTATTTTGACTGTAGCTTTCCGACTGGCCACGGGAGCGGCTGTCGGTCTGCATGGAGATTGTGGCTTTTCCCAGCCAGTTCTCGGATATTTCCTTGATGGTGCTGGCTTCGCGGCCACCAAGGAACACCACGCTGTCCATGTTGCCGAGGATTGTCTCGGCGTGCTTATCGTAAATGGCCTTGCATTGTGCCAACTGCTGATACAACAAGCACAAACTCACCTCACGGGAGCGGATGACCGCGACCAGCTTTTCGAGCTGGGGCACCTGTCCCGTGTTGGCTGCCTCGTCCCACAGCACCCGTACATGGTGCGGCAGGCGGCCACCGTGAACATTGTCCGCCCGTTCACACAGAAGATTGAACATCTGCGAAAAGGCCAGCGCCACAAGAAAGTTATAGGTCTGGGTGGTGTCCGAGATAATAAAGAACACCGCCGTTTTCCGATCTCCGATGCGGTCAAGCTCCAATTCGTCATAGGCCATGACTTCACGAAGCTGCGGGATGTCAAAGGGAGCCAGCCGCGCACCGCAGGAAATCAAAATGCTTTTTGCCGTCTTGCCTGATGCGAATTGTCAAGGACTTTTTAATCATGTTTACAAAAAAGTCACATCTTCGCCACCTCCTCACGGAGCAGACGCTTGATTTTATCCTGCATGGTCTCTTTCGCCGTTTCGCTGAAATGGACACGCACCACATAGGTGGTCTTGTCGATGGTCTTGCGGAAACAAGGCTGTGTGTTGTTTGCGGTCTGAATTGCTGTTGCGATCATTGAATACCTCCTTGAAATGAAAAAAGCCCGACAAGGAAAGGTCTGACAACGAAGTTCCGACAACAGACTTCGGAAAACTCTTTTTCTTAATCGGGCTTATCTACTTTTTTACAATTTACTTTTTCTTTTATATTTCTGTTGTCATTGTTGTCAGAGAAAGGAAAGTCCAGTAATATCAATGGATTTTCGATTTCTGCCCGACAACAGACCGACAACCGGCTTGACAATCTGCCCGACAACGGAAAGGGATTTTTCATCGTAACCATTCTTCTGGAAGTTCAAGCTGTTGCATTTCTGCTTCCGTCAGTTCGTGAAATTCTCCTGTGTTGTTGTCAGGCTCGTTGTCGGTGGGGATGCGTTCCCAACCTCTCTGTCTGCGGTAAGGCTCTGGGAAGTATCTCGGATTTGCAAATGCCCTCCAACCTGTGACGGCATTATTCATAATGTCATTGATTTCTCGAAGCTCCCATTGCTTCGGCTCGTCATAGTCATGCCCCAACGCTTCACTGTAAAGTTGCTTGGAACAGACCATGTTGCCGGAATAGCGTTCCAGATAATCAATAATCTGTCCTGCCTTGGTGTCCTCCGGCATGAACTCTCTCTGATGGGCTTTCAGAAATGTGTCCGTTTCCTTGCTGAGTTTCAGCTTAAAATTACCGCTTCGGTAAATCTCCATGACCTCTGCCCACATCTGAATGATATAAGCTCTGGATGCATCTTCATCTTCCAGAATATGAACCTCAGACTGTTCCGGGCAGACCATGACAGGAAGAAAACGGCGGTTGCCTGTTCGGTCAAGTGGAAGAAAATCAAGCGTGTTGGAAGAACCGCCAAACACACATTGTCGCAGTCTGTCTGCCGGATGGGTCTCATACGGTATCTTGTAGGTTTCCTTTTGTCGGCTCAGAAAGGACTTGATTTCTTCAATACTCTTGGCGTTGGCTGTGGCAATCATTTCTGACATTTCGATTATCCAATGACCCTGCATCTTGCGGTACACATTGTCATCGTCCAGTTTCTTCAAATCGTCAGAGAACCAGTCATCATTGACGGCAAGCAGACGGAAGAACGTGGACTTTCCTGCACCCTGTCCACCGACAAGGCAAAGCATCACTTCAAATTTGCATCCGGGCTTGAATACTCGGCTGACAGCTCCCAACATAAAGAGCTTCAGGGCTTCATAAGTGTACTCGTTTTCCTCTGAACCAAGGAAATGATGCAGACAATGACGGATGCGTACCTGCCCGTCCCATTGCAGGGAATTAAGGAAATCGCATACTGGATGATAGCGGTTTTCATTGGCGATCACCGTTATTGCATCCACGATTTTCTTTTCTACGGTCAGACCGTAGTTTTCTTCAAAATACAGAAGCAGATATTTTACATCCATATCAGTCAACGTGGTACTGTCACGCTGCCAGCCGAGGGGCTTCACAATATCAATGCGTTCTGTCAGCATATTCTTTCGGATTGCTCCTTTCAGCAGCGGGTCGTATTGCAGAACCTTTTTATAATTGGCTGCTGTGTTGTAGACCTTACCTTTCTGGCTCTGTTCCAAACTGTTTCGGACTTCCTCCACGGTGTTCTGCAAATCGCTGTTCAAGTTTCATCACCTCTTTTCTTTGCTCGGCAACCAGAGCTTCCTTTTCTTCGGGAGTGCCGTACAGGAGAATATCAAGCAGATATTCGATATAGCTTTCTCTTTGCAGGGCTTCCACGAACAGGGGATGCCATTCTTCTTCCGGCTTCTTCGGTGCGTACTGCTGTTTCCATTCTCGGAGAAGATGGAAGTAATCGGTCAGCACCTTGTAGCAATGGTTTTCTTCCTGCTGATACTTCTGCTCCGGGGTGGGTTCTCTGATCTTCGGTCTGACAGATGGCTTCTGTCTGATGTCATAGCAGATACCAAAATCATCTGCCAGTTTCGTAGCGGCTTCTTTGCTCGGTAATCCGAACAGTCGGGAGACAAAATCAACTGCATCGCCGTCCGCTTGGCAAGCGAAGCAATGGAAACGCTTATCTACTTTCATGCTCGGATTTCGGTCATTGTGAAATGGGCAGACTGCCATGCCATGACGGTTAACACGGATGCCGTACAGCTCTGCCGCCTGTCGGGTAGTAACGGTCTGCTTAACCGCTTCAAATACATTCATTGCATCTTCCTTTCGGGAAACAAAAAAAGGCACTCGACATTTTCAAAAAGAAAACGGCAAGTGCCTGTTAGAGTTCCATATTCTGTTTTTTCTGCTTCGGAGTTTTCTGCTCCTGTTTCTTTTTGCTTTCTGCCTGCTCATACAGCAAGCGTTCTTTGAGGGAGTGCTTCGGTTCGGGTTTCTTTTCAACCTCGGACTGTTCCGGCGTGAGGACTTTACCTACCCAGTAGCGAATATCTTTCATCGGCTGTAATTCCTCTTTGACGGTAGCAAGCTGTCCGGCAAGCTCGGTGTGGGATGCTTTCAGCGTATCGTATTCAGCTTGCAGAGCATCCAGATTGACATTCAAATCAACACCCTGTTTTTTGAGATAACGGAACGCTTTGTTGTAGCTGTCCAGTTCGTCCTTGTGGCTTTCTGCGTAAGCCGCCTGTCGGACTTTCCACCCGATTTTGATATACTTGTCATGGACTGCCTTGTGGGTCTGGCAGTCTGCCACGGCGTTCTGTATGCCGGTAATGACTTTCATTCGGGCAGATGCTTTCTTCATATCTGCGTTGATGGCTCCGGCTTTTTCATTCATACCTTGCAGGGCTGTGTCCAAATCTTTCAGAGTGAAAAGCTCATGCTCTTTCAGATAGATCATAGCTCTGGAAACAGCCTTCAAATCAACGCTTGTGCCTTTCTGCTTTCCGTACCTCGACCAGTCGCTGCGCTCCGCTTTTCGCAGATTAAGATAATCACTGAGAAGTGCGGATAGAGCAGGAGAAGCGTTTTTCTTTTCAGCTTCCATTTCAGCAAATGCTTCTTTCGTGGCTTCCATAATATCTGCAATCCAGTTTCGCAGATTTCTGATGGTGCTGCGGATGGCGTTCATCATGCGGTTAGCGGCTTTAATATCTCGGTTCAGATTGCCAACGTTGGTTTCGATGCCCTTACGCTCCAGCGTACAGACAGCAGCTCCCATGTGAACGGTCGGGATAATATCAAGTCCCTGTCTTTCATAGGAGCGCATATCCACACGCTCGGCACTTCCGGCAAGCTCCAGATATTTATTCTGGATAACTTCCCATCCGTGTCTCCATTCCTCGGCGTGGTATTGCTCGTTCCAGTCAACGGTCTCTTCCTTATGGCTTTTCCATCTGCCGGAGGGGAGCTTGATGCGTTCGCCGTTCTCGTCAAGGTCATAAACCTTTCGGCTCTTGGGCATCCACTTTCCGTTTTCATCAATGGCTCGCATGGTCAGCATGATGTGGCAATGGGGATTGTGTCCCGGTGGGTCGGGGTCATGGATTGCAAAATCACAGCACATTCCTTTGGACACAAAATATTCTCGGCAGTATTCCTGCAACATCTGCGGACACATTTCAAGAGGCACTTCTCTGGGCAGGGCAACAACAAATCGCCTTGCAAGCTGTGAGTTCCATTGCTTCTCCACTTCCTCGGCAGAGTTCCAGAGCATTGCTCGGTCTGCATATTCCGGCGGTGCATGGGATGGGAGCATGATTTCTGTGTAAACAACCTCATGCTGTTTTCTGCGGTGGTCTTTGTGCTTTTGGTCGTACTCGGAAAACAGTTTTTCTCCGGCTTGGTAGGCGGCTCCGGCAACGGCAGAGCCGCCTTTGCTTCGCTGAACAATTCGTATTTCCAGATGTGGTACGGGCATTTTGTTTGAACCTCCTTTCTCGGTACAATAAAAAATGACCGATACTTTTCAGCAGCGGTCAGATGGGAAAAGTATAAAACTTGCTGACGGTGAATGATTGCTTGCAATCGTTCATCGGCGGCAAGTCCACAAAGGGGTAGCTGGCAAAGCCAGCGCAGGGGAAGTGTAGCTTCCTCTGAGAGATTTACGCAAAGAACCTTTGCGAAAATCATCAAGCTCCCTGCAAGGGGCTTTCGGCAGAACGCAATCACCATCTTTAGGTGGTGTATAATTGCGCCCTGTTTCTCAACAGGGTTTTTAGCTTCCGTTCGATTGCTCCGTTTCCTTTCGGTTCTCAATCAGCATATTCAACTTCTTTTGAGCCGATTCGCTGTGGAAGATGAATGACAAAAGCTCCATCACATCATCATCGGTCAGAATGGTTGGCTCTCTCAAAAAGGTTTCCAACATTCCGGCACGGGTGCAAAGGCGGTGGGTCCTCTCGCTTCGGGTCAGTCGCTTGATTTCGCTTTCCAGTCGCTTTTCCTTGTGCTTGGCTGCGGTCAGCTTTTTCTCCGCAACATACTGGTCGTGTTTCAGCTTTTCCAATTTCTCGTTGGGAATAGGGTCAACTCCTTTCGTAATAATGGGTAAAACAAAAGCGACCAACTTTTTATGGTTGATCGCCTTTGGCTTATTCATTATTTGTATAAACCGTTTGATTGTTACTTATAATCCGTTGCCTCAAAGACATCATTCGAGTAAAATATTATGATAAATACTGTCGATTTATGCGGGAGGTGTACTCCTTTGAATATTCAGCAAGCCTTTGGATTGAAAGTCCAACAATTACGAAAAGAAACCGGAATGAGCCAAGAGAAGTTCGCACTGTCCATTGATATGGATAGAACTTATCTTGCTTCTGTCGAGGCGGGTAAACGAAATATTTCTTTATGCAATATTGAGAAGATTGCCAAGGGATTAAACATTAGCGTAAGCGAGCTTCTATCCGGTATATGATTGGAGAATACTTATGGAATTATCAAATGTTTTTTATTTCAAGAACATCGTTGACCGTTACTATCCAGATGAAAACCGTCCTGCGGTAGATATTCAATCTGTTGTTGCCGAAGTAAAGGAAGATATAAAGAAACTCTCTGATACAGATTTTATCGAAGTGATAACAAGCTGCTTCATTCCTGATCTTTATTCCGGCATGGGTAAATGCGAAAAAATGTTTACCAAACTCACCGAGCTAATGGTCGGTGAATGGTGGCGTCGAATGGGTGGCTCCTATAATCTTCCAACAAAGAAGTCTGGGACTGAGGATGTCGAACTGATCTACAATACTATTTCAATTGCTTGTGATGCCAAGGTTTTCCGTTTGGGTAGAAGTCAAAAGGCTCCCAATGTTAAGGACTTCCTTAAACTTGCAAGTGTAAAACTGTGGATTGATAATCTCAACGCCAATTATAAAAAAAGAAAAGTGAACCGTTCTGTGATTGGTGGGTTAGTTACATACTCCTCGTTGCACGAGTGGGAAAGCGATAGCGAAGTGTACGAAGAATGTACCAATCATGCTACTCCGGTTGTAATGTTGCCTTATGAAGTACTTGCGTTGCTTCTTAAGTACAAGGAGCGAGTTCAAATTTCTGAATTTGTGAAGCTCTGGAACTATTCAGAGAATCGTGTGAGAACTTCTCGCCAAAAGAGTAATTATTGGACTTATGTTTCAAACTTCATCTGCAAATTACTCTCTATCTCCATTGCAGAATACAATGCTGAAATGAAGAAGTACCACAAGGACATTCTCCTTGCTGCCGCAGAATATCGTAAGATTGTTCAGGATACTGTTGATGCGGTAAAAGGCAGTATCGCTGCAGATTTAGACAAGTATACAACTGTTGAATCTCTTAGGAATTATGCTCTCAATGAGATTGAACGCAGAGACAACGCAACAGCACTCGATTATTTGAAACACATAGATGATTTCCGCTATTACAGAGATCAGGACTAAATAAAGTTAGAGAACGGTTTTCACAACCGTTCTCTTTTTCTTTAAAGGGAATCTCTGATCTTAATGCTGAACTCAGGAAATTCCTTTTTTACAATCTTTGCTACCGCAAGTAGAGCATCCGTATCGCTGATTGAACCTTTTATCTCACTTGCATTAGACAAAAGACCAACAACACAAGCCACGACTGCCAATCCTGCATCTGGCTGTGTCCATCCAGATGTGTCGATTAGCTGTTTTCCAAATGAATCGATATATTCTTGAGTTTTCGTCAAAACTTCGTCCATTGTAATTGGTTGTTTTACATCATGGCTTTTTCGGGCTACGATTGCAACACAGGTATTTACAGCCTGAGAAAGCACAGCCCTCGGTCTGCCTTTTCTTTCGATGCTCAATGGTTGAACGCTACTAACCATAAACTCTGACTGACGATATGCTCTAATGACTGACTCCCAACCATTCACAGAACTGTGAGAATATACGAAAGAGAAAACACCATCTTTCTTCAACACTCTGGCAGCTTCTGAGAATGCCATGTTAAGTTGTTTACAATACTCCTCATGTGCAGATTGCCCTTCTTCAACGCGTCTTGATGAAGCAACCAATTCATAATGGCAATCTGTAATATCCGTTGAGAACAGTTCTGGCTCAATTTTTTGAAGCAATGGCTTTTTCCATGCGTAAAAAAAATCTGCCAAAATTGAATAGTATATATTATCGTAGTACGGTGGGTCGGTTACAATCGCATCAAAGAAATCGCTATCAAATGGTAACTGCTGAGCATGAGCGTGTTTAATTGTAATGTTTCCCTTACAGTTCTCAAAAGATTTTACACCTTTGCAGATTCGTTTTAACTTATCCCACAGATTTGCCGGACCGTTGAGCGTTTGATCGGTTTCTGCGTAATCGAACAGCATGGCTATTCCAGGGCCACAGAATCCTCGTCCCACTTGCTCATTCTGTGGTATCCACATTGACAATCGGCTGTTCCAATCAACCACTTGATCAATTAAACTCGATAAAGCACCGATTACGAATTTTGCCATATCGCTATCCTTCTTAGCCATTTCAGCATAATGCGTTGCCAATTCATCAATCAAATATAGCAAAACAAGTCGCTGTCTCTTGTTGAGAAAATCTGCGTGAGTTTTAATTCCATACAACGCTGGATTAACGATACCTGACCAAACTGGTAGTTCAGATGTTGGCAAGCTAATACCAAGTTTTTCTAACACTTGTTCTTCTGCAATCCTGATTTCTTCTGCACTGGGTATTACGTTTTTTTCGTCTACGCCAACGAAGTCTTTTCCTGCTCCTTCTCTATTTTTGATAAGCGCAGTCATAACATCTTCGCAGCCCAAGATATTTACTTTTTCTATTAACTTTTTGCATTCAGGACAATGCAGAACACCTGTATATCTCTCCCAATGAGGAGAAAACGGATCTTCTCCGTCTGACAAATCTTTTACCCTTAAGGTTTCCGTTCCATCTATCTCGCTAATTTCAGAAACAAATCCAACACGGCGGTTCTTCTTTTTGGAGAGCCACGGTCTCTTTGAAAGAATACTTCTGTGTCCGCAATGTGGACAGGTAATGCGGTAAGTCCAAACATAGCCAAACACATTCTCGTTTGTTTCTTTGCGGAGAGGATAGAGCCAGTCAGTACGGGTTTTTAGGTTAGAAAGAATCTCTGTGCCGATTTTTTCAATTATTTTTTCTGCCTGCTTCAAATCAATACTATCCGCATATAACATATTACATCTTTGTATGAAAACGGAAAGCTGATTTGAATCTATCGAATATGAATCAAGACCCAGACGCTTGGCTTCGAAAGGGATAGTTCCACCTCCGCCAAACATATCTAATACCCTTGGAGTTGCTTCATACTGTGAGCGAAGCATTTCGCTTGCTTCATTCACAATATTGTCATCACAACTCATTGCTAATTTCGCCATTGTAGCTGTTGCAACATCGCTCTTGTCTTTACACAACGAAGAGAAAACTAATGACCTCATAGCACTATGAGGTCGTCTTGCCCACCAAACATGAATAGTGTGCGAAGTTTCTCCTCTATGATACCTTTCGTTGTATCCTGCAACGGATGATTCGTAATGAAGCATACCAGTATCTATCAATCGTTCATCATTTTCGGGGACATCACGAATAATAGGGCTTCGATAGCTCTGTTTATTTTCTTCCATCAAACGACTTTACCTCCAACACTCCATCAATATAGGAAACAGAAAAAGTATCATGTTCTTTCGGCAAAGCACGAGTGAGTTTATAACCTAAAGAAATGCGATGATACTTGCGGTCAATGTTCTTTTCGCCAAGATTAAATCCGTTAAAGCATATATTAACCGCAGTTAATCCGACTAACATTTTTTCGATATCCGTATCCATCTTCTTATTCCAAATCAAATAACCATATTGTCTTGCACCTTTTGTGATATGTATATTCATCAACACTACCTCCTTGTCTACCAAAGTATATCACAATTAAAGCTTTAATTCAAGCTTTATGGGAGAGAAAAGAAATAAAATTTTCGTTTAAAACAATGGTGCCTTGGTATTTTTCTGCAATATTTGCGGTCAAAACATCGGATGCAGACTCGATATTATGACCGCATATCAACCCTAAACGCTACATTATTCCGTCTGGCTGTTGAAACCGTTTTGCTTGGCGCTCTCGCTTGCTTTTCGTCTGCGTTCCTCGCTATACGGCGGTTGCAGACGGATGGACAGTCGAGACTTATCCAGAACATAGGACACGCCGCCCTGCCCGTATGACTTTTCCAGTCGGCAGAGGTCGGGATACTTCTTGGAGAACATCGCCAGTCTGTTCCTCAATCCGGCATTGTAGGTCTGGATGTGGGCAGTGTCCTCGCCCTCGTTGAACAGAACGATGGTTTCCTTTTCGTACTTCGTCAGCTTACTCATAAAGGAACTCCTTAATCGGAACAGGGCAACTGTCCGGCAGATACTTTGGGAAACAGCCGGACTATCCAGGTGAATGTGATGGGAGAAGTGTTCCACTTCCAATCTCATGTTATAGAAGAAACAGCGATACCACTTGTCGCAGTCCTCGTCACTCAGCTTGACGGACAGCGAATAGAACAGCTTCTTTACCGCAGGATCGGGAGCAAGTGTAGCCGCAAAACGCAAGCGTTCCACGGTAGCTTCACGGTTCGCACAGCCAAAGGCATAAAGAGCTTTCTTCTCGTTCATAGACATTCTCATAGATTTTTTCCTCCTTGAATATTGGTAAAAATAAAAGCGGCAGAGACTTCACAAGGAAATACCTGTCGCTTTGTTGTCGATATAAATTTGTAGGGTCAGGACTTGATAAATTCACGCAGTCCGTAATTGATGGCGGCTATTCTGATAATCACCCATTCAGCAAAATGAGGGATGACAAAGACCACAAAGGCAACCGTCAGCATTTGGAGCGTTTCTGCTCCTGTGCCGATGCCAAACATCCATCCGGCAACCGCTATCAGGAACATCAGCCCTGCAAGCAGATTGAATATGACGGTCGAGAACTGCGTGAGGAAGATACCGACCCATTGTATCAGGGTGACTGCCGCAATCAGCGGCAGTACCAGCAGCTTAAAAAATATCTTTATCAGAGCCATGTTTTTCTCCTTACTCGGTATGTGGGAAGAATGGACTGTAGAAGATTTCACACATCAGCAGAACGCCCATTGTGAACCCATACTTAAACTGACACTCGTTTGTCATGTTGCTCTCATCTGCCTGACTGTCACAGAGCTTTTCAAGCAGAGCATAATCCTCTTTGCTCAGCTTACCCTCGAAGTAGGTCATGGTTTCGGAAATATGTGCGGCGGTCTGTCGGAACTTGTCAGACTTCGGTACAATATCCTCGCTTGCGTAAATCCCGCCATTGAACAATGCTTCTAAAATCATGTTTCTTCGCTCCTTTCTCAGCAGTAAATCAATTCGGCTTTGATGGTTTCCTCTGCCTGTGCAACACAAGCGTTCATCTGGCGAATCCATTCAAACTGGTTTTCTGCTTTCAACTGCTCCGTCACTCCGTATGCCTTTGCAAACTGCGGAATGATGATTTCCAGTCGCTTCTTGGCGGCTTCTTCAATCACCGCACAATGCTCATAGAGCGTTTCGGACAGTACCATATCGGAGAAAGTGATGGGGCGTGCCAGTCGCAGATACTCCTTTCGCATACGTCCCCATTTTCCGAGACGGATATTCGGCTTTGCCAGTTTGATGTCGGGGATGTAGTAATCTCCGCACTTAATAAAATTCAGTTCCATAGCAACCTCCTTATAAATCTGTTTCATTGATAACTTCGATTTTTTCATATAGTCCAGAATCATCGTTCTGGAACAGATCACGATGATATTCCGCTTCACCCTGCGAGTGATAGAAGTATTCTTCATCGGTCTTGGCATCTTTACGGATAAATCGTACTATCCACATACTCAAGCTCCTTTCTGCGGTGCGATTTTCGGTTCTAACTTCGGCATATTGCTGACGGGGACAAATACGCCCTTTGCCACATCTTCGGCTCGAAGTGCGTTTTTCTTGGCATCCATTTCAGCCTTTTTCTTGGCTTTGATTTTGTCCTCATAGCGTTTCTGTGCGCCGCTTGCTTTTCGCTTCAAATAATTCTGATGCAGTCTGTCCTTGCGTTCCTCACGCTTGCGGATTTCTTCCAGTTCTTCCGGGGTCAGCTCCACTTCCATGAAATGGGGCGGAACAAACTTGCCAACGAAGTTGAAATAAATCTCGATTTCCTGCGTAGTCTCTCGGCTGCCCTTACGGTCACGCTCATGGACGAGGATTTTATCAATAAACTCGTTCAGCATGGCAATAGTCAGATTGTCGAAATTCTCATATTTCTCAATCAGTGAAATAAAGCGTTCTGCGGACTTCTTGTTTTTTTCGTGGGATTCCAGAAATTCTTCCAGAGCTTTTACCTCAGATTTCAGTTCAGCCTGTTCCTTGCCGTACTGTGCATCCAGAGTGGCATATCTGGCATCCGGCAGCTTGCCCAGAATGTTGTCCTCATAGATTTTACAGAGCAGGACTTCCAGTTCATTCAGTCTGTTCTGTGCTGCGGTCAGTCTGTTTCGCTTCTTTTTTACATCAGAAGCAAAATGACTATCCTGTGCTTCCTGCACCACACGGACAAATTCGGCTCGGTCATGCTGTGCATACTCGGCAATGGCTTTCAGCAGATCTGAAATCAGTTCCAGAACCACGCTTTCATTGATGCGGTGCTGTGTCTTGCAGAGCGTTCCGCAAGGGACTTTGGTGTACTGGGAGCAAGTGTACTGTGAGATACGCTTGCCATTGTTGGTGCGGTGAACATACATCTTGCCGCCGCAATCCGCACAATACATCAAGCCCGTCAGCGGTGCGACTTCGCCCCATCCGTCCGGGTATCTGCGGACTTTGCTTCTGACTTTCTGTGCAAGGTCGAAAGTCTCCTGGTCAACGATGGCTTCGTGGGTGTTCTCGAAAACCGTCCATTCATCTTCCGGCACATAATGACTTTTCTTATCCTTAAAGTGCTTTCGGGTCTTGAAATTGACGGTATGACCGAGATATTCACGCTTGTCCAGTATGTTGACGATGGTGGAAGAACCCCAACCATATACATCCTTGAATGTCTTGTTTTTGTTCACGCCCTCGCTGTGCGTTGCCAGATAAGCAGAGGGAATGAGTACCTTTTCTTCTTTCAGCCTGTTTGCAATCTGATAAGGACCCATACCCTCGATTGTCATGGCGAAGATACGCTTCACAATTCCTGCAGAATATTCGTCCACAAGCCATTTGTCTCTGGTTTCATTCCAGAGATAGCCGTAAATGACTGTCCCTGTGACGTGCTTGCCGGATTTACCTTTGGACTGGAAAGTGGAGCGAATTTTGCGGCTTGTATCTCGTGCGTAATACTCGTTCATAATGTTTCTGAACGGGGTAAAATCGTCGTCCCCTCTGGCACTGTCCACGCCGTCATTGATGGCAATGAGACGGACACCTTTCTGTCGGAGGATTTCCATTATCTGACCGACTTTCAGATAGTCACGCCCAAGGCGACTCATGTCCTTTATCAGCAGATATTCCACTCGTCCGGCTTCGACTTCTTTCATCATTGCCAGAAATCCGG
>ENA-OPSF01002079-OPSF01002079.1-human-gut-metagenome-genome-assembly--contig:-NODE-2079-length-13430-cov-2.896000_pt1 | contig 13430 bp, 9 predicted proteins | sample MGYA00241452_ERZ501896 | MGnify/ENA primary metagenome ERZ501896 (study PRJEB25962, sample SAMEA2042111) | human gut metagenome | biome: human gut; feature: human-associated habitat; material: faeces... | reverse complement strand
CCGTGCGCAATTATGAAGGAAAAGCTTCGGCTCCCGTTATCCCTTCTGTACATGCTGTATATAAGAATGGTGACTGGGCATTTTCCGGTAGTTTCGCTATCGTTGGTGGTGGTGGAAAAGCTTCTTTCAATACAGGTTTGCCTATGTTTGATGCAGCTGCTATCGGCTTGGTAAATTCTCCAAGTGATATGTTGAAACCTAATATGTACAATATTAATTCGGCTATGGAAGGTCGTCAGTACATCTATGGTTTTCAGTTAGGAGCAAGTTATAAGATTAATGAACACTTCTCTGTTTTTGCTGGTGCGCGTATGAATTATTTTACTGGTGGATATAAGGGGCACTTAAATATTAGTCTGAAAGAGGGTGTGGCTCAACAGTTGGGTGCTGCTATAGTACAACAAATCATGGCTGCTAATCCTGGTATGAGTTTGGAACAAGCAACTCTGGCAGCTCAGGCACAATCGGGTCCTTTGCTTCAAAAACTGGATGATACAAAGATTGAGCTTGATTGTGACCAGACAGGTTGGGGATTGACGCCGATTATCGGTGTAGACGCTAAGTTCGGTAAGTTGAATTTGGCTGCGAAGTATGAGTTCAAAGCTAATATGAATATTGAGAACAATACACATAAATTGGAATTTCCGGATGCTGCTGCTGCCTATATGGCACCTTATCAGCATGGTGTGAATACTCCAAGTGACCTCCCTTCTATGTTATCTGTAGCAGCAAGTTATGAATTCTTGCCTTCTCTTCGTGCTTCAGTAGAGTATCATTTCTTTGATGACAAGAAAGCGGGCATGGCCGGTGGAAAACAGAAAGAATTGGAAAGAGGTACGAATGAGTATCTATTTGGTATTGAATGGGACGTGATCAAGAGATTGACCATTAGTGGTGGCGCTCAAATTACGGATTATGGTTTGTCTGATAATTTCCAAAGCGATGTTAGTTTCTCCTGTGACTCTTATTCGTTGGGCTTTGGTGCTAAGGTGATGCTGAGCGAAAAGATGGCATTGAATGTGGGGTATATGTGGACAAATTATCATGATTATACAAAGAAATCGGAGAATTATTGCGGTACAAATCTCCCCGGTACGAATGTCTATAGCCGTACCAATAAAGTGTTTGGCTTAAGTTTGGATTACGCTTTCTAAACCTAAAAAAATCTATATCAGCTTGAAAAGGGAAGTTGCCTGTCGTGCGACTTCCCTTTTTTGATTTTCTGTCTTTCAAGCGGACAATATGGGGCTCTATTGGTCGGTGTCCGTAACCCTATTGGTTAGTGCTCGTAACTCATAGGGTTAGCCACTGTAAAGCATAGCTTTAGTATCTGCATAAAAAAAGAGGATGTGTCATGCACACCCTCTTTCTTAATTATTGTTTTGCTTGTCTTGATTACAACTGGATCCAGCGGACGAAAGCGAAGTCCATGCGATGAGGCAATTCTTTGTTCACAGGGTAAACGCGGAAGCCCATCTTGTGAAGGCCTGCTTCGCTTGAAGCTGTTTTCAGTTCGAAGAACAGTTTGGAACCTTCTTCTTTTATCAGCTTGAATTGTTCTGTCGCCAGTAATTCCAACTGATGGTTATCCGGATTTTCTTTCGTGACAACCATTTCTACTCCCAACATACCTTTCAGTTCATGGCGGTCGATAACCAGATTGAAGTTATATTCTTTACCGACAACCGGACCGTCGATAGCCAAGTCCTGGCTGCATGTAAACGATTCTACCTGGAAGCTATCCCAATGTTCTGCCACTTCTTCTTTCCAGGCAGCGATTGCTTTGGCTTCGGCAAAGCCGTTTTCGTGCAAGTGAGCGGAACGGGTTGCCAACTTGTTGTAGAAGCGGTCGATATAGTCGTCCAACATACGTTTCATCGTATAGTCGGGAGCGATTTCGGACATCGAATTCTTGATGTACTGGATCCATTCGGGAGAGTAACCCTTGCTGTTTCTTGCATAGTAAGTCGGGATAATCTCTGTTTCCAGTATGTGGTAGATAGTAGCGGCATCCAGCTGATCCTGATACTGCTGGTTTTCGTAAGTACGCTTGTCGGTCAATGCCCAACCTGCACCCTGTTTATAACCTTCATACCACCATCCGTCCAATACGGAGAAGTTCAGGACACCGTTCATCTCTGCTTTTTCGCCGGATGTACCGGATGCCTCCAGAGGACGGGTCGGAGTGTTCAACCAAACATCGACACCTGCGATCAGGTGACGAGCCAGACGCATATCGTAGTTTTCCAGGAAGATGATCTTTCCTAAGAATTCCGGACGGCGGGAAATCTCGACAATATGTTTGATCAAGCCCTGTCCGCCACCATCGGCCGGGTGGGCTTTACCGGTGAATACGAACTGGATCGGATATTGTTCGTTGTTTACGATCTTGGCCAGGCGGTCCAGGTCTGTGAACAGCAGGTGGGCACGTTTGTAAGTTGCGAAACGGCGGCCGAAACCGATCAGCAGGGCGTTCGGGTTGATTTTGTCCAGGATAGAGACAACCTTTGCAGGATCTCCTTGGTTTTTCAGCCAGTTTGTCTTGTATTGATTCTTGATATATGTAATCAGTTTGTTCTTCAATGTCTTGCGGATAGACCAAATTTCTTCGTCGGCAACATTCTGGATCGCTTCCCAGTATTTCTTGTTGGACTGGTCTTTGAAGAACTTCTTGTCGAAATGTTCTGCAAAGAAACGTTTCCATTCGGTAGAAGCCCAAGTCGGCATATGTACGCCGTTGGTCACATATCCTACGTGCAGCTCATCGGGGAAGTAGCCTTTCCATACCGGAGCGAACATGCGCTGGGATACTTTTCCATGCAACCAGCTTACGCCGTTTGCTTCTTGGCAAGTGTTCAAAGCGAATACACTCATGGAGAACTTCTCGTTGGAACCTGGATTTTCACGTCCCATGTCGATAAATTCCTGCCAGCTGATACCTAACTTGCCGGGGAATTCACCCATATAACGACCGAATAGGCCTTCATCGAAGTAGTCGTGACCAGCCGGAACCGGTGTGTGGACGGTGTATAGGGCGGAAGCGCGTACGACTTCCAATGCTTGGTTGAATGACAGACCGTCGTTCTGGATGAAGTCTACCAGACGCTGCGCGTTGATCAGTGCGGCGTGTCCTTCGTTGCAGTGATAAATCTGTTTCTTGATTCCTAATTTGTTCAGCATCAGGATACCACCGATACCCAGCAGATATTCCTGTTTCATACGGTTTTCCCAATCGCCGCCATACAGCTGGTGAGTGATGGAGCGATCCCATTCGCTGTTCTGGGGAATATCTGTATCCATCAAATATAGAGGAACGCGTCCGACGCTTACTTTCCAGATGTGCGCATAAACGGTGCGGCCGGGGTAAGGAACCTCCAATACCATCGGTTCGCCGTTAGCCTGCATTACCTGAGTAAGGGGCAGTGCGTTGAAGTTTTGCGGTTCGTAATTGGCAATCTGTTGTCCGTCCATAGACAGAGACTGGGTAAAGTAACCGTAGCGATACAAGAAACCTACTGCTGTCAGGTCGATGTTGCTGTCGCTGGCTTCTTTCAAATAGTCACCAGCCAGTACACCCAGGCCGCCGGAATAGATTTTCAACACGTTGGTCAAACCATATTCCATGCTGAAATAGGCAACAGATGGTTTTGTCTGATCCGGCTTAACATTTACATAATCCTTGAATATTGAGTAAACAGCTTTGATTTCGGCCATCAGGACATCATCTGCCAGGATTTCCTCAATACGTTTGTAGGATAAACTTTGAAGTAAAAGTACTGGGTTACCTTCAGTTGATGCCCAAAGTTCAGAATCGATCTTACCGAATAATTTGGCTCCTTCATGGTTCCATACCCACCATAGGTTTGTAGCCATTTCGTATAACGGCTGTAATTGTTCGGGAAGCATAGAATGAGAATAAACATCTTTCCAAATCGGGCTGTTTGCGTTATTCGCTTTGATTTTCATTATTGTGAAGTTTAAAATGTTTCAATTTATATTTTAATATTGTATCATCTCTTTTTTGCCTAAAACGTTGCAAAGATAGAGATTATCTGTTTAATTATGAGCGTATTTTAATTATTTCTTTTGCTTGCATGCTCCAAAGCGATTCTGAAAGCCTCTTCATAGTAGACAATGAATTTGCTCCATTCTGCTTTTGCAGCCAGGCAGAAACTGCGTTTCCGGATCTCTGCCGTTTCCTTTTTGTCCTTTCCTGCAAGTGCCAGGATCGAAGACGTGATGGCATCTGCTACTTCGAAATAATTAAAATCGTCACGGTTCACGACGGCTACGCCTTCACTTATGTTGTTGCCTGTCACATGCTTCTTAGCCCATAGACCGAAACCTGCAAGATCGGTGGTAATGGTCGGAATCCCGAATGCGATACTTTCCAGCGGAGTGTATCCCCAGGGTTCGTAGTAGGAGGGATAGACGGTCGCATCCATACCGATCAGCAGATCGTAGTAGGGTTTGTTGAGGATACCGTCGCGTCCGTCCAGGTAGCAAGGAACAAAAATGATCTTCAGCTTGTCGGTCGCTGAATTGGTGAAGCCGGCATGGGAGATATAGTTCAGCACCTTGTCCTGTTCCATCTGATTCAGCCAATGCGTGACGAAGGGCATTTGCATGGGGGAGGTGGTGCGTATGTTCTTGTCGATGACTTCTTTCAGGTCTGCACGTGCATCGCGTACCCAAGCCGGAACCATGATGAAGGCGACGACTTCGCGCTGGAGCCTGCCGGAAGTGCGTACCCGGTTCATTGCTTCGATAAAGACGTCGATACCTTTATTGCGGTATTCGTAGCGACCGCTGGTTGAAACCAGGAAAGCATCCGGTGAGATGGGGCATCCGAGCAGTTTCTCTGCGACGTTGAGCAGGTCGCGGCGGGCTGCCATACGCTTCTTGTCGTATTCTTTGTCGGACGGGACGAAGTTGGGCTCGAAGCCGTTCGGCGTGACGATGTCCGGTGCTTTGTCCAGCAATTGTTTACACTCGCGGGCAGTGATGTCGCTCACGGTAGTAAAGCAGTCCACATGCAAGGCTGTCTGTTTTTCCAACGAATGTTTCGCCTCCATATTCAGCTCCCCAGCCATCTGGTCGCCGTTGTAGCCATCCATATAAGCATACAGGGCTTTGTTGTTTCCGGCGATGGAACGGCCGATAGATGTGGCGTGTGTCGTGAAGAGCGTTGCGACGGCGGGGAGTTGTTTTTTGATGTAGAGCGCACCCATTCCCAGCATCCATTCATTGAACAGAGCGGCAACCTTTTTGTTTTCCAGCTTGTAAAAATGATAAAAACTTTCGATGACCTTACCTACCGCGTAAGCGAAGATACAAGACTCGTCGTAGTCACCGTACGCATGGATCGAATCCACTCGGAAACTTTCCCACATCGAGAAGAAAAAGGAATCTTTTTCTTTGAAGAAAGGTTTGAAATCCACTAAGATTACGGGAGGTGTCCCCGGGACATTCCATCGGCCTACTTTCACTTTCAGATTTTCTGTGGTCTTCGTATAAGTTTTCCAGTCAGCAAACAGAACATCATCTTCAATAAAGTCGGGAGCGTTTGTATCGGTCCACACATCGGGTCCTATAAAGATCAGCTTATCTTTAAACGATCGTTGCAACGTATGCGCTTTTGTTGAAAGGACGGTATAGATACCGCCAACTTTATTACATACTTCCCAACTGCTCTCGAAAAGATATTCTGGCGTTGTTGTTGTATTATCCATAAACGATTTTGTTTATAATCAGATATTTTAGGGTGACAAAGATACGAATTTTTGTCTTTTTTTCAACTATAGGGTTTGTTTAATGAATGAATTATGTAGATTTGTAGATATTTTAATGTAAACAACTATGGCTAAAAGAAGAATTTTAAAGAGAGACATCAGCTATGTGGCTGGCGATTTGTTTTCGGAAGCTTTGTTTTGTAAGCTGTATCTTCCGGGTGTCAATTCGGAGAAAGCCGACGTGGTGATGGCGAGAGTACTTGATATGCAAGATGAATTTATTCGCCGTGCCAACCGTCCGGACGGAAAAGAAAACAAGAAACGGGTGAAAGAATATTATTGTAAATTGCGGGCGGACCTGCAAACGGAAATAAATGCAATAGCAACTGAAATCGGAGAGTTGAGCAAATAGAAAGTAAAGAATGAAGAAAGCTATAAGTAAGGCACTTCTTCGCTTGGCCGGCTGGAAACTTGGGCCGGTAGTGGAGGATGTGCCTAAATGTGTGATATGTGTGGCTCCGCATACCAGCAATTGGGATTTTATCGTAGGAAAACTGTTTTATACCTCGATTGGCCGTAACGCCAGTTTCCTGATTAAAAAGGAATGGTTCTTTTTTCCGTTCAACCTGTTGTTTGACTGGTTGGGCGGAGTGCCTGTTGACCGCAGTAAGCGGACTTCGGTGACGGATCAGATGGTTGGCCAGTTCAATCGGCGGAAAGAATTCCAGCTGGCCGTAACTCCTGAAGGTACACGCAAACGGGTGAATGACTGGAAGAAGGGATTTTACTATATCGCACAGAAAGCCAACGTGCCTATCCTGATGGCTTATTTCGATTACAAAAAGAAAGAGGCCGGTTTTAAAGGGGTATTCTATCCTACGGGTGATGCGGATAAAGATATCCGTGATATCCGTGAGCATTACAGAGGAGTGACAGCTTGTCACCCGGAAAACTTTGTTCAAATTTAATATCATGGCAGACAATTTGCGTATCAGTATGGTCCAGTCTCATATTATTTGGGAGGACAGAGATGAAAATCTGGGTTATTATGGAGAACTGCTCCGACGGGTCAGCGGTAAGACGGACATAGCCGTTTTGCCGGAAACGTTTACAACGGGTTTTTCTATGGATGTGGAAAAGCTGGCCGACACGATGGACGGGCCTACTATTCCTACTATAAAGAGGTGGGCGAAGAAATATAAGCTTGCTGTGGCAGGTAGTTTCATTGCAAAAGAAGGCGGGAAATATTTCAACCGTGCTTTTTTCGTCACGCCCGAAGGTGAAACTTATTTGTATGACAAGCGACATTTGTTCCGGATGGCGGGCGAAGACCAGCATTTCACAGCCGGGGATAAACGGACGATCGTACGGTATAAGGACTGGAATATCTGTTTGCAAGTTTGTTATGATCTTCGTTTCCCGGTTTGGAGCCGGAACGTGGACAACGAATACGATCTGTTGATCTATGTCGCCAACTGGCCCGAGGCGCGTAAAAAAGTATGGAAGACGTTGCTCCAGGCACGTGCAATGGAAAATATGGCGTATGTCTGCGGGGTGAACCGGGTAGGGATCGACGGTAAGGGCTTTGTTTACCGGGGCGATTCCATGATCTTCTCTCCGAAAGGGAAAAAGCTGGCGGATGCCGGCAAGCGTGAGGAGGTCACTCGCACATGTACGCTTACCCGTGCAGACCTGGAAGATCTAAGGGGGAAGTTTCCTGCATGGAAGGACGCGGATACGTTTGAGATCAAGTGATATTTCCCTGATAGGATTTCGGATTTGAACACAAAAAAGCGATTGTCGGAAATAACCGGCAATCGCTTTTTTGTGTTATGTGAAAATATATGTTTATTTCACTTCCTCAAAGTCAACATCCGTTACACCACCATCCTGCTTGTTGTTGCCGGCGTTGCCACCAGTTTGTTGACCGAAGTCAGGACCCGGTTGTGCACCACCTTGGGCGTTCTGGGCATTGTACATTTCCTGGCTTGCTGCCTGGAATACGCTGTTCAGTTCTGCCATAGCTGCATCGATACCAGCGATATCCTGAGCCTTGTGAGCTTCTTTCAGCTTGTTCAGGGCTGTTTCGATAGGAGCCTTCTTGTCAGCCGGGAGTTTGTCGCCTAGATCCTTCAACTGTTTTTCGGTCTGGAAGATCATGCTGTCGGCCTGGTTCAGTTTGTCGATGCGTTCTTTTTCCTTCTTGTCTGCTTCGGCATTAGCCTGAGCTTCTTCTTTCATACGTTTTACTTCGTCGTCGCTCAAGCCGCTGGAAGCCTCGATACGGATGCTCTGTACTTTGCCGGTTCCTTTGTCTTTAGCCGATACGTTCAAGATACCGTTTGCATCGATATCGAAAGTAACTTCGATCTGAGGAACGCCACGCTGTGCGGCTGGAATTCCGTCGAGGTGGAAACGGCCGATCGATTTGTTGTCTTTAGCCAGTGAACGTTCGCCCTGCAATACGTGGATTTCTACAGAAGGCTGGTTGTCAACGGCAGTCGTGAATGTTTCAGACTTCTTGGTAGGAATAGTCGTATTGGCTTCGATCAGCTTGGTCATTACACCACCCATTGTTTCGATACCCAGTGACAACGGAGTAACATCGAGCAACAGAACGTCTTTTACTTCACCTGTCAATACACCCCCTGGATAGCAGCACCTACAGCTACCACTTCGTCCGGGTTAACACCTTTTGACGGAGCCTTGCCGAAGAACTTCTCAACGATGGCCTGTACAGCCGGAATACGTGTCGAACCACCTACGAGGATGACTTCGTCGATGTCGGAAGTGCTCAAACCTGCATCTTTCAAAGACTGACGGCATGGTTCGATACAAGCCTGGATCAGACTGTCTGCAAGCTGTTCGAATTTAGCACGTGTCAGTGTCTTGACCAAGTGCTTTGGAACACCGTTTACCGGCATGATATACGGCAGGTTGATCTCCGTGCTTGTCGTGCTTGACAATTCGATCTTAGCTTTTTCGGCCGCTTCTTTCAAACGTTGCAAAGCCATCGGATCCTTACGCAGGTCGACGCCTTCTTCGCGCAGGAACTCTTCAGCCAACCAGTCGATGATCACATGGTCGAAGTCGTCACCACCCAAGTGAGTGTCACCGTTTGTGGATTTTACTTCAAACACACCGTCTCCTAATTCCAAGATAGAAATATCGAATGTACCGCCACCCAAGTCGAATACGGCGATCTTCATGTCTTTGTTCGTTTTGTCCAAACCGTAAGCCAAAGATGCGGCAGTCGGTTCGTTTACGATACGGCGAACGTTCAAGCCTGCAATTTCACCAGCTTCCTTAGTCGCTTGACGTTGTGCGTCGCTAAAGTATGCCGGAACGGTGATAACGGCTTCCGTTACTTCCTGTCCTAAATAGTCTTCAGCTGTTTTCTTCATCTTCTGAAGTACCATTGCTGAAATTTCCTGAGGAGTATAAAGGCGTCCTTCGATATCGACACGTGGTGTGTTGTTGTCACCGCGGACTACTTTATAAGGAACTCGACCAATTTCTTTCTGAACCTGATCATAGGTTTCACCCATGAAACGTTTGATAGAGAATATTGTTTTTTCCGGGTTTGTGATAGCCTGACGTTTTGCAGGATCACCAACCTTACGTTCACCACCTTCAACGAATGCAACGATTGAAGGAGTCGTTCTTTTACCTTCGCTGTTTGCAATTACAACCGGTTCGTTACCTTCCAGTACGGCAACACAAGAGTTGGTTGTTCCTAAGTCGATTCCGATAATTTTTCCCATAATTTTCTACTATTTTATATTGTTATTATTTTCCTGTATTTGCTTTTCTCTTTCGAGTTGCATTAACTATTCTACAAATCGTATGCCAAAGTAACAAGGATAGGTTTGTAAAAGTTCAGGTGGCAGGAAGTGTGACAATACGTCAGTTTAGACATTTGCCGTCATGTGAAAGATATGACGGGTTATGCATGAAATGTTATAGGCCTTTATTATTCTATAGTTCTTAAGGAACTGTGGTATTTGTAGATAAAAAATTAACACTCACTCAAGTTTTTGTTATTTGTGGCCGCAAACATACACACTTTATTTAGAAAATGCAAACTTAATTTTTTATTTAAACACAAAAAAAACGATTTATCACACCACAGTTCCTTAAGAACTGAAGTAAGAATTAAATGTAATATCATGATGTCTTTGTTTTTATTCTCAAATATTTCCTTTTGGTTTTCTGCAGACAGTTAATGTCTTAGTGGAATTTTTTGTTGTGATTTTTTATGTCTAATATATTACCTAAAATCAAAATGCAAAAGTGTAAATTGAATTTTTTGCTACGATTCGGTTTGATTTCAATTCTGTTAGGGCTGTTTGTTACCCAGTCTTTTGCTCAGAATGTGACGATTACCGGTGTCGTAAAAGACCAGTCGGGTGAACCTCTGATTGGCGTGAACGTGATGGAAAAGGGGACGACCAATGGTTCCATCACGGATGTGGATGGTAAGTACAGTGTTTCTGTAAAAGGGGGCGAAACCATCCTAGTGTTCTCTTACATCGGTTATATCTCCCAAGAGATTCCGGTTGGGAATCAGAAAACGCTCAACGTGACGATGAAAGAAGACACGGAAGAGCTGGAAGAAGTGGTTGTGATCGGTTACGGCACGGCCAAGAAGAAGGACTTGACAGGGGCGATCTCGCGTGTGAAAGCGGAGAAGATGGAGGTTGAAGCGCCTCGTTCAGTTCAAGATTTGTTACGTGCTAGTGCTGCCGGTTTATCAATTTCAATGTCGACTGATGCTGCTGGCACAGCTGATCTGCAAGTTCGTGGTAAGAACTCTTTGAAAGCTGGTTCTTCACCTTTGCTGGTTCTTGACGGTGTGATCTATGATGGTTCGTTGCAGGACATCAACCCGATGGATATTGAAAGTATCGATGTTTTGAAAGATGCCAGTTCGGTTGCTGTTTATGGTGCCAAGGCTGCTAATGGTGTAGTAGCCATTACAACTAAAAAAGGTAAAACGGGTAAGCCGGTTATTTCATTTAATGCTAATGTTGGTATGGTAAGCAATGCTCGTTTACCTAAAACAGTAGATGGTGCCGGTTTTATCAAATTCAGACAGGAATATGGTGAAAGTTTGATGACTGAAGCCGAAATGGTTGCACAGCCGGGAAAGTTTGCTGATCCGAGAAATTTAGCAGCAGCAGGCATAGATCCGTTGGCTTGGTACAATTATGACCAACAGACACCTGTTTCTGCATTGCCTGATGAAAAAACTATGATTAATAAATGGTTGACCCGTTTGAATTTTAAAACGATTGAAATCGAAAACTATTTGAATGGAGTGGAGACTGATTGGGATGATATTGTTTATCAGACTGGTCTACAACAGGATTATACGGTCAGCCTTTCCAATCGTAAAGAAGATTTCAGTTATTATTGGTCAATGGGATATGCTGATAGAGAAGGTGTAAAAGTGGGAGATCGTTATCGTAATTTGCGTACCCGTTTGAACTTGGAATCCAAAGTGACTTCTTTCTTGACAGTGGGTTTGAACGCTCAGTTCGCGACTCGCTTAGGTGGTTATTTGGCTGCTGATGTGGAGCAGCGCGAACATAACTCACCATTTACCACAAATGATATTGATATTCTTGACAGTCCTTATCGTATGTATCCGTCTGGAGATAATAATACAAAGAATCCGTTCTTCGATAACTTGTATCGTGACAGACGTGACATTCACCATGATTTGAATGCCAATCTGTATGCAATCGTAAAACTTCCGTTTGGATTCGAATATCAGATGAACTTTACGCCTCGTTATCACTGGTATGAATATATGAATCATGAGTCAGCAGAACATCCGGAATGGGCTGGAGATGGAGGTCGTTCAGAGCGTAAAAATGAAAAAACATTTAATTGGCAGGTTGATAATATTCTTCGTTGGAAGAAAGAATTCGGTGAAGATCATCGAGTTGAAGCCACTTTTTTGCAGAATGCCGAAAAAGGTCAATGGTGGAAAACCGTAGCCCAGAATAAACTTTATTCTCCGAGTGACATATTAGGCTTTCATAATATTGGTGCCGGTACTGCTCCTTCCGTTTCTAGCGAAGATACATATAAAACCGGAGATGCTTTGATGGGACGTCTGTTTTACTCATTCAAGGACAAGTATATGCTGACTGCTTCTGTGCGTCGTGACGGTTATTCTGCATTCGGGAGTATGAATCCGCATGCTGTATTTCCGGCTGTTGCTTTGGGTTGGGTATTCACGTCCGAAAAATTCATGGAAAAAACTTCTGATTGGTTGAATTATGGTAAACTGCGTTTTTCTTGGGGACAGAACGGTAACCGTGATATTGGCCAATATGAAGCATTGGCACAATTGAATTCCGGTGCTTATACTTATGTTGATCCAAACGGAAATGTATATCTGACATCTCAGGTATATATCAATCGTATGCCGAACAGTTCGTTAAAATGGGAGCGTACGGCTTCTTACAATATAGGTTTGGACTTCTCTTTGTTTGGTGATAAATTGAGTGGTAGTATGGAAACTTATATGGCTGAATCAAACGATTTGCTGGTTAACCGTTCACTACCTTCCATCTTGGGATATGCAAGTGTAATGGCCAATTTAGGAGCTTTGACAAATCGAGGTTTTGAGCTTTCGTTAAACGCCAATTTGATCAATCGTGACAATTTTTCATGGAATTCGACCGGAACGTTCTCTTTTAATCGTCGTAAGATCAAGCATCTTTACGGTGATGTCGAGGAAGTGAAGGATGAAGCGGGTAACGTAATCGGATATAAAGAAGCCGATGATTATGAAAACCAGTGGTTTATAGGCCATGATACAGAGCAGATTTGGGATTACGAACGTGATGGTGTTTGGCAGTTAGGAGAAGAGGAGGAAGCTTCTAAGTACGGAAACAAACCTGGAGACTTTAAATATGTCGACCAAAATGGAGACGGAGTTTTGGATACGAAAGATAAAACTTTTCAAGGTTATAAAACTCCCCGCTATGTGTGGTCTTGGCGTAATGAATTTGTATTCTTCAAGAATTTGAGCCTTTCATTTATGATGTATTCGCATATAGGGCAATATGGTACGTTCAACCGGGCTGCTAATACAGGGGGGATGTATGACCGTTACACGATTGTCGATATTCCACGTTGGACCAAAGACAACCCGACGGATGACTATGCACGTATTGGTTCTACCAATAAAGGAAACAATTATGTGAAGAAAACATTTGTCCGTATGGAGAATATTACGCTTTCATATAGTGTGCCTAATAATCTGCTGAAAAAGTTTTCTGTGCAAAATATGCGTTTCTCTTTGGCCGTCCGCAATCCGTTTGTGATTACCGGTTGGGATTTTGGTGATCCGGAAGGTGGTGATACAACTTTGCGCACTGTGAATTTTGGTGTGAACTTTACTTTGTAATTAAATTGATAAACGTAGAAGAATATGAATAAGAAAAAGTGTATGATTTTGGCGCTGGCAGTCCTTCCAATGTTAAATTCATGTAGTGATTGGTTGGATCCGAAGCCCCTTTCTTTCTATTCACCTGAAAATACATATGTGGATGCTGCTGGACTTTATGCAGCTTTGACAGCCTGTGAACGTAATATGCGCCATGAGTTTTTTGGTGATGGTGCTCCGATTTTGACGGAAATGTATTTGACCGATATCGCAGTCCATGGAAAAACAGATGA
>ENA-OPSF01002061-OPSF01002061.1-human-gut-metagenome-genome-assembly--contig:-NODE-2061-length-13513-cov-2.109080_pt1 | contig 13513 bp, 9 predicted proteins | sample MGYA00241452_ERZ501896 | MGnify/ENA primary metagenome ERZ501896 (study PRJEB25962, sample SAMEA2042111) | human gut metagenome | biome: human gut; feature: human-associated habitat; material: faeces... | reverse complement strand
ATCAGCGGCTCCTTGCTTTGCCAATCTATCCCCCCCTGGTTGGAGGAAACAATGGAGGCTACATAGTTCTCCAAATGATACCGCTGGATCAGTACCTCCTTATTTGGCATACCACGATCGCCCGGTGTAAGAATCGTAAACTTATGACCAAGCATAGAGGCAATTTTCATACTGGCCTCGCCAATTCCAATTACCAGCTTGTCCGGCACTTCCCGCAGCAGATCCAGATTTGGATCCCCATGACACCCCACGAGGAATGCATCGTACTTCTCCTCGTTCTCTCTCAGGATTTGGAGCATACCTTCCGTAGTCGCAGCAATGTCTGAATAGGTCACAATAAAAGGAGGCGCCGTTACATTGGTAATACAGTCAACTTCAAACATACCATCCGCATAGGCTCTGGCATTGCGTAAAATGACTTGCGTCATCTCCTCATCGCTGTTGGGATTGATGATCAAAATTCTCATAATATGTATCTCCTTATCATTCCAGCCACAGAGCAGACCTTATAGCAGACCTGCGGTCATATAGCGGGCATTCACCCCATTGATCCGCCAGAACTCCTCTGCCGCCGCGGCAGCCAGCCGGTCCGCAGAGGCCTGGGCCTCCTCCACGACTTCCTCCCAGTCCACAGACACCAGCTGATGATTGCTCACCACCACACGGCCTCCAGCGATCACGGTGTGGACCTCGCTCCTTCCGGTGGCCGAGTAAACCAGGTTCGGAATCATGTTGCGCATGGGCGCCGTATAAATCGGCATCATGGCAGGGCTGTGCAGATCTACCAGGATCAGATCTGCATCCTTTCCGGCCTCCAGAGAACCAACCACATCATCGATTCCAACCGCCCGTGCTCCCTCGATCGTCGCCATGCGGAGCGCCTTCCAGCAGGGCATGACCTCAGGATCCTCAAACTTGATCTTATTGAACAGCGCTGCCAGCTTCATCTCATTGAAAATGTTGTGGCAGTTATTTCCCGGCGCCTGGTCACTGCCCAGACCCACCATGCCTCCAGCATCCTGGAACGCTTTAGAGGGGGGGACGATCCCATCAATGATACCAATGGACCCCGGGCACAGCACCATACCGGCGCCAGCACGGGCAACCGCCTGGGTTTCCTCGTCGGTCGCGTCGGTCAGATGGATGCCAATGACATAGCGATCAAAATAATTCTTCTGCAGCAGCCACGGAATCGTCCGCATCCCATAGCGCATCTCCATCTGCTTGGTTTCGCGGTCTCCCTGCGACAGGTGCATATATACCTTTGTATTATTTTCTTTGGCCATCTTCTTCAGCCGGTCAAGCATCTCCTCGCTGACAAAGTCAGCGCCTTGAGGACCGTACATCACACGGATTCTGCCGCCGGCAGCGCCGTTCCAGCGCTCAAAGGCTTCCACGGCAGCGCCAAATGTTTTCTGGCCAAACTCCTCATCATACTGATACAGCTCACCGGGCGCGTAGATTTTAGGCAGAGCCTCGCGGACCCGTACACTAATGTTGCCGCGGACCCCCAGCTTCTCGATATACTGGAACAGTTCCGGCACATTGTTGGCATCCTCACCGATCGTCGTGGTACCGTTCAGCACAGCCTCAGTAATACCAAGCTTATGACCGGCAGCGCGATCCGCATCGGTGATATTGGTATTGAACGGACCTGCCCCATGCATCATCCAGTTGGCAACATCCTGAGCCACACCCCGCATCGTACACATACTGGTGTGCATATGGGCATCAATCAAGCCGGGAAGAACCAGCTTGTCTCCGGCATCGATGGTCTCTTCCGCAGTATAAGCCCCCTCAACTTCAGCACGGGGGGCAACCGCGAGGATCTTGCCTTTATCGATGGCCAGGGCATAATTCTCACAATAGCCAACACCGTCTCCAGACATGGTATACATATGGCGTGTCAACACGATCATATCAATTTTGGTCATCTTACGCGTCCCCTTTATCAGATCAGAATGGTTGTAGTTTTAGGGCGGCTGCGCCGGATCAAGCATGAAAGAAAGATGGTAGTGAGGATTGCAGCATCAATATGGGAAAGCCTTAAAAGTCTTACTCCTCCACCAGGTTGGGGTTGATCTCTTCACCAGAGAAATCATAGTCGCCATACTTCTTGACCGCCATCTTGTGCTGGACATTGATGGCAATCAGCGCCAGGCACAGCGCCACAGCAACACCCAAAATCGTATTGTTGGTCAAACCAGAAACGATAAAGGCAATAAAGGCGGAGATGCCAGAAGTCAAAGCATAAGGCAGCTGAGTGCGGACGTGCTGGATGTGGTCACAGCCGGCAGCCATAGAGGCCTTGATGCTGGTATCAGACACGGGGGAGCAGTGATCGCCGAACAGACCGCCCGCAACACAGGCAGCAACCGCAATCTCGATCCCGACACCGTACTCATAGCAAACAGGCACTGCTACGGGCATCAGCAGGGCAGTGGCCCCCCAGGAGCTGCCGCTGGCAAAGGAAATCACACAACCGGCCAGATAAATGATAGCAGGAATCAGAGCAGGAGAAACGCCAACAGAATCCACAATACCGGCGATGAAATACTTCAGACCCAGATTGCCGGAAACGGAGGACAGGCACCACGCCAGGGAAATGATCAGAACCGCCTCAAAGCCGTTGGAAAAAGCTCCGGTCCACATTTCAAAGCCCTTCATAAAGCTGAAGCGCTTCTGAACGGTACCAACGATGATAGACGCAAAGCTCGCAGCGGCAAAGCCGATGATGATGCTGGTGGTAACGTCGCACTTCGTGAACACCTGCAGACCGTTCTCGACGATGTTGCCAGTATAGAAAATGCTGGCAAACAGCGCGATAAACATTGTGACCATGGGGATGACAAAGTTGCGCAGAGGCAGATGCTCGCTCTCCTCAAACTTCTCGCCAGGCAGATCCTTGACCATGGGATCGTCCTTGGGGCCCAGGAGGCGGCCGGTCTTGTCCGCACGGCGCTCAGCCAGATACATCGGGCCAATATCCTTGCCGGAGGCGGCTACATAATAGGCAACCAAGATCGCCAAAACTGCATACAGATTGTTGGGGATATACTTCCAATAGTAGCCCCACGCATCTCCAGCGATCCCCAGTGCGGCCAATTCTGCAGCAATCAGGCCGGTGTAGTAGGGGCCATAGGAACAAACCGGGGACAGTGCCGCCATATTACAGCCAAGGGAGTCAGTAATGTAGGCCAGCTTGACGCGGGCAACATTGAACGCCTCGGTCACGGGACGCATGACAGCGCCCAAGACAAAGTTGGGCTCTGTATAGATAAAGGCAAAGCCGGAGGCACAGGTGGTGACCTCAGCGCTGCGCTTGCTCTTGATGTACTTTCTGGTCCAGCGCGCTATGGATACGCCAGCACCCGTCACCTTCAGCATACGGACAAAGCCCTGGATGATGAAAATGATGATGATGGTCTTCATGTTGCCTACACTTGTTACATTGGGGTAGAGATAGTCTCTAAAGAAAGAAACCACTGCAACGAGGGGGTTCCAGCCATTCAGAATCGTTACGCCAATGAATGTGCCAATCAACAGGGATATGACCGTCTTTTTAGTGTACAGCGCTAAGCCGATGACGATGATCGCTGGGATAACTGACAGTATCCCATAGTTTGCTTCCATTTTTTCTACCTCCTCAGTTTGTTCACAATAGTGGAACACAAATTCACTATTGTGAACTCATTGCTGTGATTATATCACAGTTAGATGATAATCGCAATCTCTTTTCGTCATTTTTATGTCTATTTCGCCAAATTTGTAGGCGGCGTCAAAATTACCCGCTCACTTTCGGCAAATCAGACACTTTATCGCACCAAATCGGAACAACAGCTGTCTTTCCCATACCATTTAACGCTCCATGAGATTTTCATGCGGCACACCATATATATTTTGGAGCTCCACCGCAATCCTTGTAACCTCCAAATTACTCCATCTTCCCAAGGTCAGAGGCCGTTGAAACATCCTGGCATAACCTCTGCTCGCCTCTACACACGACAGCAGGTATACCGTCCATTCAGCAAGTGATCACAGCTTATCCTCACGCATATACTGTGCGTTTTTCCCGTTGATCTCATAGAACTGCCCGGCGGCCTTTTCCCCGATCTCCTGGGCCATGCTCTGTGTTTGATCAAGAATCGATTCCAAATCGAAGGTCAGGGGCTTTCGGTGCTCCATCAACACTCTGCCCATAACGATCACAGTATCCACCTCATGGCCGCGCGCACTGTATACCAGATTGGGGATAAAGTTTCTCATCGGAGTTGTAAGCAGCGGAACCAGCGATGCCTGCTTTGTGTCAATCAGGATCAAATCTGCATCCTTACCCACTTCGATGGAGCCAACCCGCTCTTCAATTCCCAGCGCCCTGGCATTTTCGATGGTAGCCATCCGTACCACCTTCCATGCCGGCATCACCTCAGGATCCTCAAACCTCACCTTATTTAGAATCGCCGTCAGCTTCATTTCATTCAGCATATTATGACAGTTGTTGCCTGGCGCCTGATCACTCCCCAAGCCGACGCACCCGCCCGCATCCTGGAAATGCTTCGCAGGCGGAACGATACCGTCGATCACTCCGATGGAGGAAGAACACAAAATCATGCTGGCTCCGTATTTCACCGGGATCGCAGTCTCTTCTTTTGTGGCATCCGTCAGATGGATCCCAATAAAATCCTGATCAAAGTATCCGATTGACTCCAGCCAAGGGATACTGCGTCTTCCATAACGCATCTGCATCTGGGCAGCTTCCCGGCTTCCCTGTTCCAGGTGCATATGGATTTTAGTATGACGCTCCTTCGCAAGCATTTTGACCTGCCGCAGCATCTTCTCACTGACAAAATCGGGTCCTTGGGGACCAAAACGGATCTGAATTCGACCATCATCCACACCATGGTATCGATCAAAGAGATCCAGACACTCGTTTAGGGTCTGTCTACCCATCTCATCACTGAATTCGTACAGTTCCCCCTTCCGATAGGAACGCGGCAGAGCCTCCCGGATGCGGACTGACACATTTCCACGCACGCCGATCTCCTGAATGAACCGGCAGGCACCGTCCATATCTGAGCCGTCGTCCCCGATGGTCGTAGTCCCGTTCATCACCGCTTCTGCAATCGCCAGCTTGCTTCCACAGGTCTTTGCCTCACTGCTTCGCTGAGCCTCGAAAGGAGCCATGCCTTCCATCATCCAGTTGTTAATATCCTGAGCAACACCACGCAGGATCCCATGCCCTGTGTGCATATGACCATCAATAAATCCCGGCATTAACACCTGATCCGGCTGATCGATCACCTTCTCCGCAGTATAGGCCCCTAAAAGTTCGCAGCGCGGTGCCACAGCAATGATTTTTCCCCGATCTACCGCCACGCCATGATCCCATAGATAGCCAACGCCTTCTCCGGCCATGGTATACATATGTTTCGTCAGAATGAGCATATCAATTTTCTTCATCGCAAGTCCCCCATTATATGGTTGTATCTTCTATCATTTTTCATGTCATATTTTACCTGCAAAATGCCTCTCACAACTGCCGGGTACAGAGGTCAATGCAGATCTGCCAGCGCTCTTTCCATCTGATCCATGCCCCGCCGGATCTCCTCCATTGAGGTCGAGTAGGAAAAGCGAATGGTGTTCGGCATATAAAACGCTTCACCAGGCACCGTGGCAATGTGGGCCTTCTCCAGAAGATAGTCGCATAAATCAACAGAGCTTGCGATTTTCTTTTGCCCGGCATATTTTCCAATATAGTGTTCCACCTGAGGCATGAGATAAAAAGCGCCCTGGGGACACCCACAGCGGATCCCCTCGATCTGGTTCAGGCGTTGATACATATAATCACGCCTCTCCCGGAAAGCCTGAGCCATCTCCTTGACATCCTGCTCACAGGCCTGTAAGGCGGCAGCAGCGGCATATTGGACAAAGCTTGTACTGTTGGATGTGATATGGCTCTGCAAGCCGGTGATGGCCTTTGCCAATGCCAAAGAAGAAGCGCTGTATCCGATCCGCCACCCAGTCATGGAGTATGCTTTCGAGAAACCGTTGATGACAACTGTGCGCTGGTAAAGCTCATCAGAAAGAGAGGCAATGCTGATATGTTCGGCATCTCCGTAAATCAGCTTCTCATAAATTTCATCGGAAATCACATAGAGGTTGTTTTTTACCACCACATCGCCCAAAGCCTTCAGCGCTTCTTCATCATAGACGGCGCCCGTAGGATTATTGGGAGAATTGATCAGAATCGCCTTCGTTTTTTCGGTAATCGCAGCTGAAATATTGGAAACGCTCAACGAAAAATCCTCTTGTGTCTCCACCAGTACAGGAATACCGCCGGCCAGCTTGATCATTTCCACATAGCTGACCCAGCATGGCTTGGGTACAATGATCTCATCACCCGGGTCACACAGGGCCATTACTGCATTGTACAGTGCCTGCTTTGCTCCCGTAGAGATGCAGATTTGAGCCGGCTCATAACTCACCCCATTGTCCTGCTGCAGCTTTCTGCATACCGCCTCCCGAAGGCTCTGTATCCCGCCAACTCCCACATACTTCGTGTGACCATCATGCAGGGCCTTACAGCAGGCGGATACGACAGGCTCCGGGGTTGGGAAGTCCGGTTCCCCTGCATTGAATCCAATGATCGCAGCGCCAGCTTCTCTGAGTTCTGCAATTTTTCCCATCAGCATACTGGTTGCAGATGGAGTCATTTCCACAATTCTCCTTGAAAGCATAGTCGATTCCTCCACAAATTCTTCTTTTTCCCTTGATTGTTACCAAGAAATGTTCTACTATTAAGAACAGTCCATCTGATAGATTCCGCATAAAATATAACGAGGTGTTTTATGTCCTTAAAACGTATGCCCGTCATTCCAAGCGATACCATTTCAGAAGAAGTAGCTGCACGCAAAAATCTTCAGCGTAAACGTACACTTTCCTACTTGATTCGAGCCACCGAAGAACTGATTCGCACCAAGGGACTGCAGCACGTTTCGAGCCGAATGATCGGTACGATCGCCGGTTATTCCAGTTCTACCATTTACAGCTATTTTGAAGATATTAACGAACTCATTTTATTTGCTTCCGTCGGGTATTTGCGGGAATATGTACGCAAGCTATCCGAAGTTGAACTGGATGGCCTCAATTCCAGAGAGTACTACATCCAAGTAACTCAGCTGTTTACCAGCAGTATGTTTGAAGATCCTGAAATCTATTACAATATGTTTTTTGGGCCGCACCGGGACAGCCTGTGCTCCATCATCCAGGAATATTACAGTCTGTTTCCCGAGGATCTTCCCGATCTTCCTGTTGAGTTGAATGCCATGGTGCGGGAGGGTAATCTCTATGAGCGTCACCGCCATCTGGTTCAAAAAATGATTCATGATGGCTACCTGTCCGCAGAGCATGAAGAAAAAATTTTGAATTTAGTGATCCGGATGCAGCAAAGCTTTCTCATCGACATCCGGGATCAAAAGGAGATAAATCCTCAAAATGCACTCAAACTCTTCATGGATCTTCTCCACTTCATTTTGAATTGCAGCCCATAATATCAATCAATCATCAGAAAGGCACCCGCCTTGGTCCGAAAGCCCTTTGCTCCTTTTACAGAAGAAGCATCGCGCTGGATCAAGCAGGTGCCTTATCCTTTATCCCATTTCCCGGTTGCGGTAACGGCACTGCTTGCTGATGGACAGACCCGCACGCGCAAAGCCTGATGCAACAATCAATGCACAAACCACACCATCCAAAACCGGCACCTGCAAAACCTGCTCCATTTTCTCGGTGATATGACCCATTCCAGCACAGCCAAGAACTAAAACTTCCGCTCCATCCTCTTCAATCGCGCGCCGCCCACTTTCAATGAACGACTCCTCACTATGCCAATCCGCCCGAAGAGAGCTGGGGCCAACCACAGAAGCCAGTGAACTTTCCACTCCATATTTTTTGCACAATGCCTTTTTGTTTGGAATCGGCCTTTGTCCGGTAGAAATCACAGAAAAACTATGTCCCAGCATAGTCGCCAGCTTAACCGATGCCTCACAGATCCCAACGACAGGCCTGTCGCTGATCTCTTTCAAAACATCCAGACCCGGATCACTGTGGCAGGCCACAATGAAGGCATCACAATCCTTCTGCCTCTCCTTCACGATCTTCACCATGCCTGGAATGCTCTCCTGAATATCCTCATAACTTCCGATGAACGGCGGCGCACTTTCATTCCGCACACATTCAATTTCAATGTCCCCTGCAAAGCGTTTTGCATTTCGCTCAATCACCTGGGTCATATCTTCGCTGCTGTTCGGGTTGATAATGCAGATCTTCATATCAGATCCTCCCCTTCAAATTTTAAGTTCTGATTCTCTCGTTGAATGAAGCTCTGAATCTGAGTAGACAATCTTTCCTGCACAGATGGTGTACTTCACCTTGGCATACAATGTCTGCCCCAGGAAAGGAGTATTCTGGGACCTTGACATCAAATTTTCTACCTTCCAGGGTTCCTGCTCACTAAAGATTACGAGATCAGCCGGTCCGCCTGGCGCCAGATAGCCCGCATCCAGCCCATACAGCTTTGCAGGTGCCCAGGACAGCAGCTCAATCAGCTTACTCAACGTGATATGTCCCTTTCGAATCAAGTAGCATTCAGCCAGACCCAGAGCAGTTTCCAATCCCACAATGCCAGACGGCGCCTGCGCAAACGGCTTTTCCTTCTCCGCCGTCGTATGAGGGGCATGATCTGTCGCAATCAGGTCGATCACTCCATGCTTCAGACCATTCAGCAGTTCAAACCGGTCTCTCTTACTCCGGACAGGAGGGTTCATTTTCGCCATGGTGCCATAGGTTTCCACAGCCTCCTCCGTCAAAGTAAAGTGATGGGGCGTCACCTCCGCAGTGACCTGAGCCCCCATACGCTTGGCCAACTCGATCTGCTTAACTGCATTCATGGAACTGATATGTTGGAAATGAACAGGCGCCCTGGTGCTGACTGCCAGCATACAGTCCCGTGCCACCATAATATCCTCAGAAAGAGAGGGCGCGCCTTTTTCGATCCCCATTTTTTCAGCAACCGGACCGTCATGGATCCCTGCTACCCCAATCAATTCCCCTGCTTCTTCATGGAGACTTAACGGCGCATTCAGTTCTTTTGCCTGCTTCATGGCATCCAGCATGAGCTGCATATCTTGAATAGGCTTACCATCATCAGAGAATCCAACCGCTCCATGCTCCTTCAGCGTCTTCATATCCGTCAGTTCTTTTCCAGCCATTCCTTTGGAAATACAGGCCACAGAATACACATGGATCCCCGTTTGCCTGCCTTTTTCCAGAACAGCATCCAATACCTCTGGACAATCGATTGGAGGATTGGTATTTGCCATCATTACAACCGATGTAAAGCCTCCATGGGCGGCCGCTTTTGCGCCCGTGCAAATATCCTCCTTCTCCGGAAAACCTGGATCCCGAAAATGAGTATGAACATCCACGAAGCCGGGGGCTACCACATAGCCTTTCGCTTCAATAATATATTCATAATCATCATTCCGGCCATACTTTCCAATGTCCAGAATTTTTCCTCCATCAATTACGATGTCCAGGACGTCATCCCGCTTCGTTTTAGGGTCAATAATCCGCCCATTTTTAATAAGGATCATTTCCGGGTCGCCTCCTGTTTTAAATACTCATAAATCACCCTGGCCCCATCACAAATGGAATCTATTGTAGTAAACTCATTTTTATTGTGGCTGATACCACGGTCACACGGAATAAACACCATGGCCGTAGGACAGATCGGCGCAAAACTCATTGCGTCATGTCCAGCGCCGCTTATCATGGAGCGTGCCGAGATTTTCAGACGTCTTGCCGCATCCAGCAGCTTCTTTTGCAGGGCGCTGTCCATATTGATCGGCGGAATATCCGATGTTTTCTGGCGGTAGTAGGTCACCTTTCTCTTCTCACAGATCCTCCGGCACGCTGTCCGCACCCGGCTTTCGATCCGGTCCAAGCTGGAAATATCCACTCCACGAATATCCAGTCCCATCTCCACCTCGCCAGGCACAACATTCATGGCATTGGGTGTATTCCGGATCATGCCCACCGTAGCAACACTTTGGTAGATACTCTCATCTCTGGCAATCTGCTCCACCTCAAGGATGATCTCAGCCGCTGCGCAGAGCGCATCATTTCGCATGGTCATGGGAGTTGCGCCCGAGTGCTCCGCCGTCCCCAGAATGTGGATAGAAAATCTTCTTGGACCGGCAATCGTCTGTACAATGCCCACGTCCTCTCCAAATTCCTCAAGGACCTTTCCCTGTTCAATATGGACTTCCAAATAATCCCGCATCCCATCGATGCGGCTTGGCGCAAAATTGTATCCTCTCTCCTGGAAAATATCCAGCAGCTGCCGACCATCCTTCCCCGTTGCATCGGCAATGTCATGTTTGGTAGCCTCCCGCGTGATCAGTCCGCTTCCAATGGTTGCACGCCCAAAGTTACTGCTCTCCTCACATCGAAATGCGCCAACACGGACCGGGATATTCAGATTATCTTCCTTGATCCACTTCATCACCATCAGTCCGGCCAGAATGCCTGCCACACCATCATATCGGCCGCCCTCGATCACACTGTCCAAATGCGAGCCGATCAGGTGGTAACCTCTGGAGCAATCTGAATTGCAGACATAGGTATTGCCCACCTCATCGCTGAAGTTCCGATACCCTTCTTCTTCCCCCAGCTTGACAAACAGTGTATGCATCTGGTCCTCCACCTCTGTATATCCAAGGCGGGTAACACCTCCACCGGGACAGCTTCCAATGTCATAAAATTGATCAAACAGCTGCTCTGCGTATGAAATATCCTCAAAACTGTGTGTCATTTTTTGCCCCTCATCTCATAGTTTAATCTTCTTTTCAGCCATTGAACTGCTGTTTTCCGTCCTCTCACGTAGCCTGATGTGCCTTTACAAAACGACCGCCGGGCTCTCCAACGATCTCTCCGTTTTTGGCAATCGTCTGTCCTCTCAGAATCGTTTCCTTCACTCTGCCCTTGAAGTGCCGGCAATCAAACGGAGACAGTTTGGTCCGGGAATGCAAATTCTCCTGATGGAATACATACTCCTCTTCCGGATCCACCAACACCAAATCTGCATCCGCACCCACTTCGATGCACCCCTTCTGTGGATAGGTACCGAACATTTTAGCCGGTTCTTCGGACAGGACCCGCACCAAATCCTCCATGGTGATTTTTCCTTTGCTCACTGCATCCAGCATGACCATGGGCATCGTCTCGATCGTCGCCATACCTGCAGGCGCCTCCCAAAGGCTTTTCTGCTTCTCCTCCTTGGAATGGGGCGCATGATCAGAACAAACAAAAGACAGCGTTCCATCCCGCAGGCCTTCCCACAGCTTGTCCTGGTCGGCCTGTGTTCTGACCGGAGGATACCCCTTGATCATGGCGCCCAGCTTTTCTGCATCCTGGTCAGTCAACGCAAGATAGTGTGGGCAGGTTTCTCCTGTTAAAGGAATCCCCTTCGCCTGAGCATCCCGAATCAGGTCAACCCCAGCTCCAGCGGCCAAATGCAAAATGTGGACGTGGACCCCCAGTGCTTTCGCCAGTTCAAGTGCCTCTTGAATCACAATCGTCTCACTGATGACCGGACGGGATTCCAGCATAGCCGCATAGTTTGTATCCCCACGCTTTTGGACCCGCTCTGTCAGCCGCTTGATAATATCAAAGTCCTCTGCATGGATCGCTACCATCTTACCTGTGGAGGCCACCGTATCAAACATATCATAGATCTGTCCCAGATCCAGAGGAGGAATCACCCCCTCCTCTCCTTCTTTGTAGTTATAGATCAACTGATAAGTTTTAGAATCAATGGCGTAACCCCAGAAAAATTTAAAACCAACAACACCAGCATCTGCCAGAGATCTGAGTTCCGCCCGGTTCAAATCTCCCAAGCACAGCCCCCATACTCCAAAATCTGTGTAGGCCTTGGGTGTAATACATTCGACCAGGCTGTTCAAGTTTTCAACATTATAAACTGCCGGGTTACTGTTTGGCATCTCATAGATCGTAGTAATGCCGCTGACCGCTCCAGACATGGAGGAATGTAAAAAGTCCTCCTTGTAATGTGCTCCATTCTTTCCATCCCGGGAATGGACATGCGTATCGATCAGCCCCGGTAAAACGAGTTTACCCTCCGCATCCACAACATCACAAACAGGGAGATCCAATTCATTCTCACTGATTGCGGCAATTTTTCCCTCTCTGATGTATAGATTTGCGCGATACCTCTTAGAAGATGTAACGATCGTCCCATTCTTAATCAAGCGGTACTCCATATCTCTCATTTTTGTGACATCCTTTCTCCGTTCTATTTTTTGAATCTCTGATTGACAATCAAAAGCATACCATCCGTCCAAGCGCAGCACTTCATTTTTAAACATTGATCGCATTGGACAATTCATGGCTCACTGCAAGTCAGCTTCGCTTTTTTGTGTGCCCATATTTTATGTTTCATCTAAAATACGCGATTTAATTTCAGAATTTTTATCTATATCGTCTCCATTTTTATAATCGCAATTATAGATTGAACGCGTTCAAATTTCAATCTCGTTTTTTAATTTTGTAGCTTCGGCCAATTTTCACCGTCAAAATTGTATCATTTCACCAGCATTAACTTGATAATCTCAAAAGGATAGAGCATTATGTTCAATCTCATCCCATTTTTCTCTATTTCCCCCGCTCTCTCCTCATCTGCTCTGCGGGCACACCATTCCACGTCAAAATCAATCTTCGCTTATATGTCCTTGATGAAAAACCCGTCCGCTGTCTGCAGTAAGCAGACAGCGGACGGTCCCATGTTTCATCTCTATTCTATTTGTCAAAGGAAATACAAACAGATTTCTCAGCCCTGCCGGTCATGCTTCTCAGCTGCGCTCCCGATCCCGCCGGATCAACAGCTTCAGCGCCTCCACCCCCACCTGGATCGCGGCAGAGGTGTCATGGGACTCCTTCTGATCCAGTCCCGCCTTCTCCCGCTCCTGGTTCCAGATCACATGAAACACCGATCCACACCGGACGCCCCGGGCAGCAGCCACAGTAAACAGGGCCGCCGACTCCATCTCACTGGCCAGCACCCCCAGCCGCTTCCACACCTCCCACTTCTGCTCCAGTTCATAGGACACCGGCATCCGGTCGGGGGAGTGCTGTCCATAGAAGGAGTCCTTGCACTGGACCACCCCAGCCTTCCAGGGCTTCCCCAGCTGTTCTGCGGCCGCAGTCAGCGCGGTGAGCACCTGATAGTCAGGCACCGCCGGGTACTCGATGGGCGCATACTCCCTGCTGGTGCCTTCCATTCGGATGGCTCCCGTGGCAACCACAATGTCCCCGCCCTTTACATCCATATCCATTCCGCCGCAGGTCCCCACCCGGATGAATGTATGGGCGCCGCACAGCACCAATTCTTCCATTGCAATGGAGGCAGATGGTCCGCCAATGCCGGTGGAGGTCACGC
>ENA-OPSF01002049-OPSF01002049.1-human-gut-metagenome-genome-assembly--contig:-NODE-2049-length-13593-cov-3.284976_pt1 | contig 13593 bp, 8 predicted proteins | sample MGYA00241452_ERZ501896 | MGnify/ENA primary metagenome ERZ501896 (study PRJEB25962, sample SAMEA2042111) | human gut metagenome | biome: human gut; feature: human-associated habitat; material: faeces... | reverse complement strand
TAGCCATAATAAAAAGTGAACCTCCTAAGTTGTCCAACTTTTTCAGTTCACTTCAGATATTCTCTGTCTTCTGGTTAAATTTTTAATTGATCCAAACACCATTAGCATTAAAATGATTAACTACTCCATTAATTTCATAATCTCCTGTGACCATCTTACCTTCACCGTCTACATAATACCAGTTATTTCCTGATTTTACCCATTGAGCTGTAATTACACCACTAGATGCTGCATATAGTGCTCCTACAATTGCATTTCCATATGAATCACATACTATTTTTCCTATATTAATACAATATCTTATTTCTTTTTTGTCTTTTTCTAATACGCCAGCAGCACCTGAAATTCCTCCAGCATACTCATTTCCTGTTATATGTCCTATATTTTCACAATTTATTATAGATGCTGTTCTATGATTTTCTCCAGTAATTCCTCCAACAATCTCGTTTCCCTTAATGTTACCTAAATTTATACATCGTTCTATATAGCCATGTCCATCAAATCCATCATTTTCTCCGGCAATTCCTCCAATTTGATTATTTCCAATAATCTCTCCTTCATTTACACAGTCTTTAATATATCCGTCTTCATTAAATCCTAAAATACCTCCAAGATAATCACAATCTTGAGTTGTTGCCTTTATCTGTGCTTTATTTTTGCAATGATTTACTGTTCCGCCATTCACTTGTCTTCCTACTATTCCAGCAATATCTCCTACATCATTACTTACACTAACAGAGCCATCAAACGAACATGATTAATATTTCCTTCATTTACACTAGCAATTCCACCAATATATGAAACTCTATCACAATCAATATTAGCGTTTATTATATTTAAATTCTGAATTGTTCCAGAATTCCACGCAAATAATCCATAATAGTAATTATCATCATTAGGATTATTCTGTATAATGTTTAGATTTTTAATGGTATGATTATTCCCTTCAAATACGCCATAGAAATAATTTCCACCATAAAAAACATTTAGCTTTCTTTTTACATCCCCAATTGGATTCCAAAAATGTCCAGATAAATCAATATCAGAAATTAATTCATAATATTTATCTTTTTCTTCATTTTCATTAACATTTTTTGCTAATAAAGCTAATTCAGAAGCATCTTTAATTAAATATGGAGATTCCTTTGTTCCATCACCAGCAGCATATTCCTTAGCTGCATAATCAGTCCATACTCCCTGATATTCAATACTCGCTTCTTTTGCGCTTACTGATGATAACATAGTTATTGACATAACTAGAGATAACATAGTAATACACATTACTTTTAAAAATACTTTTCTTATGTTCTTCCCTCCCTATCTACAGTATATTACACATAAATATTCGTTTATATATTTTCAAACCAAACAACCCTTTTCCCTACTCAAATACAAAAAAGTAGTAATACTTTTTTGTATTACTACCCAATTTTTTAATCAATATTCTACTAATATATTATGAGTTTAAATAAACCATTACAAATCTAAATATTTTATCAAGATAATATTTAGAAGTAAAAAGTAATGCAATACCATTTGCTATAAATTGAATATATTGTTTCTCTTCTAAGTTATTTAATGCATTATTAAATCTCTCATTTCCTTTTAAATAATGCTTTGCATTTTTATCACTTAAATTCTTCTTTACATACGCCTTAGCTTCTTCTACTTCACTTACTTTTCCTTCACTATATTGTCTAGTAATGTATCTAGCAAATAAATATTGTTCAAATAAATTTGATCTTGATATACTATCCTTTGTCATTCTATATTTTAAAACACATTCATTCACATTAGAAATTTTAAATCCTTGAAGTATTGCTCTTAATGTAAAGTCATAGTCTTCACAAAGTGGCATATTTCTATAGCCATTTAACTTATCAAATACTTCTTTTTTACCAAACCATGTTGGATGAGAAATAACTTGATTATATTTAATACATTTTTTTATCTTTTTAAAATTAGTTGGAACTTTTTTTATTGAATAAATAGTATTTCCATCCTCATCGATCATTTGTGAAATTCCACCTATTAAATCAAAATCATTTTCTTCCAAATACTTCTTTTGATGTTCCATTCTATATAATTCAGAAATATCATCTGCATCCATTCTACAAATATATTTTCCTTCAGCAAGTTCAAGTCCTCTATTTAAAGTATTTGTTAGCCCCATATTTTTATCATTTATATAGAATTTAATACGTTCATCCTTACATACATAATCATTTATAAATGCTATATGTTCTTTATTATCTGGATTATCTAAAATAATAATAAATTCAAAATCATTATATGTTTGATTAATAATTGATTCTATGGACTGTTTTAAACATTCTATGCTTTCTTTATAAGTTGCCATAATAACACTTGTTTCTACCATTTAAATTTCTACTACTTTTTTACACAAATCTTTTTGTATAAAAATTTCCTTTCTATTAAATATATACATAATAAGTATATATTAAATTAACCTTTACAACAATAAATCATTCATATCTTGAATTATAAATATAACAGCTCAAAAATAATATAATAAATATTTCTGAGCTGCTTTCTACTAAATTGTAATGAATTAAATTATCCTAGCCAAACACCATTAGCATCAAAGCGATAAACTACTTCATTAATTGCATAATCTCCTGTAACCATCTTTCCATTAGCGTCAACATAATACCAGTTATTTCCTGATTTTACCCATTGTGCACTAATAACACCACTTGAAGCTGCATAGTAATCTGCTCCATTGATTTTGAACCATCCTGTTTGCATTAATCCGCTTTCTGCAAAGTAGTATTTAGCTCCTGCAACTGTTTGATATCCTGTTACCATTTTTCCATCTGCGTCTACATAGTACCAAGTATTTCCTGATCCTACCCATTGTGCTGTAATTACACCACTTGAAGCTGCATAGTAATCTGCTCCATTGATTTTGAACCATCCTTTTTGCATTAATCCGCTTTCTGCAAAGTAGTATTTAGCTCCTGCAATTGTTTGGAATCCTGTGACCATTTTTCCATCTGCATCTACATAGTACCAAGTATTTCCTGATCCTACCCATTGGGCTTTGATGGCTCCACTTGTTGATGCGTAGTAATCTGTTCCATTGACTTTGAACCATCCTTTTTTCATAAGTCCGTTTGTTTCAAAGTAATATTTAACTCCAGAGATTGTTTGGAATCCTGTTACCATTTTTCCATCAGCGTCTACATAGTACCAAGTATTTCCTGATCCTACCCATTGGGCTTTGATTTCTCCACTAGATGTTGCATAGTAATCTTCATTATTGAACTTGAACCATCCTGTTTGCATATATCCATATTGATCAAATCTATAGAGTTTATTATCTATTGTAATGAATTCATTTTTTGGATATGTTCCATCTTCATATTGATACCACCATTTGTTTCCTGATTGTTTCCATTGTCCTTTTAGTTGATTATGACATCTTGTACATACTCCATCTTTAAAATCATGTCCTAAAGCTGGGATGATTTCTTGTTTTTTAATAATCTTATTACATATTGAACAATGTATTCCTTCTGTTAAACCTGTATTTGTACATGTTGCTTCTTTTGCCGAATCAAGAACTTCTTTATGTCCTGTTGATGGTATTACTTCTTGTTTTTTGATAACTTCGTTACATACTGAACAATGACTTCCTTCTGTAAGTCCATTTTCTGTACATGTCGCTTCCTTAGCTTGATCAACAACTACTTTATGCCCTATTGCTGGAATCACTTCTTGTTTTTTGATGACTTCGTTACATACAGAACAATGTTTTCCTTCTGTTAATCCATCTTCTGTACATGTTGCTTCCTTAGCTTGATCAACAACTACTTTATGCCCTGTTGCTTTTTTGTCATCTACTATTTTTGTTTGTGGCTTAAATGCATTATTTTTGAAATTAGCTATATAAGTAATTATTCCATTTTCTGTACATGTTGGATCTTTAACAATTTTTTGAGCTGTAACGGTTTCTTCTTCAACATGTTCATAATTATTTGCACATACTCTTTGAGCTGTGACTGTCATATTATCTACAGACCACTTATATATAGGTTCACTATAATTGTGACCATATTTATTACAATCAATTTCTGTATAAGATTCATCCCACATTGGATATTCTTCAATAAACTCATTTGATTGATAGTCATTATCCCTTACATGATCATCAAAATCATTTGTATTTTTTAAGAAATAAGCATATGTACTTCTTCCTGCATCCCATGTACTATCAAGATTATAATATTTACCATTTAATTTAACGATATTCCAAGCATGTGGTCCCCCTGCTTCACCTGAAATAACTCTTGTATCTACACCTGCATCTAATGCTAAGCGATAAAATAACGATGCATATCCTTGGCATACTGCTGTTTTATTGATCAAAGCTGCATAAGCTGTATATTTTAATGAATAGGATTCATCATTTAAGTTATCATGATCATATGTAACATTTGAACATATATAATCATAGATTGCTTTTACTTTTTGATAGTCTGTCTTATTTGATAAATCTAATGACTTCAATAAATTAGAGACTTCTTCATCTACTTTTTCTTCCTGTTCTAAACTAGATAAATAAGATACATCATAAAAAATATTTAAATCATATCCCTCATTAGAATTTCCAGATATGGATGCTTTTACTGTCCACCCTTGACAGTGCCATTTAAGATAGTCTCCTTCTTTTCCATTACCAGTATGTTTGATGGCCTTTTGAAACAACTGATGTACTAAATTAGAAAAAAATTCTTGTGTAATTTCTTCATCACAATGATAATAAAGAACAATATTACTTTCTCTATTAATTAATTTTTCTCTAAATATCTTTACAAGTTTTTCTTGATCACTTGTATATTCAACATCTTCTAAACTATATGTTTGAATATCATGATGAACAACACTACTTTTTACATCTTTATAAATAGGATTTACATAATGATCTTCTCTAATTGTTTCTTTTGCTTGTACATTGACTATACTTAACATAGAAAAACACATTGAAAGAACAAGTGATACAATAAATAATTTCTTTTTCATGATTTCCCTCCTTATATTCATTTAACCATGTAAGCCATTTCTTTTCAAGAATATATAAAAAAAACGAGGATACTCTAAGTATCCTCATCAAATTCACATTAATATACTACTACTTTTGTTCCTGAAGGAATATTATCATAAATCCATTTAGCATATTGTATTTCAAGTCTTACACAACCATGTGATAATGGAATTCCTGTTCTATTATCTTGAATTGTACCATTTTTATTATAAAGAGTACTATGGAATAAATAGTTTCCTTTAAATTGTGTATACCAGAAACATCTAGATGATCCTGAGTCAAAATAATATCCTCTTATTCCAACTGTAAATTCACCTTTAACTGTAGGCGTTGAAGCTTTACCTGGGGCACAACTATAATAATGAATATTGTTCCAATTATTTACAGAACCTTGATAAATAGCTACTCGACAATTAGCTGTATCAACTAAAATCAAATAATTAGTAGCACTACTGTATCCGCTTGCTCTACTTGTCATTGAATCATAAACACTATCGCTTCTTAAAGCCCCACTAGAAGTAAAATAAAATGCTTCAAAATACGTATCATGTAACATTGCTCCAGATGAATCTAAATAATACCATTGATTATTATCTTTTAACCATCCAATAGCCATATTTCCACCTGAATGTAAATAATACCAAGTTCCAGCAATTTGCTTCCAACCTGTGCACATTACCCCACTTGCATCCATATAATACCAAGTTCCTTTAACATTTATCCAGCCTGTTAACATACTACCATACGCATTTAGGTAATACCATTGACCATTCAAATCAAGCCAACCCGTGTACATATACCCTTGACCTGATTCATCTAAATAATACCATTTACCAGAAACTCTTTGCCATCCGGTTTGCATGACACCTGCATCGTTTAATAAATACCATTGATTTTTAACATAAACCCAACCTGTGCATTTATTTCCATTTTGATCATAGTAATGCCAATCATTACCATCTAACATCCAACCTGTTTTAATAGCACCATTTTCATCAAAAGTATATTTAACACCATTGATTTCTCTTACTTGATTAGTAATGGCAGCATACGGATTTGCTTCATCATTAGCATCTAAATAATACCATTTACCATAGTATTTATACCATCCACTTACTAAACTTGCGTTTCCATCATAGAAATACCAATGATTATCATCATTTATCCAACCTGTTTTAATAGCACCATTTTCATCAAAATGATATTTAATTCCATTAATTTCTTTTGCTTGATTTGTTACTGCTGATGATGGATATGTTTCATCATTAGCATCTAGATAATACCATTTACCGTAATATTTATACCATCCTTGTTTACAGGTAGCATCATTATTTACAAAATACCAGTGATTTTGATCATTTACCCATCCTGTTTTAACATTTCCATCTGCATTTACATAGTAAAAAGTTCCATTATCATTAACAATACCTGTAATTGCTACATCATTTTCATAAAAATAAACTTTCCCGTTTTCTTTATAAAGTCCATTTTTTACTTCAACAACATCATTCATCTTTACTTCATCATTTCTCTCTAATGCCGAAACAAATGATAGACTCATTGAAATTGAAAATAGAAAAATGAAACATGCTATTCCTTTCTTCAAATAACCTTTCATTGCTCAAACCTCCCTTGTATTCATTTTATCATCAAAAAAAACTCTAAACAATATAACTAATAAATAAAAGCTAGAAATAATTTGATATTCTCAAATTACTTCTAGCTTTATTAAACTAAACAATTAATAATATTACAAAAAGCAAAAACTCCAAATATAGCCATAAAATAATCTAAATTTTTTATTCTATGATGATATCTAGAAATTAATAAACAGCTTGCTATAATCATTGAAAAATAGAAAAATAGAGCGGTTCTATTTCCTGAAACCCAAACAGTTGGCGAAAAGCAAAGCATAAATCTTGATCCAAAGCCAATTAATAAGATAATAAAAATATCTATATTTTTTCTATTATCTTTAATTAAAAATAATATGATGCTTAATAATGCAATAAATTCTATTAAAAACATAATATATGGAAAAAATGATTTTAAATTACTTAAACTTAAAATACCGTATTTCCCTAATATAGAATATAGAAAAGAAATATTTGGATATAAGTCTACTAAATATTTTCCTAAAACACCAAAAACTAATGTCATTACAAAAATAATCATTGTACTTGCTTTCACTAAACTATTTTTAAAAGTATTAATAATTATTAAAAGTGTTGATGATAAAAATAACATTGGTACATTATTTTTAAATAAAATAGGATAAACAGTTGAAGAAATTCCTATTTCAATTTTTCTAAAAAAGGATAATGTTCCAAAATCTGGGAACCAATTTTTAACTTCTTGTTTCTTTCTCACCCAATTTCCAGGACACGTAAAGATATATGTTCCTGATGCAATGATTAAAACAATATTTAAAATTACAAAAAAACTAATTTTCCTTTTATTGATAAAGCAGTAAATTATATAGAAGAAATAAGTTCCTAACAAAATTGCAAAACCTTGTTCTTGATTTGCGGCAAATAATAAGGCTATAGAACTAATAATATATTCATACCATTTCAATTTAATAAGATTATTTGCTTTTTTTAAATAATATAAATTTATTAAAAGAGCGCCTAATGGCCAATAATAATTAATTGTTGTGGCCATCCAACCAGCAGAAGACATATCAATCAAGGGATAGATAAGTGTTCCAATACAACAAAGTATTTTCATTTTTATTGTATGATTACAAAATATTGCTTCTATTAATTTAGCTATAATTGTAATAACTAATGAGTTTAAAAGCATCCAAACATGACTATGAACTGAAATAAAATAAAGTACACTTTCTATCAATTGCCTAGAAGACCAATTATAGTATTTATATATATTAAAATCTGTAAAAGTCATTGATTTTGCTCGAATTGCAAAATTTACATCATCACCTGTACTTACATTCAATTGAATATGTATAAATAATAAAATAAAGAATAATACATAATATGGTATATTAGATATAAATTGTTTTTTTAATTTACTCATAATTTCCCACATTTACCCCTTAATAATTCCTGCTTTATTTAAACAAAGCATTATAACAACATCTATATACAATAGTTGAACTAAAAAAGAATTATTTTTTTTTGTAATTTTATCTATTCTATAGTTTAAAGCTCTTTTTGTCATATGTGATAAATGTATATCTTTTTGAGATAAAACATCTTTAAATAAAGTTACATAATCTTGATCTAATAAAGGATTTCTATTACTTGCTGTAGAAATACCTCCTAATTCATATTGAATTGTTGGATAATCAATATATCCAATTTTTTCGTTATTAAATGCAAGATTAACATAGAATGGATAATCTTCTAATAACTTATATTTTTCATCAAACAATCCATATTTATCAAAAATTTCTTTTTTATAATAAGTAGAAGCCCCCGATACAAAATTACCGTATTTCATAATATATTCAAAAAAATGATTTGATTGATCTAATAAAGAAACCTGATATAAACTTGGATAATATTCTATACTATTTTCTTTTTTGATCGTTCTTTTCGAAGTATATATAAGTTTATCTTCTTGATCAAAAGCATTCATAATTTCTTGTAGAGAATTTTCATTATAAAATTGATCTCCACTTGATAAAGGACAAATGATTGTTCCTTTTGCCTGTTTAATCAAACTATTAAAATGTTTGACAGTTCCTCTATTAATTCCGTTATTTATAAGTTTAAAGTACGTAAATTCATTTTTATACTGTTCAGTGATTTTATCAAAGTCTTCTTGCGTATAATTAGGTGAACCATCATCACTTACAATAACTTCATAATTTGAATATGTTTGCTTTTTTATAGAATCTAATGTTTGTCTTACTTGATCTAAATTTTTATAGACCATTACAATGATTGTTGCTTCTATATTCATGTATTTTTCCTTTCTTAATTATCTTTTAAAACTTTAATTATATTTTGAGTTACATATTTTACATATTTATCTTCAAATAATTCATCTTTTAATTTTAATCTTTTTTCTTTTAATGGATCTATTCCATTTTGTAAGTCTAAAAGAATTTTTTCTGCATCTTCAAAACTATAAGCATTATAAGATACACTAAATATTTTTTTCATAATATCATTATCATCCACAGCATCAGTATGACAATAAATAATAGGTTTACCCGTTAAAAAATAACAAGGTATAATTGATGAAATATCTCCTACAAAAACATCTGAATGCCAAAATGTTGTAAAATATTCTGATGTTTGATCATAATATAACTGTTCATTATTTTGGAACTTACTTAAATATTCATCTACTTCATCGGATGTAATCAAACCTAAAGATATAAAATTTTTAAATGTAAGTGGATGAGGTCTAAAAACAAGACTTCTTTTCTTATCTTTTTCAACATAATCAACTATATTATCTTTATAAGTTAAAAAATTACTTCCTCCCAATTGCGTATCTATTGTCCATCTAGGAGCCCATATAATCTTAAAATGTTGATCATCATTATCCCAAAATAGATTATCTTCACTTTGTGCTTTATTAAAAGCATTAAATATAGGATGTCCTGTTAATATCGTTTTTCTTAATCCTAATCGATGAGATAAAGGTGCTCTTTTTTTATTAAAAGATTCTGTAACATAACTATCCGCAAAAAAGATATGCAAATATCTAAAGAAATCCACATTAAGTGAAGTATCAAAAATATAGTTCATCATTTCATATCCATAAGGTAAATAACATGTTTTTGCATATTTTGAAACTGTAGATATTTTATATTCCATTGGTAAGTAAGAACTATAAGGCCTTTCATAAAAAACATAGTCTGGATTAATATTTTTTAAATCAAACCATTTTCCTTGATCAAAAGCTTTAATTGTATTTTGATGATTATGATTTTTATGAAAATCATAAATCTTTGTATTCATTGTTTGGATATCAAATTCTTTTTTTGAATAATCAAACTCTGGAATCATTAAAACATATGTTTCAAACTGATCATCATTAGATAATTGATTATATAAATCATCTACATTGATCCACAAATTAGACATTTGTGAAATAAATACTATCTTTTTTTTAGTATTTGTTACTTTTTTTAAATTTTTTATTTTAAAATCAGCTACTAAAAAGCGATATGAATCATATATTTTTCTAGCAACTTTATACGTTAACTTTGTCTTATCCATATTCATCTTATCCTTTTATTAATTTAAAATATTCTATTATTTTATTTCTATTTAATAAAACAATAATTCCTATTATACCTACAAATATAATTCTTAACCAAATTGTATAATATGTAAATGTCAATAAAATAATTAAAATCGTGAAAGCAGTAGCAATAATAAATATTTTTTTCCAATCAAACAATGTATCATATCTATAATCTTCTATTTTATCTTTACATGATTTATTCATATAATATAGATTACTCAACCAAAAAACAATATAGGAAAATAAAGTTGTATACCCAGCTACAACGTATCCAAAAATAGGAATAAGTAAGAAATTCAAAACAATATTTAAAACAGCACTTAATATAGATCCTTTAACAAGATAACTATTTTCTTCAAAATAGAACATTACATTTATACATAATTGTGATAAAAATAAGAATAATAAACTTCCTGCTACTGGAGGAACGACCCAAATAGCATCTTTATATTTACTTCCCCCTAAGATAGCAATAGCTTCAGGACCAAATAAAATAAGTACAATCAACATTGTAGCAATAAATATTATAATAATATTTGTTACTTTTTTTATCATATTATATTTTTTATCTTTAATACTTCTGTATGTCCAAGGAACAAATGAACTATTGATAGAGTTAATAACAAAAACTAAGACAACCGCGAATTGATAAGCAACACTATATAATGCTGCATTTGTTTGGCCAGACATTCTACTAATCATTATTCGATCAGATTGATTAAATATCATTTGTGATAAATAATATGGTATAAGAGGTATATTAAATTTTAAAGCATATGTCCAATATTTTTTATCATATAAAGCCTTCCCTTTATATAATTGATAAATGTATATAATTAAACCAATACATAGATATACTGCAGTATTTCCTAAAATACGTGCTATTCCCTTTTCTTCAAATAAAAGTACACCAACCAACCCTATTAAAGGAGATGTGACTGATATGATAAGAGTTACAATAATCATTGGTTTATATTTATACATAAAACGTTGTTTATTTGTCCAAAAAGTTAAGACTGTACTCATCAATATTTCAACAATCATTGCAAGAACAAGTATTGATGGTAATTCCAATAAATCATTCCAAAATACTGGAGCTATGATGTATATAATTAAAGTTATTAATGTTAAAACTGAAACAATCCCTTGGATAGAAGATATGTATCTATCTCGATCATTTTCAAATTTAATCATAGCTGTATCAAATGACCCATATTGTAAGTTCAAAGTAGCAAAAATAGCTACGATATTCATCCATGATTGATAGATACTATACTGCCCATATTGCTGAGTTGTCATTAATCTTGTAAAAATGGGTAACGTTATTAAAACAATACACTTTTGTACAATACTACAAATTGTATAATAAATAGAAGCTTTCACTTCAACAGGAACATTTTTATATTTCGATATTATTGATTTAACCATTTAAACTCTCCTTTTTTCAAAGCAATTATATATAAAGAAAGCAGTGAAAGCAAATAATCCCTTATTTTTATTTCACTGCTTGTGTATTTTTATGCTATTTTCTTTAATAAGCTAACAAAAAATCTCCTTCAATACCTGCACAAATCAATATGAGTAATATATTTTTATGATATCTATACTTATTTTTCAATTACACAATCATCATAAACATACAATATAATATTTGAACAATCTTAATTTTTTAATAATTTCAATACTTTATTATATATTTTCTTCTTTTAGATATGCGTAGACATTATGAATCAACTTTTTCATACATATCATACTCTTATTTTTTACATATAGCATACCATTCTAAATCTTGATATCTATCATCAATAAATAAATGATCTTTAAATTTTCCTTCATAAATAAATCCGCATTTTTTATAAAAAGAAATTGCTCTTTTATTAGATGATAATACATTTAAATAAATTCTATGCAATTGTAACTTATCAAAACCATATTTTAATAATGATTCCGTTGCTTTTTGATTGGCACCTGTTCCTCTTGCTTTTTTTCTTGTGCTAATTGCATATTCAGCATTTTTATTTTTTAAATCAATATTTTTTAGAGAAATTGTACCTAAATATTCATCATCTTGATCATCAACAATTGCAAAATGTTGCTGATCTTCTCTAAAAGAATCTTCTACGAACTTTTTTGCTGCAACATCATCTATTTCAGCAAAATTATTTTGAAAAATATGTTTAGCTTCTTCATCATGCATCCATTCTAGCATTAATGGAACATCTTTTAATTGAAGTTTTCTTAATGTAATCATAATTATCCTCTCATTATTTAAACGCATTTAGTTTATCAATAACATAATTCACTTCTTCATCTGTCATTCCATAGTACATTGGAATACTTAAAACAGTTTTACTAATTTCTTCTGCAATTGGTAAACTTCCTTCTTTGATATTTAAATCTTTATATGCTTCTTGTAAATGCATTGGTATAGGATAGTGTTTTACAGTCCCAATCCCGTTTTCATTTAAATATTTTTCTAATTCATCTCTTTTAGCACATCTAATGACAAATACATGATAAATATGTCTATAATCTTCACTATCTTTTAATGGTAATTTAATTAATGGATTTTTTATTCCTTCAAAATATTTATTTGCTACATTTCTTCTATATTCATTCCATTTATCTAAATGTGGTAATTTACAACGTAAAAATGCTGATTGAATTTCATCTAAACGACTATTAGTTCCTTTATAAATATGATGATATTTGTAATCTGAACCATAATTACCTAAAGCTCTAACTTTATCAGCAATTTCTTTATTGTTTGTAACAACTGCTCCTCCATCACCTAAAGCGCCTAGGTTCTTACCTGGATAAAAACTAAACCCTGCTGCATCTGATAAAGTACCTACTTTTTGACCTTTATATTCTGTTCCATGTGCTTGAGCTGCATCTTCAATAACATATAAATTGTGTTTTTTAGCAATTTCATTAACTGCATCCATATCTGCAGGTCTTCCTTGTAAGTGAACAGCTATAATTGCTTTTGTTTGATCTGTTATTTTTTCTTCTATTAAAGCTGGATTAATATTATAAGTTTCTAATTCTGGTTCTACAAATATAGGTGTTGCTCCACAATATGAAACAGCTAAAGCTGTTGCAATATATGTATTTGATGGAACGATTACTTCATCTCCATTACCTATATTCATCGCTCTTAAAATTAAATATAATGCATCTAATCCAGTTGCTACACCTACACAATATTTAGCATTACAATAATCTGCAAACTCTTTTTCAAATAATTCGCATTCTTTTCCTTGGATAAAATAATTACTATCAATTACTTTATT